>AUXO016906336.1_pt1 | contig 10531 bp, 11 predicted proteins | sample 768731 | NCBI WGS metagenome assembly AUXO01 (sample SAMN02715735, study PRJNA202380) | gut metagenome | biome: sheep rumen | host: Ovis aries | place: New Zealand: Palmerston North
GAAACAAGTATCCTTATGTTTACAAGAATCATGGACTATTACAACAAGGACATCGATGAGATAACTGATGCAGTGAATGATTTGAGATCAAACAATTATGATGCATTCAGAACCGTGACTTCAGAGGACATCTCAAGCTATCTGAACTACAAGTACACCGATTTGGAAATCGACTCCTTAAGAGTATCCGAAAATACTCATATTGACGATTTTCCATTTAAGGAAAACAGCCTGACAGTTACCGGAGTTGTTCGTGGAGATGACACATTCATTGATGTCAAATCCGATTTCAAGTTCCTTGAAGACGATTTAATAATCTTTATCGGACATAGGGAAAACATTAATAACTTCTTCGATGCAATATAATACACACAAGGTGATAACATGTACATTACAGTATTGGCAATGAACAAATTGCATGGGTCAAAACCCCTCGTCATAGATGGAATTGTAAAACTAGTAAAAGAGCCTGACAACAAATATGATACCGAAGCCATATCCTGTGAAATGAGGCATTTCGGCAAAATAGGATATGTTGCAAACAGTACCAACACAGTCATTAAGGGCACAATGAGCTCCGGCAGACTCTATGACAAGATAACCGACGAGTATTTTGCTCGTATTAAATTCATCGCAGGAAGCAATGCAATATCTAAGGTATTGACTTCAGACGAATACATTAAGGAAGTTGAAGATCCTGAAAGTGATGTTCATTACTTAAGCGAAAATCCGCAAAATAATAAACTAATGGGATGATTTAGATGATTCTTCCTGGCCTGGACAACATTAACAGTGACATCGAACTTTTAACACCCCAAGTTCACAAGAACATTGCATTGATTCCACTAAAAACAAAAAGGAATTATGCCATCGACCTGCTGACATTGAAAAAGGGAATGGAATTGGGTCTTGCGGAAGTCAAGGAATGTGAACAGTCACAGGTAAACACATTGATTGTCAAAAATCAGTCCGTCAATCCACTAATCTTAATCGACGGAGAAGAAGTGGTCGGAGGAGACCAGAATCGTATCATCAATTCAACCATTGTGATTGCGCCAAACAGTGCCATGCCCATACCTGTAAGCTGTACCGAACAGGGAAGATGGGCGTACAAAAAAGAATTTGAGGACTCATCATACATTGCAAATTACAAAACACGCCGTGCAAAGGAGTATGCGAAGAGAAACTACGGACAGGTTCAAGGCGCAGTCTGGTCATCAATTAAGGATGTGGAAGATGAAAATTCATTTGCCTCACCTACAAGCGCACTATCCGAAAGCTACGATAACTTAACAAAAAGCCATTCGGAAATATTGGGATTTTTTGAAATAGCTGATGGTCAGAATGGCGTTTTAATCATTGCAGACGGTGAGATCAAAGGCTTTGAATTGTTCCTAAACAGTGAAATATATAAGGAATTTCATGAAAAAATATTGAAAAGCTATCTGATTGACCTTAAAATAGAAAATGAGGAATCAAGCATCAACATTGATGAAGCAAGACTTGCACTGGACAATGCAATGGATTCAAGTTTTGAAAAAAGAGAAAAAATAGGTATTGAAGACTCATTCGAGTTTGAAAATGAAAAAGGTCTTGGAGTGATTTCAGTTTATGAAAATGAAATCATCCACTGGTCATACTTTAAAAAATCCGAATATATGATTGAAGATGAAATACACGAGGATGCCGAGTTAGAATCTCAAGTCTAACTCTTCCATCATCTCATCTATTTTTTTATTTAGCTCCTTAATTTGAGAAGTTATTTCCTTTTTCTCGTTGGCCAGATCTTTCAGCTGAATGAACTCACCCTCAAAAGTATCGACATATCTGGAAACAGATAAATTAAACTCATTTTGAGCAACTTCCCGAATGCTCACAACATTGGAATATCTTTCAATGATTTCCCTTCTGTCATATACTCTGAGCAATTGATTAAATGTGTCATTTGACAGGGAAAGATTTCTTCTGATTGCTCCCGGAGCTATATGTTGAGCTTTTTTTGTTTTGAAGTTTTTGGTCAAGTCAACGAATAGTATGTCATCGTTTATTCTATTTTTCCTAAATACACAGATGACTTCAGGTCTTGTTGTTCTTCCAAGTCCTTCAGGAATGCTAATGACCGTGTCAAGATAATTGTGTTCATAAACAAGATATTTTCGAAGCAGTTCAAGGGAATTCTTGAACAGGAAGCTTTGTGATATGGACACGACCATGACACCATCATCCTTAAGGCAGTTTATTAAGTTTATCAGGAACAGATATTCGCTGTCATTAAGCGGTTCATACTCCCCTACAAAATCGTTTGAATCCATCTCCAGGTCCATTTTTTCAAGGAGATTTTCCAATGCGTCATTAAGCTGGGAATCGGATGAGAATGATTTTTCATCCATGTCGAATTTTATGCTCAACATGTCTTCAAGCTGCTTGCGCTTGTTTCTTCTTGAAAATTCACGGCTTTGGTTTTTATGGATTGCCCTTGAACTCCAACCTCCGACAGGAGGCAATTTTGATATGATAACGTCAAATGATGCGCCACCAATATCAACTGAGTCCATTGCATTTCCGAATTCCAGAAATATATTATTTAAACTGAAGTAATTCATTAACAGCTTGACTATGCTGCAGCATAAAGTGACCTTTTCATTGCATTTCCCATAGGCATACCCGAAATCGAATTTGTTTGAAAGGCTAATAATGGAGGATCCGTCATTGAAAAATGGATTATAAATGTCCTTTGATGAGAATTTTGATGCATGAACCAGTTCAGTTAGAATTTCATTGATATATTCCGGGTCCTGTTCTACTCTGAATACTCTTGATTGGCAAATGAAATCAAAAATTGTGCTGAATGGGAGTTCCTCTTCAAATATGTTTAGCTTTGAAATAGTATAAATCAGGTCTTTGACAATCAAATATGATTCGCCACTAAAATCATATCCGTTTAACTTAAGCACATTGTCCACGCAATTGAAAATGAATTTGAAGTACCGTTCATAATTTGAGCCCTTCTCAAACTCCACATTATTTTTAAACATCCTGAAGAAGTTTGGAATGAAGAACCTTTCCTGATAGGATTCGTTGATTACCTCATCGATGAATGCATCAGGCCTGTTGATATAGTATCCAAACATCTGCAATGCATCATTTCTGAATTTCATTTGAAGATATTCATCCCTAAAAGCCTCGTCAAGTGTCATTTCCTGGTCTTCGACAACGCTTGAAAAATAATCCTTCAGGGAATCGGAACAGTGCTTGTATAGGAATGTATAAACTAACAGATAGGCAACGTCAGGTGTTGGATCGACTTGTCTTAATTTTGTTCGGATATTACGGTAAATGTTATAGTTTGTTGAACGTTTGCGTTTTTGATGCATTATCCTTCCTCCCAAAGCTTGTTTAAAATCCCTTCTTTGAGACGTCTATCATATTCAACAACCTGCATATCCTTGGTGATTTTTTCATTTATGGTGTTTAATAGTTCTCCGTGTTTTTTCTGTTTTCCCAAATCCGGTAGATTTAATCGGATTTCCTTAATGTCCTTAATTGAAATATGGGGCATCCTTTCTGTGGTTCCTATTTCATGGAGCTGCTTTTTGACATGTGCATTGGTCAGCATATGTGCAATGAAAGCAGGGTCATGGTCTTCATTAAGTCTTATGATGGCGATGCGGTCACTTATTACAAGTCCCTCCTGGTTAACTTCAACTACGTCGAATGGGTAGGGCATTTTCATTAGGACATCACCCTTTCTAGAAAAGAACCTGCCCTTGATTTTTGGTGATAGCCTCAGGTTTTCAAAGTCGTCCAGCCTGCCGTCGCTTTGGATTGATCTTTGAACAACGACATTGCATTCGATGCCTTCATCATCAAGGTATCTCCTGTATGAAAGACCTGCATATATTTCTGCAATATCTGCTAGTTTTACATTTTGCATTTTTCTCACTGGTTTATAGTTTGGTTTTTAAAATATAAAAAATTAGGTTCCAAAGCACCTGCCCGGAACCATTGTTGAGCCAATTACCTTGGCCCACATTGCGATATGATGCGGAACATGATGGTACTCTTCAAGATACATGAAGCATGTGAAGCGCTTCCACATCATATACATTGACTTGAATAGGGAGAGTTGGCTGAAATAAGCATGTTTGCGGTTGTATGATTTTTGCCAGACTTGGTATTCTTGAAGTCTGAGGAGGTGTTTAATTTCCCTTCTTAGGGCATCCATTTCATGATATTCTGATGCAATTGGAGGATTTGAAAGATTATAGTAGTTGTTCTTGAACTGCCTAATCTTTCGGTTCAACAGTTTCTCCCTTTCAAAGTAATCATTATTTCTCGGCCCTGTCTTGTTATGGAATCTGTATCTGGACATTTCTGCTCCTATTGGTACAATCCACTTACATCGTCGAGCAGCGGCTGCTCATCGGGAACTTCTGAAGGATCCAGCTTTTCGGCTGAAACGCCCCCTATAACACCAACACTTTGAATGTTGTCCTTAAGAACAGCAGTTGATGTAATTCCCGGCCCCTGCGGAGACAGGACAAACAGGTCAAGGAATGTTTCATCTTCCCCGACAATGAATGCTGGTTCAATGGCTTCGGCTGATTTGGTCTGGACCTTGATGAGAATGTGCTTGGCTTCGCTGTCCCCTTCAAGTCCGATTTCACGTCTGATGTTTTCATCTAAATTCTTAACTTTTTCACTCCAGTTGATGGAGCTGTTAGGATAATCGTTCAAATTATCACCTCTATTTTTTTATATCCACTTTTTGTGGCATGCATTCATCAATCTTTTAACAAAATATAATTACAAGCAAAATGTATTTTTGAAGTAAAAATACAAGTGCGTAATCATAAATTGGATACAATAGTATATAAACTTAACTATTTGTAATGCCTTTTTACATAAAATATGTAATATCAGCACCTACTACTAATTAAGTTTGTTATAGTATATAAAGTTTTTGCATTTTTTAAAAAAATACAAAAAAGCAGAAGTGTGAAACAGCACAAATGTGAAAATTTATTCGAGGCAGAGCTACCCCAAATTAACCTTATCAAAATATTATTAAAAAAAAGCGAAAAATAATGCCAATCGATATGGCAATTAAAAAAAAAGTTTATAGAAAGCCGAATTATGCTTCAGCTTCCTCTTTCTTATCCTTTTTAGATTTCTTGTCAACGATTACCATCTTTTCATTTTCCTCGTCGACTTCCATGATAATAGGATCAGCCTCAACTGCCCCAGGGTCCTTTTCAACGCATTCGTTGATTTTAGATTGAATGGCTCCAATATCTTCAGTGTCAATCAGGTCAACAATTTCCAGTTGTTGCTGGAATCTTTCAACACCTTCAAGAGGAACGTTTTCAACAAAAGGAATAGCTCCGGTTGCACCGATGATTTTCTTTTTGTCAGGGTCTGCCCCATTTTCATGCAATGCCTTGAAACTTTGACCGGTGATGTGACCTTGCACTTCAGCGCCAGCCAAAATTAAGAATCTTATGTTTGGATTTGAAATGATATTTGCAACTACTTTTTCAATACCTAAGTTTTCGGTTTTACATGGTCCTGCAATAGCTGCTCCAGACAATTCTGCTTCAATGTGAGATGCAAGAGTTGTAACCGCAACAGGGCTTTCAGGGTCTCCTACAATATAATCTCCACTGATTACAGGCCAGCCATCTGCAGGTGCTTTTTTATCAGCCATGATAAATTCCTCCTACATTTGTGATTAAAAATATATTTTAAGTATATTTAAATATTTTGTAACTTAATTTGAAATTAAAAGTATAAATCAGATGGATGACCGATGTATTCGAAGTCGTCCTTGTTTTGCAGATATTTTACTCCTATGACCTTACCGTCAGGGAACACTGTCACAACGCTCATTCCATCGTTGACATCTATGACTATGACTTTGGTGTTTTTTTCACCTTCCACTCTTATTTTTATGATTTCATCGTTTTCAACAAGCTCAGCATCTTCAAAATCGTTGCTGATGTCTGTGGAAAACCAGTGCTGTGGCAATTTAAGTCTTAAATCCAAATCATCCAATAAATCTTTAACGTGCATCTTAAAATCTCCTTAATTGTAATCTAATCTATAATCTATGGAAAAGCATATTTAAATATTTTGTAACTATTCAAGGGTTAAAAGTAGTCAAGCTCTCCGAAAAACGCTTCCTTGATGGAATTTACCATGATTCTGAAATCATTGTTTATGTTTGATTCGACCCCGTTCACCATGCACTTGAATTGCGGATAGTCCTCTAAAAAATCAAGGGCATATTGGATTTGAAATTCCTGGGCCTCATCGCTTTTCCCCTCTTTTAAAAGCTGGGACACAGTTTCCATCTCCTGTTCATCCAACCTTTCAAATTCTGGATGTGCCTCATAAGTTCGAAATCTTCGGATTTCCACATCCTCATCGATTTCATCCAGAATATTCAAAAGCAGAACGGGAAGGCCTGATGGAACGTTTACAAACTCCTCAATGAATTCCTCGTTTATGCACCCTACATTTTCAACCAAATTTCTTTTTGACATGTTATACTAAAAAATGAATCTTACTCTTATCGATGTCTTCAAGTGTGTGCGGTTGCGGAATGTCATCGGAGTGTCCTATTGCCAAAATTCCTGCAATCCTATAATGTGAATCGACCTTTAGGATATCCCTTACGACTTCCTCTGCATACACGCCGTCCTTTTTCCTCATGTGCACCTGAACCCAGCAGCTTCCAAGTCCCAGTTCGGTTGCCATCAAATGCATGAAAGTGAGCGCAATTGATGAATCCTCAGACCATGTGTCCGTAATCATTGTGTCTGCAAGAACAACTATGGCAAGCGCCGCACCCTTAATCAGTTCGGCACCGTGATCCTTGCATTGGGAAAGTTCTTCCAAAGTCTCTCTTCTCTCGACAACCATAAAATTGCACGGTTTCCTGTTTCGACTTGTTGGAGCCAAAAGCGCAGCCTGCAATATCTTTTCAAGCTCGTCCCTTGTGACCTTTTCATCTGTGAACTTGCGAGTGCTTCTTCTTTTAAGCATGATGTCAGTCAGTGTCATGTTTAAAAGTTAGCATTTGAACTATAAAAATATTAACATCCAATTTGATAGAGTTCAAAACCTAAATCTCTGATTTTTTTATTATATATATTCCTTCCGTCAAAGATAATGCTCTGATTTAGCTTTTCTTTTAGATACATCCAGTCAGGTGTTCTGAATTCCTTCCATTCTGTGATTAAGATTAATGAATCCGCACCCTGAACTGTCTCATACCTGTTGTCATAGAACTTGATGGACTCCAGACACCTATCGTCAATTGCCTTTTTAAACTCTTCAATTGCCTGTGAGTCATATGCCCTGATTTTAGCTCCTCTCTTAACGAGTTCACGTACAACAACAAGAGATGTCGCTTCCCTTACATCATCGGTTCCTGGCTTGAACGCAAGTCCCCAAATTGCAAATGTCAGACCTGAGAGGTCCTCACCGAACCTTTTAGTCACCTTATTTACCAGAACCATCTTCTGCCTTTGATTGACAAGTTCCACATGAGACAGTATTTCCGGTTCATATCCGTTGCTTTCAGCGGTGTTGATTAATGCCTGCACATCTTTCGGGAAACAGCTTCCCCCATATCCGCATCCTGCATAGATGAAGTGATATCCAATTCTCTTATCTGATCCTATTCCCAGGCGAACCTTTTGGACATCCGCTCCGGTGACTTCACAGATGTTTGCAATCTCGTTCATGAAGGATATCTTGGTTGCAAGCATTGCGTTTGCAACATATTTGGTCATTTCAGAGGATTTGACATCCATTAGAACAAAACGGTCATGATTGATTACGAATGGAGAGTAGAGTTCCTTTAAAGTCTGGAAAACCTCTTCCTTTTCGGCTCCGATGACTACCCTATCCGGACTCATGCAGTCCTCGATTGCCTTTCCTTCCTTTAAAAACTCCGGATTTGAAGCTATATCTATCCTTACATCGGACCCCTTTTCCTTAAGGATTTTTTCGATATGTTCCTTTACCTTGAAACCGGTGCCAATCGGAACGGTTGACTTGATGACCACCAGCGAATCCTTTGTGATGTTGTTGGCGATGTCGCTGGCGGCTGAAAATATATAGTCAAGGTTTGCGCTTCCATCTTCAGCCATAGGTGTTCCGACAGCGATGAAAATGATGCTTGAATCGTCAAGCGCCTCCCTGATATCAGTTGTAAAAATCAAGTCCCCACTTTTCTGACCATTGATTACCATTGTACCTAAATGAGGTTCAAAAATTGGCAAGATTCCCTTTTTGAGACCTTCAATTTTATCGACATCAATATCCACACAGTAGACCCTGTTTCCCATTTTGGAAAAGCATGCCCCTGTAACAAGACCAACATATCCAGTTCCAATAACAGTTAAATTCATAATAAATCCTCATTAAATAAAATTAAAATATAATTTGTGTTTGAAAACATAAAAAAGTATTCTTTAAACTAATAATAAAACTCATCATAAGATTCCAGGATTGCATCAATCACTCTTTCGGAGTTATTGTCATCAACATACTTGAAGAAGCCATTGACTCGCAGCACATATTCTTCATCCATGATACATTTATTTTCAATTAAACGAATTATCTCCTGTTTTAATTCGTCGCTTGTTCTAGTAACTGGGCCGAACCCCATAGTTTCATATTTAAAGTATGACTTATCTATATCAAAGTGATAATCTTTGTCATGATGATAGTAAATTAAAGGTTTGGCAAGGTATGCGAAATCGAATGCAACTGATGAGTAGTCAGTGACAATCAGTGAAGCATGATTAAAGATATCCGTATATGAAATGTCATCACCAAATTCGACATCAGCCGGAATGTCAAAGAGATGGGCGAATTTTAAAATGTTCCTGTGAGGCTTAAAAATGAACTTATATCCATTGGATTTTATAAATTCAAGCAATTCACGGTCGTTTAAAACCTCATTGATTCCCTTAAAGTAATTGGTTTTTATGAATTCGTCATCCTCAAGCTGATTATACTGCCTTCTCCAGGACGGCATGAAAACAATTTGCTTTCTGTCCTCAAGCTGCTCCAGAAAATCAAACCTTGGAAAACCAAGAACCTGAATTGATTCTTCCCGATAACCATAATTACTTCTTAAAAAAGAATCCTTTTCTTTTTCAGACACTGTGACAATCAAAAATATTCTCTTATCAAATTTATTAAGCCAATATGAAATATCGTCCTTTGTAACACCATGCTGCAGAAATATTGTCTTTGACCTTGCAAGACCTGAAAGGTGAGGGTAATTACCCCAAAACGGATAAATGACCATGTTGTCAGGGTGAGATGTGATTACATACTCTGCAAACAATAGATAAAGCCTGTGCTTCAATGATCTGCTTGGAAGAACATTGCCTATTTTCTTGATTTTATCATATTCATCATTTGAGCCTTCCCAACCCAACAACTTTTTAATTTTATCCTTCCTAGAGCTTGCAACATATAACTTCTCCATTTCAGGTAAATTAGCAGAAAGGTTAGGAGATTTTGAAAATACAAAATACTTCTTAATGTTTTTAAGCTTATCTGACTCGACAGCCTTCTTAAACAGGAAAAATCCGTTATCTCCTGCAACATTCGGCAAATCCATGAAAACCCATATGTGCCTGTTCCTAAAGAAGAAATAAGTCAAAAAGTAAGCCATCCTTAAAATTATGCCAGTACGCCAACCCTGCTTTTTTTCTCTTAAAATCATGGCGAAAACTTCGCGTTCCAACTTAATTCCTTTGGATATGGTTTTTTCAGTGATTTCAATATAGTTTCCACGATCTATTGCAAGATAATCCTTACCCATCCTATATTTTGAAGTCCTGCTGAGCCTTGAAGTATGATTATAATCAATGGAAAGGTCTCGTCTGCCTGTCTTAAATGATATCTTGATGTCATTCGCTGCAGGCAACAGCACTTCAAAGCAATGGTTATATGCATAATTAAAATTTAAAGAATAATTGTCCCTTTGAGGATAGTCAACCTTAGATGTTTCAAAATCATGGCCGTTTACGGTTGCATAAATCTCCTCATCCTTTATGAAATTGGTCAATATGCCTGAAATAAAGATCTGGCCTTCATTTAAGAACTCAAAATTGTCCAGATAAACCGTGTTCAGGTCTGAATCATGTTGAAAATTATCCTTATACAATCTATAACTGGTACCGTGGTCCTTTAAAATAGCCAAGTGATGTTTTAGCTCATCGGATATGGAAAGCTGACTGTAAATGACCTCCTTATCAATGTGGCTCAGAATGAAATATATCTTATCATATAGCTCATTGATTTCATCCCTATTAAGCAATTGATTTATGAACCTTATTTCAACAATCCACTGGAGGTCATACATCAGAAGATGCTGGATGAACCTTGGAACATGTCCATACTTATTTAATGTGTAATTTAAAAGATTGATAAAGTATTCATCGACTCTTGTGGTAAAATATGACTTGAAATGAGTTGAAGTTGCAATCAAGGAATTTTCAAG
>AUXO011225010.1_pt1 | contig 10530 bp, 17 predicted proteins | sample 768731 | NCBI WGS metagenome assembly AUXO01 (sample SAMN02715735, study PRJNA202380) | gut metagenome | biome: sheep rumen | host: Ovis aries | place: New Zealand: Palmerston North
AAATCAAAGATGTATTTTACATTCACATACGGAATTAGCTTCCGGACGTTCTTATCCTGCGGGATGCTGACACCGCTATCAAAAGCGACAACAACATTCGCGCCGAGTTTTACTAGTTGCTCAAACTGAAACTGGCTCAAGTGCGAAGTCAGCACCGCTACACTGTTGCCCACACCCCAGGTATCAGCTTTGAGCACTGACTTCGCCCCCTCGAACAAAATGATTTCTTTCGATCTCAGAATGCTTTCTTTGTTCTCGTAGAATCCGTACAGAGTGTTCAGACCACCGCCGAACCCATTGAAATACGTATACTTACGTAATTTCTTTTGTTTCCAGTTAGGGTCGAGTGTACGCCCACTCACATTGATAATTTTTCCTGCCATATTCCTGATTGGGAATACAATTCTATTTGAAAGTTGGTCGTACCTTACTTGAAACTTCTGCATAGATTCCCACGAGATACCTTCCTTGAACCATGGTTCTAATTTATTCTTGTCCCACTTGTAGCGAGACATGTAATCATCAGCTAAGATCTTCGGCTTGGATTCCTTCAACCTGGTCTTTTTTATGCGGTACCTTTTTGCGATCTTCGTCGCTTCCAGATGCGTGACACCTTCGGCAATAGTGTCATCATCTATGCCGGCGAATTTACACAACTTTTCGATCGCTTGTTTAAACGAACAGTGATGATATGCCATGGCAAATGAAACCACATTACCACCCTGCCCTGAACTGAAATCGTAGAATACGCCTTCTTCAGGACGGATTGAGAAACTCGGGGTGTTTTCTTCCTTTAAGGGGGATAGCCCCCACAGCTCTCCATTCTTCTCTTCCAGATCTGTGTACTGGGATATATATTCAGCGATGTCCACACGGTCTATTAATTCTTGAACATCCATAGCTTTAACCTCGCTGCAATTACCTATTGATACACTTTTTCCAACTCTTCTTGGTCTTTTTCAGAGTATGCAAAGTTGGCATCCGACAACCTGACATAATCGATATATGGATACTTTTTGTCAGCTCTTGTAAAATCGTAATCCATATAACCAATTAAGTAATCTCCGTCTTGCAATTTGATTATCTGTGCGATAAAAACGTAGTCACATGTCTCTGCAAAATTGCCATCTCTTTCTCTTAACCACAGACGCATAACCCTTTTTTCGATCTTGCACTCATGATACCAATCTTCCAAACTCTGAAACTCGCCCCAAGGTAATGAATATTCACTCATTGGGTAGTCTCTCCAATTCTAAGATTATTTCTTTTAAAATCCGCCCACATCTCAGCGAACTTATAACGATTCTTTTTCGTCTTACATTCTTCTTCTCGACAACGAACACCTCGGTACATCGCGCTGATTACAACATCTTCCGCGATAGCAACATTGGCGAATTCTCTTGGGTCTTCGCCTTCATAAGTAACCTGACGAAGGGTTTCATGTTTCAGCATTGCAAATGCTCTCTGCATATATTGAAGTGCTTCTCTCTCAGTCATATCTTTACTCCAAAACAACTCCCTTAACAGGAGGTTCTTCATTAACTTCAGAAACTTCACTTTCAGTAACCCAGGTTTCACCCTTTTCGCCTCCGACCGAGAAGCTAAGAAAATAGCATACTCCGCCCTCAGACGTTATTGAAATACGCTGTATTTCCCCGATTGCTGAAACCTTATCTCCAACATCGAACTTTGTATTCATTTTTTTCTCCTTAATACGGCGTCTGCGGAATGGGTTGCTTGCTCTCTTCGTAAGAGATAATATCTCCATTAAAAGACAGGCTTATGTATTCGCCATCCCGATGTTGCATACCGTTACGATTGAAAGCAACTCTCAGCTTTTTGTTCCCGTATTCCAGACCGCCGTCCTGTTCAATTTCTTCGTCCGTCTTTTCTGTTATAAACGCTATTGTGGACGCGTTTCTGGCGATTTTCGCGCTGTCTGCTAATCGTCCTGTTGAAGCATTTGTTTGCGCTGCTCCGACCGCTATCAGATTCATTTCTCCGGCGACTCTATTCTTTATCATATCAACGAGCTTGCCCATTTCCTGATACGTCCCAAATGCGTCAAGATCACCTGTTGATTTAAAATAATCTACTATAACAGCATCGAGCTTTTGTGAGTGCTTTACTTTTTTTATGACGGTGTATATGCTCTGGCTATCGAACATTGGGAGATAAATATGAGTGAAATCTTGTTCTTTTATCCACTTCAACGCATTATCTATTTCCGCCTGTTCCTCTTCCCCATACAATCCATTCTTTAATCTGCCGAATGGTATCCTTGTTAGGTGAGACAACAATCTCGCCGTAAACATACGAGTTGATAGTTCTGAGTCTATGTATAGTACACCAAGTCCCTTCCTCATTAGATCTACAGCTACATTTAAAAGCATCATACTTTTGCCCTGCTTTTGCGATGCCCCAAAAATAAACAATTCCCCTCTTTCAAGAGTTGCGTATTTGTTTAGTGTTGGAAACTTAAATGGGACTCCTGAATACCCATCCTTCTGTCTTTCGACAATTTCCTTCCAAAGCTTATCAACAACATCCTTATATTGTGGAATATCGTTTGTAGTAGAGAATTCTAGCATCGTAGAGTCAAGTTCTGCGTAGATCTTCTGTTCTATTTCTTTATCGGATCCATTAAACAGCAGATTCTGGCATTGATTGAGTTTGTTGTATAGCTTTCGCCGGAACGCAGAGTCAATTACATTTCCAACCAGCACCATGTAACTCTCGACATCAGTCCTCGCTATATTACCTGCGTTTCGAACAAACTCTTCAATAGCGGAGTCCGGAAGAATTTCGGCCATTCTTTCTTTGGCAACCTTGTTTTTCTTCAACACACTTACTACATTGTAGGTATCCACCGGAACCGTAACCCCAGCTTCGGCAAGACACCTACAAGCGTAGTACATATACGAATTCTGTTCGTTCGAAAAGTATTTCGGATCGAGATTCTCACTGAAAAAACACAGCTCCGGCTTCACAATTACCGATGCTACAACTCCGGCTTCTGATGATACGTCGCAAATATCAAGAATATCTCTCCGTTCCGCCATATCATCACCACTTTCCATCATGCTCCGTGAAGTATTCGCAAGACTGGTTATAAGAACACAGATGATTACACTGCCAGAACTGCATATTCGGGCTCCAATCCTCGTTCGCAATTATCTCGTGAACCGTATCAATAGCCCATTGTCTAACTTCTTCCGCTTTCTCTTCTCTGAAAGGTTCTACTATAATCCGCTTTCCAGGGTCGTTTCTAAAGCAATTAAACGCCAGCCGATCCGGGAATTTTCCGAGCTTATCCTTTACGGCGTAGCTGTATAAATACAGTTGTCGCAAATAATCATCCAACTCCAAGTCGGACTTTGTCGGCGGCTTCTTCCTTCTTGGTGATCTGGCTTTCAGCTGTCTGGATTTATGGTCTAACAGAATGAGTCCATGATCAGGATCTTCAATTAAGCAATCTACAATCCCAACAAACGGAATGTCATCCAGGGCGAACTCCAATTTCTCTTCTACCCACAGTATATTTTCTAACTGGAAAGGAAATTGCGGATCTTTAAGATAGTCAATCCCCGACTGAAAATATTTCTTATACATTTTCTGCGTCGGAGGCTTACCCTTAATCGCTTCTTTAAAATGAAGTATATAGTCAGTCGTTAAGGCTTCGACCGGTATTACACCGTTCAAATACCTCTCCATTTCGGTATGAATCAGAGATCCAAAATCCGCGAAGAACGTGTCTTGTTTTTTCTCTTTCGATATATAACCTAGAAGGAATTGGTATGGACAACTTGTATAGCAACCTATTCTGCTATAAGACCAGACCATATCCGATATTTTATGACTGTAATTCACTTACCGCACCTCCCTTAGAATGGTACGTCGTCTTCTTCGATCATCGAATAATCAGGCTCTCCTTCTACTGCCTTTGGCTTTGCGGGCGCGGATTTCTTTCCGGTTCCATCAGCCATCTCGAATTCGTATACGTTGTAGTTGATATACTCCGTCTCTGTCTCTTTGTTATAGTTATTGGTTACTTCGACTCTCTTTGTGATAATCCGATCCTTCTGCTTTAAGTCAAGAGCTTGCTTGGCGCAGTCTCCCATGAACGAACACCACCCCTTAAAGTCTGTTTCATACTCGTCCGTCTGCCGGTTCTTCCTACTGGATGAAACCCGAACGCGAGTAATTCTTGGAGATCTTGTCTCCTTCACTTCCCATACTGTCAAATAACCATTATCACGAAACCCCATTTTTATTTCTCCTTTGTCATCAATAGCTCTATGTAATTACAAAGCGGCAGATTGCTTGCTATTTCGGCGATCTGGAAGAAATCCTCGCCGTCCATGTTGATTTTTCCGTTCGAGACGATCCGACTGGTTTCTTCCGACGTTATTATCGTGACGCTTTGAGTGCCAATATCCTTTGCGAAATTTGCAAAAGTAATAACCGCCTTTCCATCGCCACCATATAAACTTATTGTATTCCATTCAAAAGACTTATCTTCTATTAAGAATATACAATAGTTGTCATAGTAGTTTTTGTGCTCATATGATTTCCACTCTTCGAGCTTTTTACTTTTCGCCATCATCCTTCACCACCACAGATCCGGATCCTTCTACCTCGACCCAACCATGTTCCATTCTGGCTTCGGCGAGTTTTAGCTCGATTAACTCCGGCGTTATAGACTGTGCGATCATCTGATTAGATTTTGCTTCTGCCTCTGCTTTTGTAATCTCAATATCGGCGGCATTCTTCGCTTTGATTAATGCAGTTTCCGCCTCTACCTTCGCCGTTTCCTGTTCTGCTTTAGCTTGGTCAGCTTTCTGCTGAGCTTCGATTCTGTTATTAATTGCCGTCTTTAACTGATCGTCTGGATGGACATCGATGATGGACGCGTCAATAACCTGAATCCCGTACTGCTTAGAGAACTTTTCATCGAGGTATTCCGTCAGCTTCTTATTGATTTCACTTCTATTTCCGGAATAAAGATCCATAAGAGAATAGTTCGTGGTGATCTCGGATACGGTGGATTTCAAGACCGTCTTAACACGATTATTGACAATAGCATCACCATCCATACCCTTAAATCTCTTGTATGTTTCGACAACATCTTCAGGAATAAATCTGTAAGACATTTGAAAACTGATAGCAATTGACGCATTGTCGGACGTCGCCACACGGAAGGATTCGTCATCCTCACTGTCTTCACGCTTATCTTTCGTGAGAATCAGCTGTTCGTTTCCAACAGTAAATCTCTTAACCTTCTTGGTTGGTGAAACCAGATGCCATCCCTGTTGGAGCGTTTCATCTTTAACACCGCCGTTCATCGAATAGACAACCCCCTCGTATCCAACCGGAATTTTCTCGATGCAAGCTATCCCCATAATCAAACAAAAAATTAAAATGACGCCGAGTATAACGGCGCCGACCTTACCTGTGTTCCCCATTATTTTCTTCCTTTTCTTCGTAATTAATTGTATCAACAACCTTCTTCGACACTTCTTTTGCAGCTCTTCCAATTGGAATGAAGATATAAACCCCACAGATCCAGATTCCGACTACAGCAAGAACAACTAGCAACCAAAAGAATATGTTCATTACCGGTCACCTCCAGATGCAACCATTAGTGCCGTTATAACAAAACCACAAATACCGCCAAGAACAAATCCGCCCATTACCAGCAACATACTAATCCTCCGTTACCCACTTATGGATTTCTTTGTTAAAAGTATTATCATTCCCAAGAAGGTACTTCAGACAAGCGAGAACAAACCCTTTTTCCTTGTCGTAACGCTCCCCGTTCTGAGTTTTTACAACGGTTTTATCTCCGTTCTTCCACAGGATTATTGTTGCCGGCTCGTTGAAAATCACCTCTTTAATTGACAGTTTGCAGTTAGACTTTTGCGGCGCCAACTCCAATGTGAAAGAATGTGCCCAATTGTTTTCGTCAACCAACTTTATCGGCGTCATGCGATAAGGATTGATTTCCACGGCGTCTGCTGTCAAGACATCCCCTGTGAAGCTAAAACTAGGTTCGTAATCTGTCGTTTTTATAACACACATATCAAGTTTCTCCTTTACCACCGATGAACATTCGGTTCTCCAATTAATGATCTGTTAGGGTCCCTAACGCAATCTTTTTTCTTACAGACAAAACACTCACGCCAGAATGTAGCGTGACAACCTTTGCCATTTTTCTTATTTTTGTTCTTTGTACGCTTGGACGGGATGTTAATAGCGTCCTCAACGCTCATCCCCATTCTTCCCACCCTGTCCAATAGCGTTGAAGATTTTACGCCTGTCAACCTGGTCAATTCCGTAAGAGTATATTGTTTCCCACGGTATATATAATGTTTAGGCATAACGTCAAACTCCTTTAAATGAGTGCTCCTAAAACCAGACTGGAAACTCCGCAAATAGATGAGATTATCAGCATTTCCAATCCTTGAAACCATGTCTTTCGCACTTCAGACGTTTTGTACAAGCCAGAGTCATCCATTCTGTTTGCCCTACGCGTAAGGATAAACCCAATAATCATAAAGACAACCTGCACCACGAAGAGGAACCATCTGGCCGCTTCAAATGCAAACATAGCTATTCCTCCTTCTTAACCGTTTTTGTTTTCAGTTTCGAATCCTTATCTTTTGCTCCGGCTGCGACCTTCGCCATATGTTCCGCTATCTCCGCAACAAGAGCTGTCGCCACATCTGGGCTCTTTACGATAAAGTAATTCGCGCTCGCCTTTTTGCCGTCCTTGACGTGCTTCTTCGTGATCTTCACGATGTTTTCCTTGTCGTCTGGGAATTTCTCAAGATGGGCTGTCACACCTTCATGAAGTTCCTTGATGATTGCTTGAGCAATATCACGATCTTCTTCCTCGGCAGCTTCCTGCTTCTGGCTTCTCCACGCATCTGGATCATCTTCCGGTGTAGCAATCTGGAAGAACTGGGTTAGAAAGTAACGCTCCGCATAGGTCAACGCAGAGCCCATAGCCTGTGATGGATCCTTTTGAGAACCAACAACGAACCATGGAACATCTATCTTATCTTCCGGATTCTCGACATCTATCCACCGATAAACAATTTGCGATTCAACTCGGTATTCATAAGAAACCTTTTCAAAAAACTCGCCAGTTTTCGTTGTTTTGTTTTCCGAGAATCTTTCGAGTCTTACGTTCTGAGAACGTGGTTGTAAGATTGGTATCAGTAGCACATGATACTTGTTCATGCCGGCTTTTACCTTCGCCAGAATGGATGTGATCGAAGTGTACTTGTAACCGTATCCGCTCGAATCTTTCTGCGCGACTTCGGCAATTTTTCGGATCTTCTCCATTTTCTGGTACAGATTTAATTTTTCTTCTGCCATCAGAACCTCCTTTTTATATAGAGATAATTCAGCCGCCCTGTTAAGAAGCGGTTGTATATACTTCAAAAAGATATAACTGATAAGTCTGAATCCGTATCGGCGTCAGGCTCACCCGAAATATCTTCAATCCATAGAAAGTAATTAGAAAGAAATGCAGTTTGCGTAATGCTCGTTTCGCGATATATTGTGATTATCGTAGCGTCGTGTTATCGTTTAACGGGTAATGTTTAGAGATACGCCAGTGTTTAATATCGGTTGACGAACTATTGCTGAAGGTTATTGTCTCAGAACCGGGATTCGAACCCGGACTCACGGATCTTACTCCGTTGTCTTATCCATTTGACTATTCTGAAAACCACTTGTCTTCATATGGATCCGCATCCTTAAATCGCGGAAATATTCGCTATAGTTTTTCAAAAAACTATTCGAATAATCTAATTACTTACAACTACAACACGCTCCTTAACAGGACGGCTGAACAATATTTATTAACTTAAATCATTTCATAGAGATCTTTGAACGTAAGACCTTTCAGATTGATTCTCGGTTCGAAGTCCACAATGATGTCAATCATCATCTTATCCACTCGAATAGAAGCCTCATCCGCCTCTTCGATTGTTTTCTTCATTAATTCCCGAACTCTGTTTCTGTCAAAATTAACAGTGTTATTCGTTTCGATTTTGTAGGCATAAGAAACCTGATTTCCATCGGCATTGAATCTGTAGCCAACCCCATTAAATTCCATCTTGGAATCCTCAATGGAAAGAAGTCTCTTATAATGTTCTATCTTGCTCCGGCGAACTTTGTTAGCAGAGATCTCCATGTCAATATCCCCCGCATAACCCCGCTTCGCCTCTGAGATTGCCATCTTCAACTGTTCCATTTCATCGTTTACAAACTCGAACATGTCAATAACCTTGTCTGGATTGTATGCGTCCGCCGTCTTATCAACAATCTCATCCTCTAATGTAGGATCGACCAAAGACTTGCGATGCACCTCTACCGACTTATACATAGACCGCCCGCCTAAAAGTCTTATATCAATCTCGTTGTACATGTTTTTAAGTACATTTGAATACTCAAGAGCTTCTTTAAAAACCATGTTTTATGCCTCCTTCTCTGTTATCTCACTCGTTCGCGCAAATTGTAACTAAAGCAGTCGGAAAACTGCCCTCAAAGATGCTGTCATCTTACGCACCCGCGCGAATTGTTACAGAATTTTATTCTGAAATTTTATCACCAGAAACAACTGTCATCTTACGCACCCGCGCGAGTTGTTACAGCAAAACCCGCCAAAATCGCCTACGAGCCCAGTAATTTCAACACTCTACCTCGCGCAAATTCGTGAGTTCTTGTTTCCAACGGCTACGTTCGCTATAATGCGCATCAGTGTCTACTAATGCATACCATAACTACTTGTATGCCTCCACAAGGTAAGGGCATGACACTGCCCCGTTATTTATAAACGCTTAATAGTTCAAGTATTTAGAATCAAATTTCATCTCAGAACCTACCTGAGTTCAGGCGGGCTTGTAAAGCCTTCGCCGTCATGACGCCGAAGTATCCATCTTCAACGCATCCAAGCCTGGACTGGATTGCTTTAATCGTATTCGGTCCGAGTTGTCCGTCTTGAGATACGCCACACGATTTCTGCACAGCTCGAATTAGCGATGAGCCACCCACCCCATAATGAATTTTCTTAAACGCCAGATGGTACTTCTTCAGATTATTACTCTGCCCTGAGATAACACCGTCCACCGAAGTTCCCATTATCTGTTGCCAAACCTTCGTCGTTTGGAAACCTACGACGCCATCCGTCTCTAATCCTGGCGAAAAATTCGTCTGTAAAATTGCAGTTTTATAAGCATTCCACTTCGTATTATTTACCCCAATCATCCTCGCAGGACAAGATTTTCCGGACACATCCCAATGTCTGATGACATTTGTTGCGTTAGGACAATGTTTAATTATATAAGCAATCAACTTTCGGACGGCTTTAATCTGTTCTTCTGACGGATCCTTACTTGCGTTATCACATAGCTCAATGCTAACGCTGTTTGAGTTTAGACATTTTTTATAAAAACTCCCGGCACCGTTAGCTTGGGTAACAAAACCTCCAACAGCATAAGCTGTACGCTCTATCGGAATTGACTGTAGAACCTCGCCGTCCCGAGAAACAAAGAAGTGCGCTCCAGCAGATCTCGTATTCCCACGAGCAAAGAAATTACAATTATTCCTCGCCGTGTCACCATCGTTTCCGGTATAATGGATCACAATGTATTCAATATTATACAGATTCCTTATTCCGCCATAACTTATATTCTTTGCTTTTATCATCTCATACTCGGCCATAAAACCACCTCGCTTAAATCTCGCTTAATTTCTCACTTAACTTCACTTAAAATCTTTACACTTGATTTTCACGATTGCACGTTTCCCGTGCCCGTCTCTCATCTCAACCATCGGTCTTCCAACGACGCCTTCCATCTTTGCGCTACCGATTTTCGAATCTGGATTAGTTTTCACTAACTCCACAGCATCATTAATGGTTCCTGTCAAGACCAGCGGAACGAAATCCAATCCGAAAGCCTGAGCGATTTCCCGCGCTTCATCCTGTTCTAACCACCGATCTCCTATCTGGGCGTCGAACATAATGAAGTCTACATTGTCGCGATATAATCCGCCGCCTTTTTGAATTTTCGGACCATACCCTTCACCATATAAAGTGATCTCTGTTTCACCGAACTTCTGCTCAAACAGTTCTTCGGTTTCGTCATTGATAAATATCTCAATCAGACGATTCATTAGATCCGCCGGAATGTTGGCGTTATCTGTTCTTCCGCCGAACGTGACCTTGTGACCATCCCAGTTCACTCTGATGTTTGTGCCATCCACTTTTTCCGTAAAGATCCACTGGTTATCCTTAAGATACTTAACGAGTTCACTTTCGAATTCTCCTTCGATCAATTTCTTGCTTCCGTCTACATCGCGTTTGAATACGGACGGGATCTTGTGATACTTATTCACCGCTTTACCTCCAATTCCAATAATTTCTCAATTGCTAAATAAGACCCAGTAGGCACTGCGTCGAAATTTCCTACAATAGAAGTAAGAACCCAAGGGATATGTGGTTCCTTGGCAAGAACC
>AUXO015041523.1_pt1 | contig 10530 bp, 14 predicted proteins | sample 768731 | NCBI WGS metagenome assembly AUXO01 (sample SAMN02715735, study PRJNA202380) | gut metagenome | biome: sheep rumen | host: Ovis aries | place: New Zealand: Palmerston North
CAAAAAAAGTCTTGTCTTCTAAAGAGAATACTCTTGGAGTCACAGAGTTTAGCATAAAAAAATCAGAATATTTTGAGGATGACTATCACCTTACAGATGTGATATCTCTTCCTTGACACATCCTATAAATATAGAGACAACAAACAACACAACAAAGATGATTCATGAATCTTGTAATAGTCTCTTCTCTGTTCTTAGCATATGTAATAGCATTCTGTATTACTCACAAGGGCATCCCTGACAGCTTGTATGGACAAGTGATGGACTTAGAAGGCTTGTGCAGGATCATGTGGACAATTGTAGTAGTTCTCTTGTCAGCAGTGCTAGGATCTTTCTTCATGTCAAACTCTAGTGACTTGACGCTCATTCTAGCTGTTGTTGCCACTGTTGCTTCTTTTACTACAGCTGTGCTCCCTCTAGTCAGGAAGAGCCACTTCATATCACTCAAAACTTTCAAGATAGTGTCAATAGTCGCAGCATTTTCATCACAAGCAATTGTACTTGTTGGCAAGCCTCTTCTCTTGCTAGCGTGCTGGACACCATGGGCTTTGCTGTACTTGCTCAACAAGACTATACACTACAGGTGGAACAAGAAAGAGTTCTTCATGCAGATTACATGCTGGATCACTGTGATAGTCTATTGCTTCTCTCTGCTATAAGGTGATTAGCTTGCAACAACTTATGATTGAGTGAGAGCAAACAAGCTCTCACTTCTTGCATATATACTTCAGGAAGAAAGTATACTTTAATTTACACTAGATGGAAGACATACTAAGCAAAGTGACTGCTGCCCAGCAGTCATTCATCAAGACTATCCTTGGGATGTACATAACAAACAACATCCTTGATGGCTCTGACAGAGCAGATGTAGAAGAGTACATCAATGGCATGCTTACTAAAGATGAGTTCTACTACTTAGTCAACTACATTGTGGATGAAGTCATCAAAGAGCCGGAGTGGGTGAAGTTCCTCAATGAGCATGACCTCAAGCCAAATGAAGAGAGCTTCACTACAGAAGAGTGGAACGACATCTTCACTGAAGTCCTCAAGACAGTCACTTATGAGTGGCTGTACCCTCAAGGCACAGATGAGCGCAACTCAGAGATAAGTGACTTCAGAGTCCTGTTTGATGCTGAGCTTGAAGTGCAGGCTGAGATCAGGAAGAAGAAAGAGGAAGAAGAGAAGAAGAAGCGAGAAGAGGAAGAGAAGAAGCGCAAAGAGGAAGAAGAGAAGAAGAAAGCTGAAGAAGCAGAAGAGACCAAAGACTCTTCTGTCAGCCGTGACTCAGTCCCATCAGGAGACATCAAGTGAGAGTGTGAGCAAAGACAAAAGCTTGTACATAAGGTTTGGCGACATTCCTGAAGGAGAGAGGTCTTCTTCATGGAGAGGTGACACAGAGACTGGCAAAGAAGCTGGAGTCTCTGTGTACAATCTCGCTATAGGAGCGGATGGGAAGCTAGGCATAGTGTTGTCACTCCCTGTGACAAAGTCGTCCCTGCATACGCTCCAGCACCTCCTAGAGTATGACAGCAGGCCTGTCTACATAGTGAGTGGAGAGTGTGTAGGGCATGGGAGTGACAATGAGCCACTGATAGAGAATGTAGAGATATTGAGGACTTTGAGAGAAGATGAGCTACGGAGAAAGGAAAGAGACATATAGAGTTGAGTGCAAGCATGAAGGACACTTGTCTAACCAAGGCATTGTGTTCTGTCAGCTAGGGCATGATGCTACTAAGTGCAGTGAGTGCAAGTGGAAGGAGCCTGAAGAGATTGAAGTGTCTGTAGCTTGGGCTAGCACTGAGGAGTGAAGGATGAGTGACAAGGAAGTAGTAGACAAGCTAGAAGAGATTAAGAAGAAATCTGGAAGACTAAGTAGTAAAGTTATAAAAGCTACCTATCCAGAAATCTATGAATATCTCTCTTCTAGATATAAAGACCAAGATCCTGACAAGATTAGTGAGATATTGTTCAGGATGAAAAACCACATTGAGACAAAGCCTAAATGTCCTGTATGTGGTAATATGACAAAGTACTCTGTTCATATCAGTAAGCAGAAGCCATATCCTGGGTACTTGACATATTGCTCTAATGAATGCAGGTACAAAGCTCAAGATGAATATATCAAAGAAGCCTACAAGTTCAAGACAAAGAAAGACTTTGAAGAGATTACAGAGAAGAGGAAGAAGACTTGCAGAGAGAAATATGGGAAAGACTTTGTTGCTCAAGTAGATAAGTTCAAAGAGAAGTCTAAAGCTACTTGTCTAGAGAAATATGGAGTAGAGTATTCATATCAGTCAGAGAATAATAAGCAAAAATCAATAGAGACTAAGATAAAGAGATATGGAAGTATAGAGAATGCTCATAGAGTTAGGACCTCAAAGACTAAGAAGACTGTAGAAGAACGATATGGAGTTGCAACATTCTTGAATACTAAAGAAGCAAGGAAAATAATCAATGAAGGACATCATAGAGAGTTCAAGAAGAGATGGAAAGAACGTGGATATGATGTAGAGCCACTTAGTGATGGTAAAGTTCTAGTGAGAGGAAAGTGCAAAATTCATCCAGAGTTTGAGATAGAGTTAGGAATGCTGCACAACAGATGGAAATTTCCAGAAGGTACTATATGTCCAATATGTAATCCAATAGGAGACAAATGGACATCATCTGCAGAGCTTGCTACCCAAGAGTTTTTGAAAGAATATCATATAGAATTTGTACCACATGAGAGAGGAATTGTTAAAAAGAATGAATTAGATTTGTATATTCCATCAAAGAAAATAGCATTTGAAATAAATGGAGTCTATTGGCATTCTCTAGATTATTGTGACAAATATCATCATTTCAACAAGCAAGATCTTTGTAGAAAAGCTGGAATTTCATTGTACTATATATGGGAAGATTGGATAGTATCCAAACAAGACTTAGTGTTTGACTATATAAAAGACTTAATAGGAATACAAAAGAGCTGTATACAGATTGAAAGCACTGAAATTTTAGGACTTCCAAAAAATAAAGCTGAAGATTTCTTATACAATAATTCTTTGTATTATACTAATTTAGACACTTCTAGAATTATTGGGCTGTATAGTAATAAAGAACTATTAGGCTTGTTGTCATATGAGATGTTAGAGAAAGAAATCAAAATTACTAGCATTGTATCAAAAATTGGATATGACAAGCAAGAAATATACTTTAGATTAATAGATGAGGTATTCTCCAAGAATATAGAAAATATAGGTTGCTATGCAAGAGACATTTCATATTACTTACACTGTGACATAGAAAATAGAGAGATATTTACTAAGCTTGGTTTCATGAAAGCTCAACATCTTGAAGAGAAGTTTATTGTAGACAAGAAGACTATGTTGAGGGCTTTTAGTGAAGACAATGGAAATTTCATATGTTATAGTAGTGGAATTGACAAGTTAGTCAAGAGATACAAAAAAGAGGAGTAATTGATACTCCTCTTTCTATTTGGTATAAGCTTTCGCTTAGAGTGTCACATAGTTGCTGTTGACTGTGTTCCTTGTGTTTCTCTTCAGGCGGAAGATGGCTAAAATCTTCTCCATACCATGAGAATGCACTACAGAGCATTCAACAATTCCGAGATCATTTGTGATGATGTCTTCAGTGTTGTTCTTCTCGTCACACTGTATAGTGTAAGACTCGATAGCTCCACTGACACGAGCAGCTTCAAAGACAGGAGTCAGCATCTGTACAATGTCAGCACGAGTCTGAGGATTGTTGTACAAGAAGACATAGTTGTCAAGAATTGCTTGTGCTTGTATCTCAAGGGTATTTTGATTTTCTCTTATATGGAGTTTATTGAGGTCGCTCTTCACTCTTTGGTACGTAGTCTGGTTGCCATAGATCATAGGAACTCCGTTCCTTGTGATGATTGGGTTGATTCCATATGGCTCAAGTGCATCACGATCCTCATTGTCCAGTGGGTACTCAACACCAGTGATGTATGGGTTAGACAGGATACCATTGTTGTTAGCGCAGATTACCCATGGGTCTCCACCATTGAACTTCCTGATCAGAGTGTTGCAGACGTCAGCTGCAGGTGGGACATTGAAGCTCTTTCCTCCTACACTGTAGATCAAGTTAGGGAAGAAGCAAGCAGTGTATGTAGCACCATTGTCTTGGTCTGGCAAGCTGAATGACTTAGAAGCAATGAGCTTGTCGTTGCCACCCTTAGGGATGTACTCTGTGCTGAATGCTGGCTTGATGTCAACACCATTCACGAATGTGTCACAGAAGTATGGGTTAGTGCTCTTAGCAAACTCTCTCTTAGAAGGAGCATTCAGCAGAGCTGTGCACTTCCCTCTGCGAAGAGCTGTCTGAGACAGATATACCTTGCCTCCAAGCATTGAGTTGATTCCATAAGACATAGAGTCAACAATGTAGCGGAATCCAATCATCTGCTCGTTGCACAAGCCACGCATGATGCCTTCAGACTTGAGGACTGAGTAGATCTTCTCTACGCCTGCTTCTGCTCCTACATTGCCATCAGCATCATATCCAGGCAGGTGCCTCTTAGCGATCTTGAGGCCGCGCATTGGGATGAACTTCAAGCTGCCAGAGACAATAGAGTCAGAGATCTTGTGCTGCATTGTGACATGAGACTCATCTGTAGTCACCTTGAAGACAGGAGCCATTCCTCCTTCAATCATGAGCTGGACTTCAACACCTGCATCTGCAGTGATCTTGAATCTCCTGTTGAGGTCAACGTCTACAATTGTTGGAGTGTCATTGATGACCTGGCCAAATGTAGTGTCAGTCACTGCATCAGTAGCATAGAAAGTAGCACTTGCAGAAGGAACACTAGACTTGTTGACTGCTTTGAAGACAAGCTGAGAAGATGTGATCTCATCATTGTAGCTAGCAAATGAGATGACATATGATCCAGCAGCAAACTTGTAGTTGCCTTCATTTGTCCTCTGGATAGCAGCTGGGTTAGCAGAAGAAGAGATGATCTTCACGAACTGCTGTCCGTCTCTGTATCCTACTACATTGTATGTGCCTTTGTAAGAGAGGTCACTGTATGTGCCATCAGATACTACTTCATTGATCTCTACTGGGTCAATAGTAGTGTAGAGGTACACACCAATCTGTCCAAACTGCGCATCGTAGATTGCATATCCGGTGTAGAGGTGTGAGTCGCCCTTGTATGTGTAAGTAGCATTCTCTACTTTCACTGTGCCATCTGTGAAGCTGTCAAGCTGAGCCTGGTCAACAGTGAATGGGAGCCACTGCTTAGCTGTGATCCTTGTCAGGCCTGGGATGCAAGTGAGGTCGTTCTTGTCGTTGTTGACAAAGTCTCCAACTGCAAGCTTGTCAGCTTCATCCTTGTTTGCAATCACAAAGAGGTTCTTCACATCAGCTTTCACAGGAGCTGTGCTGTTCTCAGCATCATACAGCTTGTTGAACATCTTAGCGTAGCGGATTGGCTCAGTGAGCTCATCAGCTTCGTCAGAGTCATAGTTGTATGACAAGAAGTTGATGCCATACCTCTTCTCTTTCTTCATCAGAGGGATTGGGTTTCCATCTTCATCATCTCCATCTTCCCACTCAAGGACTTCCTCTCCGTCCTCATCGATGTGAGATGCTTGGTACTCAATGCCAGTCTCATATCCATTCTGGAAGTTGTGACCTACCATGTCAATGTAGAAGCTAGATCCTGTGCTCTCACCTGCGTCAATGTTGCCATCGCCATCGATGTCAGTGAACCAGCCACGAGGCTTGATCTCGTTGCCTTCCTCATCAGTCTCACCATCATAGTCAAATGCTAAGATAGCAGCAGCATCCTTGTTGAAAGTAGCAAGGAGTCCTGTCACTTCTGTAGTGTTGTTGATCTTGTCAATGATGTTCTCTGGTGCACCAGTCTTGTCTTGGAAGTCAGGGATGATTGATCCAATCCATGAGCCAAGGAGCTGTACGCCTTCAGCAGAGAGGAAAGAGTTTATCTTGTTCTTCTTGATGCCATTCAGGTCAAAGTAGTCACTCCACAGAGGATCTGTAGCAAGATTCTGGTAGTTAGACCAGTTGCCCTTCACAAGCACTACTTGGATGAAGTAGTCAGATATGTAGTCACTAGGACGGATGAACTTGTAAGGGATGTTGTCAATGCCACTGTACCACTCACGAGCAGTGATGTCATATCCAGTCAGAGCTTCTGGCTTGAACACAAGCACTGAGAACTCTTCTGTTCCGACATTTGCAAAGTTCAAGAAGTTTGTCTTCTCAAAAGTGGTAGTGTCACCAGTGCCAATGCCATTTGCTGCAGTTGCAAGGAGGTTCTCTTCTGAAGCAGTCCAGAACTTAGAACGGTCGAACATCTGAGCATAAGGTGCATTTCCAACATAAGGAATGCCAAGGTTGAGGTTAGCACCCGGATAGATCTTGCTGTCCTTGTAAGTCTGGTAGTCAGCCTCACCATACTTCTTCTTGTTGTAAGAAGCAACTTGTGGGTTTGGCTTTCCTGCATCCAGGGAGAGTGCAGCATAGTTCACTTGGTCTGGACCGTTGACATTCTCGTTCACCTTGAGCAGGCTGAGAGCCATGATAGGCCCTCTCATGAGCAGAGTGTCAGCGAACCTATTGAAGAATGATCCTTTAAGCTCTAAGTTTTTGTCTGGTCCCCCAAAGATCTTCTCCAGATCGTCTGGGTCAGCAAGAAACACCGGCTTGTTGTATGGACCTTTCTTTGAGAAACCTACCAAGAGACGCATAGTGTTAGTGTCTACTCTGTAGCTGACAGTCTCATCATGCTCCAGGATGTACACACCACTGTGCTTAAACTTAGTGATGTCCAAAGTTAATGTTGCCATTTGCTATTTCTTTAGAGTTGTTAATTTTTCGAGAATATTTATCAGATCTCAAAAAATTAATTCTCTGATTCTTGTAATGACAAGAGATATTTGATTTGGAATCACTCACTAAGTTTAAGCACAGTGTAAAGTCCTGAAATAATGAAGGCACAAACTTTTCACTAGAATCAATATAGAATAGACATGAGCTTAATAGATTCTATAATTGGAATTGCTATAGCATTGGCTATTGGAGGAATCACTTACAAGATGAATGCTCAGATTGAGAAGATAAGAGAGGACATCCAAGAAAAGAATAATTTATAAATTAATAAAACAATGAGAGTAGTCAAGTGCCCTAAGTGCAATAGTGATGTGAGAATCAACATTGCAAAGTCTGTAGATGAGAATGGAGAAGAGTTCATGTGTCCTAAGTGTGGGTATGTGCTGAGGTATGCAATAAAATAATAAATGAAATGAGATATAATTCAAAGTTAGACCATCATTCAGAAGAGTATGCTGGAGTCGAAGGCCTCTATACAGGAATGGACAAGAATGACTATCTTGTAGAAGAGTCTCTCAAGACATTAGATAGTTAATTTTGTTTAATATCTAATATTTGTGCATTCTTGAAGATATACTCTCATATAAAGAAATCAACAAGCAGATGAGATACGTTTTTGTTTTAGCACCTATAGTTCTTGCATTGCTGATGCTATACTATATTCTAGTAGCTCTTCAGTGCTTCAACATAGTGAGGTTCACAAAGAAAGACATTGAGTTCACGAAAGGAATGATTCCTTTCTACTATTTCATATTCGGATAAAATTTAAATTGTATTATATGCTATTAGAGATTCCAAGTGCAGAGTCATTGATGCTTGCTCCTCAGAGAGACATAGTGAATGACATCATAGCTAGAGAGATTTACAAAGCAAGCCTTGCAGGCAAGAGCAGTGCAGACTTTGAAGGAATGAAAGTCCAAGATCCAGAAGTGATACAGCACCTCTTAGACAAAGGATATGCATATGTTCCTTCAGGAAATGGAACAAAGATCTTGAGAATTTCTTGGTGAAGAAGAGCTATTAACCTATTAAAATAAACAAATTAATGGAGAATCCAATTTTTATCCCAAAGAAAGTGCTCACTGGAGTAGTAGTGCTATTGCTAGCATTGTTCTCTGTGTGGGCAGTGTTCAACGCATTTGAAGAGTGTGACCGTTCAAAGAACTATGTCTGTCAGTTCCCATTCACTGGAAACTTTGCAGTGTGGACCGATGGAGGCACTAATGCCCAGTGCTGGGGAACAATTCATGAGTATCACAAGACTAGTCAGGTAGAGTTCACTGGCATCACTCAGACTGAAGATGGCTTCATTGCAAGCGGTGAGAATCCTGGAGCATCTGTGACATTCAACGACCGAGGCAAGGGATTTGTCATTGGCTCTCTTCGAGTCATTCTTCCTACAGATGTTGCCCATATGTCTAAGATTCAGCAAGAGTTTGGCTCTGAAGATGCTCTTATCAACACTCTTATCAAGCCTACGCTGTACAAGGTTGTCACATCATGTGGTCCTCTGATGTCTTCTCTTGAATCTGTCTCAGAGACTCGAACAGACCTTATCCAATATATTACAGACCAGCTAAACAATGGTGTGTACAAGACTAAGATTAACAAGATCAAGGTGACAAATGAGCTTACTGGTGACACTGAGACTGTGGCAAAGGCTGAGATATTGCTTGACCGAAATGGCAACTACATGCGACAGGAAGGAACAGGAAAGAAGATTATCAAGAATGGTGTAGAGACTGTTGACTTGTGTCCATTCCAGCAGTATGGTCTGACATGTAACCTAGTGTCAATCACAGACATCAAGTATGACAATGCTACGCAGAAGCAGATTGATGCACAGAAGCAAGCTAACTTGGCTGTTGTGACTGCAAAGACAAAGTCTCTTGAAGCTATCCAGCAGACAGTCCTTGTCACTGAGAAAGGAAAGCAGGCGGCAGAGACAGCTAAGTGGAAGCAAGAAGAGATTAAAGCTAAGGAAGTCACAAAGGCACAGCAGGAATATGAAGTTGCAGAGCTAGCCGCTAAGACTGCAGAGCAGGTTGCACGAAAGGTGAAAGCCGAAGGTGAAGCAAAAGCTGCCGCTAATGCTGCTCTTGTTCGAGCAGGCCTCACTCCTCTCGAGGCTGCTACAATCAAGAAAGAGACAGCAATTGGCATTGCTCATGAGCTAGCAGGATCTACAGTGCCTTGGGTACCAAGCATCATGTTCGCTGGAAATGGTGCTGGAAATGGCAACACGTCAATGGATGCAGTAGGGTTGAAGATGCTGATGGACATTGTTGAGAAGATGAACAACAAATAAGCGCAGAAACAAAGTTTCCAACACAAACACAATATATCCAGAAGAGGCTATACTCATGTAGTCTCTTCTTTTATTGTATAAACTTCTGAATGAAATCAAGATATATTATTATATGTTGAAGCTTGAGAAGATTTGCAGGTGCATAGCAGATACTCCTTTGCTTAGTCAACATGTTGATGAGAGCAAAGCATATGAGTTCCATGGTGGCAGAGAGTATCAAGTAGATGTATTCACTGCACTAGGAAAGCCAGAGTATTTCAAAGTATATCAGAATGGAGAAAGCACTGATTGGGTGTTCTTGAACAAAGAAGAGTTCACTCAGTGGTTTGAAGAGATTGAGCAAGCATGATACTAGCTACAGGAATAATAGTGATTTTGGGATTGGTACTGTACTTTAATTGGAGGTATCCATTGAAGACCGATGACTTAGGTACAGAAGGGTTCTAGTAGTCAAGTCACTACAATTCCAAGTATTCTTTGACCATTCAGCTTGATGTTCACAAGCAAGTAGTCACTGCCTTCTGTTATGTTGTGTCCAAACAACACTTCAGAAGTGATGATGTAGTCTTCCTCATACCCAGCATTTGCATAAGATGTGAGAAGTCCATCAATCTTGTGCTCTATCTCTTCTACATCTACTGACATGTCAAAGATGTACTCTTCTAGATCTATTCCAAATAGAGGATCACCTAGTACATCACCAGGCTTAGTGCCTATGCAGACTCTGCAACGTTGCAGTATCTCTTCAACTACACCATCACACTCTATCTCTCCTTCTTTGTACCCAGCATAGCTAGGAAGCTTGCAATAAATCTCTTTTAACATCTTGCTATCAAACTTGTCATGAATGACTTCATATTTATTGTATGACTGACAACTTTGACTTTTTCAGAGAGTATATCAAAGAAGCTGGGATCCCAGCTTCTAAGAATCACATCAATGACAAGTTCTTCACTATAGACCTTATCAGGAGAGGCAAAGACTGCCCAGATCTTCCAGCAGCTAACTATACATTCAAGATTTACTATATAGACAGCTTAGATGCTTATGATCTTGCTGTAACAGAGATAAAAGTCTTGACCTCTGTGTTTCCATTCAGAGCATATATCTCTGTGAATTGCAAGAGCAAGATGAAGTCTCAGATCAGAGTCCTCAACAAGATAGCACAAAGCATTGGAATGGGAGAGACTAAGAAACCTTGGAAACAGTTCTCTTCTGCTTGTCAAGAGATTGAGAACAAGAATGACAAGAGATGGGTAGTAGATGTTGACACACAAGTTCCAGAAGATGTAGATCAAATAGAGCATATCATAAAGAATTGCTCTAGCAAGTATCAGCCTGACGAG
>AUXO015701902.1_pt1 | contig 10530 bp, 11 predicted proteins | sample 768731 | NCBI WGS metagenome assembly AUXO01 (sample SAMN02715735, study PRJNA202380) | gut metagenome | biome: sheep rumen | host: Ovis aries | place: New Zealand: Palmerston North
AGTCCTCTTCCACTCATTTTAACAACCGTACCACCACAAGCCGCAACAATAGGAACAATAACCAAAGTCGTTTTATCTCCAATACCACCAGTAGAATGCTTATCAACCTTAACTCCAGGAAGATCACTAAAATCTAAAATATCACCACTGTCAATAAATACTTTTGTTAAAGCAAAAGTCTCTTCATCACTCATTCCATTAATACAAATAGCCATTAACATTGCACTCATTTGATAATCGGCAACATCACCATTCAAATAACCATTAAAAAAATAATCCAATTCTTGATAAGATAATTCTTTTCCTAATCTTTTTTTATTAATTAAATCAAGTATCACTCTATCACCTTCCTATAAATATCAGAATCTCTTTTCATATATCCACATCTTTCATAAAGCCTATGAGCACTAATACGATAAGTACTGCATGTCAATTGAAGATACATAGCACCTCTTTCTCGTGCAACAGTTTCTGCATATTTCATAAGTTCATCACTAATTTCTAACCCACGATACTTAGATAAAACACAAACATAATCAACTAAAAAATACTTTTTTTCAAGAATTGGATTCAAAACACAAGTAAGTAATAAATAGCCACATACTTCACCATCATATTCCGCAACAAGTTCAATAAAATTAGAATCAGAAAAACTCTTCTTAGAAACATGAAAAGCCTCATTTAAAATAACATTTACCGAATCTAAATCATCATCTTTATAATTACGAATAATTGTTTTCATAAATCATCACCTATTATAAAAAATTATAACATAAAGAAAAAGAAAATAGCTGACAAATCGTCAGCTACTATTAATTCTCTTTCGAATGACTTGATAAAAAAGTAACTTTTTCAGCAATAATCTCCGTAAGATATTTTTTTTCATTCTCCTGTTCTACAACTCTTGACTGAATTCTTCCCTTAACTCCAACAATATCTCCTTTACTACAATATTCAGAAGTATTTTGAGCAATCATATCAAAAGCAGTACAATCAATAAAATCTGTATCATATGTACCATCACTGTTTTTAAAAGAACGTGGAATAGCAAGTGAAATCGTACAAACCTTGCTTCCCTTATCAGACTTATGAATTTCAATATCACGAGTTAATCTTCCAACAAGTACAATTTGATTAAGCATAAATCACCTCCTCTCAAAAACGTATATTAATCAAGTAATAAAAAGAAAGCAAAAGCCCAATTCTAAAAAAGATACAAAAAAAGAAAACAAAAAAAAAGAAATTCCTTTAAAAAATTTCTTTTTTTAAACATATAAAATCATATTAAATTACAAGTTTAAAACAATTATACTTTTTTATACTGTTTTGCTCCCTCATGGCTCAATATATATTCTTCTAATTCCTTTAACTTACTTTTATCCTCAAAATACACAGGAATCCATCTTGCTCTTAAAACAAATGGTTTAATTTGATTAATAATAGAAATTCGATCAACAAAGAAATGATCAGAATTTAAAATATAATTCTTTAATTCAGAAAGAGAAATAAAATCTTTTCCAAACACTTTTCCTATTTGATAAGGATCAACAATATAACAAGCACCATTTTGTAATTCTCCTGATATATGTAATAAACGTGTTCCAAAATCTTCTCCATCTAATGTTTGATTAGAGTAAGGAACCCTTTCAAATACAGGAACCTCATCAAAGCAATCTAAAGGATTCGTATACTTTTCACCATTCTTACATAAAAAGACATAAGCATCAACATCAGACACTTCTGCTCCGCCTCTATCATTACTATAATATTTTACTCTAGCAAGTTTTAAATTTTTTGTACATATCAACCTATTTTCCATTTTCCATTTCCCCCAATAATTTTTCAATTGCTACATTTGGTAACAAAGCACAATTCTTACGATTAGGTTGCTTAGAAATTTCATTATAAACATTTAATTCTCCTAAAACATCCTCATCATAATCCTTTTCATTTATCATATTTTTATAATTCTTAAGTAAATCTTTAGCATCATCAATCCTCATACCAATCAATTTCCGTATAAGAATAGAAGATGCAGATGTACTAATAGCACATGCTTCTCCATCAAAACGAATATCTTCAATAATACCATTTGATATTTTCATAATAAAATCCAAATTATCAATACAACTCTCACTATTTGTATTAACTTTGCAATAAGAATTATCATCAATTAAACCTTTATGAAACGGTTCTTGATAATTATCTAAAATAATTTCTCTTCTCAAATTATCATCCATATAATCACCTACAATACAATTTTAAAAACATCTTCACTATTCCTTAATGCATCAATCAAACGATCAATATCAGAAAAATCATTATAAAAATACATACTAACACGTACTGTATTCTTAATATGAATTTCATCCTTAAGCATTTTAGCACAATGATTCCCAGCACGAACAGCGATATGATAATGATTTAAATAAACTGATGAATCCTGAGCAAAAACATTATCTAAATTAAAAGCAAGAATTCCACTCTTACTATCTTTATTATAAATAATAATATTAGGGATTTCATCTAATCTTTTTAATAAATATTTTTTTAATTCAATCTCATGCTGATGAATATTCTCCATACCAATATTAGTAAGATAACGAATAGCCTCTCCAAGTCCAATAACCTCGGCAATAGGAGGAGTACCAGCCTCAAAACGAACAGGAATATCTTTCAATTCATAAGAAGAATCCTCCTCAAAGAAAGAATTCATTCCACCCCCATAAAAAAGAGGATCCATCTCTTCTAAAAGTTCTTTTCTACCAATCAAAACACCAATACCAGTAGGACCACACATTTTATGACCAGAAAAACTTAAAAAATCCATATAAGATTCTTTAAAATCAACCATCATATGAGGTACACTTTGTGCACCATCAACATTAAATAAAATATGATTTTCATGGCAAAACTTTCCAATAGATTGAACATCACGCACATCACCTATAACATTAGTAACATGAGCAAGACTAATAACCTTAGTACGGTCTGTGACACACTTTTTAATATTATCTAAAGTTAAAGAATAATCATCATTCAAAGGAACATATTGAATATCTATTCCAATCTCTTCTTGCAAACGAATCCAAGGTAAAATATTTGATGCATGTTCAGCCTTATTTAATAAAACAACATCCCCTGCTTTTAAATGCTTTTTCATATAACCAAAAACAACCATATTTAAAGACATCGTTGCACCACTTGTATAAATACAACAATCAGCATCAGCATGAACAAAATCAGCAATTATATTACGAACATTATCATATAAAATATTAGTTTGAATAGCAGCATCATAATCTCCTCTATGAATATTAGAAGTATGATTAAAATAATATTGATTCATTTTATCAACAACACACTTAGGCTTCAAAGTAGTAGCACCATTATCAAAATAAATAATATCATTTGATAACATAGGAAAATCTTCACGATTCATATTATAATCACCTCTATAAACAATAGTATTTTATGCAAAAGTTGAAAAAAAAACATACCAAACCACAAAAATCAATTATATTTTAACATAAAACAACAAATAATACAAAAAAAATCAATCCATAATGGATTGATTAAAAAACAATTAAGCAGCCCTTCTATAGTAAGAATCCTCATCAGGATAAGAATAAGAATCATTACCTAACAATAATTTAGCATCAGCAAGTAATTTAACTAAATCTTGTTTACTCTCCATTTGTGGTTGTAATGACTTTAATTCACGTTCTTGAGATTGAATTATTTTTTCTTGTTCACGAATCTTAGATTCTAAACGAGAAGTTAAACTATCCATACTTCTTAGTTTACTACTTAAACTTTCAAATCTCATTGATTGTTCTTTTAAACGATCAGTTAATATTCTCCTTTGAGACTCTGATTCTTCTAAACGACCTTGCATTTGACTAATCGTTGCTTTTTGCTCTCTATTTTGTCTCATCAAATCAGACATAGAACGTGCAACATCTCCCATAATATCATCCCCACTAGAGAATGAATAAGAATCAAATCCAAGAGAAGAATTAGCATCAGAAGAATAATTATAATAAGAATTCATACCATCATCTAAATAATTAGAATGATCAAAAGAATTTGATTGCGTCTCATTGCTATCCAAAATACCATTATTATCTTTATCCACAGTTGATGCAACATCAAGAGGATTAACTACATTACTTGAAAGAGTACTTGCAGAATCATTAGTAGATGCATTACCGGCAAAAATATCAGGAACAGACTCTTCAATAACATCATTGTTAATATCTGTTTGTGTTTTCAAACTATCTTCAGGAATAGGCACAACATTCTGACTCATATCATCAGGAATAGATGCAGTTGTTGCAACATCATCAGGAATAGATGCAGTTGTTGCAACATCATTAGGAATAGATGCAGTTGTTGCAACATCATTAGGAATAGACACAACAGAATCATGATCAACTTCATCAACAAGGTTAGAATCAGCAGTATTTTGATGATCAGACAAAGTATTATCAGTAGAAGTAGCAAGCGAATCTGTGGAAGCAGGAGCATCAACCGTCTCACCTAATGAAGAAAGATCATTGACTGCAGTAGGAATACTAACAGCATCACTTTCAACCTCAGTAAAAGGTTCATCTAAATTAGACTCCAATTTATCATTGCTATCTTTTATTGCAGACATTTCATCAGCAGAAGGCATTTGAAGAGTCTGAGAATTATCTTCATCTAAACTCATTCCCTTCTCTGCTTGTCCATCTACTTGTCCATCTACTTGTCCATCTATATTTGTATTGGATTGAAAATTATCAACAGGATTACTCTCTGAAACAGGTAAAGAATCTGTACTAACAACACTATCATCACTTGTTACATTTTCAATGTTAGTATCCTGAGGAGTGATTTCTTGAACAGAATCAACAGAAGAAGACATACTATCTAAAGAATCATTAGTATCAGGAGCAGCAAAACCAACTGCATTAGCCAAATCAGTAGGAATTGTAATCTCATCTGATAAAGCATTATCAACAGTACCGGATTCAACACCAATATTTTGTACATTTAAAACATCTTTTTGAGAAGAACCAACTAACGAATTATCTTTTAAAGAAAACTCTAAAATATCAGATTCAGGAGTATTTTTACATAAATATAATTCATCATTTGCAATTCCAATAAAACTATAATACTCATCTTGTAATAAATTATGCCCATCAACATCACATATAGTAGCCTCTGAAAACTGATCATTAACTAAAAATCTACCATCTTTTCCCATAACAGCATTCATCTTATCTTTAATGGTTGCAGAGGTAGAAACCAACTTAGGAGCAGCAACTGGATCACTACGTTCACTAATAGCATCCAAAACAGATTGTGTTACAGGATTAGCCCTCTCAACTATTAAAATAGAATCATTTACAGGCTTAATTGACTTATTCTCAAAAGGAATAACCATAACACCATCTGCATTGATAACACCGATATTACTAGCCTTAGCCATTGGATCAATTGCCTCAACTAAAGCAGTAGATACAATACGATTACCATTAGAAAGCCTCTTAGAATCACCTTCATCTAAAAAATAATATTGCATTCCATCATCAGTAATACCATAAGTACAGATAATATCATTACGATCTCTATATTTTACAATACCTTTTTGGATTTTCATAAGTACACCACCCAATATTCTACTTTAATCTATTTATAAATATAACACATTTTTAAAGTCAAAACAATACATTTTAAAAATAAAAAATAATTAAAAATTGCACATTAAATCATTATAAGGTAAAATATAAATTGGTGATGAACTATGAACAAAAAAAACAATTTAGTTTTAGGAAGAGCCATTTTTACTATACTGATAATTGTTGCCTTTGGAACAATTATCATGACAGAAAAAGGAGGAGAAATATTCTCCCCCAAAATTAAGGAAAAACTAGAAAAATATATAGATGAAAACTATTCATCAATAAATAGTAATATAACAAAATCAAATGTATCATATAATAATAAAGAATTTAATATGATAATTCACTCCAAACAAAACAAAAATTTATCTTTTCATATAACTTATTCAAAAGGAAAAATCACAGATACTTATAAAAAAGATTATCAGGAAGGAAATTCACTACTAACATATTTAAAAGAAAAACTACAAAAAGAAGTTCAAGAAAAAACAAGTGAAAAATGTAGCATAAAACCAATCACAACACTTGATCAATATTCAGAAAAAGTAAAAGAAAAAATTATAAAAGAAGAAGATTTATTATCATTAAAATTTTATTATATAGAAAAAGAAATAACAATAAATGATTGGACAGTAGAAAATATTACAAATGAAATTACAAGTTTAATAGAAAAAATGAATCACAATAATATAACACCAAAGTATTATAAAATAACAATAGTAGACAACAAGGATATTACAAAGGCTATAGAAATAAATCATATAACTGAAGAATTCATAAATTTAGATAAAAAAGAAATAATAATAAATGATATTCTACAAGATAATAATTCAGACAATATAAAAAGCAATAAAATAACATATAAATATTTAAATTAGGAGGGAAATATGAAAGATTGTATATTTTGTAAAATAATAAAAGGAGAAATACCATCAAAAACAATATATGAAGATGAAAAAATACAAATCATTATGAACATTAATCCAAATACAAATGGACATTTATTGGTAATACCAAAAAAACATATGGAAAACATCATGGACTTAGAAGAAGATATTTTAACACATAGTTTTCATATCATAAGAGACAAAATTTATCCACAATTAAAAGAAAAAATAAATTGTGAAGGATTAACAATTGCTCAAAACAATGAATTAGGTCAAGAAATAAAACATTATCATATACACTTAATTCCAAGATATCAAAATGATAATGCAGATTTTCAATATAATAAAGACCAATTAAAGGATGTAGAAGAAATATATAATGAAATAATAAAATAAGATATCGAATCAATCGATATCTTTTTTAGGCCAAGAAAAAACTTGGATAAATCCACATTAAATAGAAGAACCTAATATAATGATTAAAAGTATAAATAAAACTAAAACAATTGCATAAGAAGATGATCCACAATTAGTCATAATATACCTCCTTTTAAATTATTCTATGGAAAAAATAAAAAAGTGTGATGATATCTATCTTATTTATTGCAAGAAAAAAATTTTTTTGCTATTATTTAATATGTATGGGAGGTAAATATGATAAAGAAAAAAAACATTTTAGGAATAATTTTACTATTAACAATTTCATTAATAGTAACGGGTTGTGGAAAAGAAATAGAAGTAAAAAATGGTTCAAAAGTAGCAGTATCTATTAGCGGGGAAAAATTCACCGCAACAGAATATTATACAAAAATCAAAGAAGATAATATTTCTACTCTAATTGATATGATTGATACTAGTATTTTAGAAAAAGATTATAAAAGTGATGACGAAGAAAAAGAATATGTTGATAATCAAATCAATCAAATAAAAAACTACTATGGAAGTGATGAAAATACATATAAAAATGTATTAAAATCATATTTCGGAGTAGAAGATGAAGAGAAATTAAAAACAAAACTTCAACTAGAATATAAAAGAAATAAAGCCGTTGAAGATTATGTTGAAAAACATCTAGAAGAAAAAGAAATAAAAAAATACTACGATGAAAACATATATGGTGAAATAAAAGCAAGTCATATCTTAATAACAGTAGATGCAAAAGATGACTCAACAGATGAAGAAAAAGAAAAAGCAGAAAAAAAGGCTCTTGAAAAAGCAAAAAAAATAATTGATAAATTAAATAACGGAGAAGACTTTGAAAAATTAGCAAAGAAAAATTCAAAAGATGAAGCAACTGCAATTAATGGTGGAGATTTAGGATTTTTTGATATCAATGATATGACAGAGTCATTCGCAAACGCAGTAAAAGACCTAAAAGTAAAAGAGTATACAAAAGAACCTATTAAAACAGAATATGGATATCATATTATATTAAAAACAGATGAAAAAGAAAAACCAAAATTAAAAGAAGTAAAAGCAGATATTAAAGAAACATTAAGAAAAGAAAAATTAGAAAACAATAATGTTTTATATTATGAAACATTAAAAAATATTAGAGAAGATAAAAAAATCAGCTGGAATGATTCAACATTAAAAAAAGCATATGAAAATCATATGAAAACATTAATTGACAATGCATCTTCTTCTAACTAATAAAAAATGAGAGAATCAATTCTCTCTTTTTTTATACAATAATACATTATCTCTACTATATATCAAATCATAATTAGAAATAGATAAATAATTAGCAATAGGATAATTAGAATCCACTAAAAAATAATCGAATTGATATTTTTCAATTAAAGAAACCGTATCTTTATGAAACTGAGATATTTTTAAATAATCATCATAATTATAATTAGAATATAAATCAGCCCGTCCATCAATAAAAACAGGAATATGATGATATATTAAATCACCACCATAATCATACATATTAAATAAACGAACAGGTCCTTCTTTTTTTAAAACTCTAATATCTTTATCATCTAAAAACTTATAATACTTCTTAGGAAAAATAACATCTTTCCTTATGAAAAACAATGTAATCAAAAGAATAGATAAACAAATAATTCCCTGCTTTGTACCAGAATCCATTTTTCTACTAGGAACATAAGAAAAAATAATATATGACATAACAATATAAGTATAAAACCAAAAACGAATACTCTTTAAACCCAAATAAGCACAAAAGCCAAATAATAAGAAATCTATAAATAATATTTTTTTCTTACTAAACAAAAAAGTAAATAGAATAAAAATCAAAAATAGAAAGTAAAAATAATGAATAGGCTCATTTAAAGTAGTACTTCTCCACTCCGTTATATTAGAAATCATAGTAGAATTCAGCATATTTTCATATGGATAGAAAAACATCCTAATACCATGTAAATTAATACATACAGCAATCATACATAAAAACATAACAACAACATAACGAATCAATTGCTCCTTAGTAATCTTTTTCCCCTCAATCTTTGAAAAAGAAAAAGAAAATAAATTACCAATAAGAAAAAGAAAACATAACAAATATGGAATATTACTGGAACCTCCATGAAAATTCGACCAAACAATGCTAAGTATTGGTAAGAAAAAAATCTTTTTAGAATCAGAATTTCGATAATTATCCATCAATAAATACATCGTAATACCAAGAAAACAATAACTTCCTAAATGAGGTCTTGCTTGAACATTAAACAATATCAATAAGAAAAAGAAAGCCCAAATAAAAGTAAAAAGAACATTTTTTAAATAGAATTTCCAATTTGATAAAAATAAAAGAATGGATAAAGTAAAAATACATCCAAAACAATAAATAAAAATATGAAAAGATCCAAAAACTTTTTTTAACAAATATAAAATTACTTCAAAAAGCCATTCATGGGACATCCAATATTTAGAATATACAAACCAAGAAAACACATCTTTCTTTAATAATCCATGAGAAAACATATATTTTCCTGCAGTAATATGCCACAAATAATCAGAATCTAAATCAAAAAAGCATAAAGAAAAGAGACTAATAGATAAAAAGAAAAAAAGAAAAACTATAAGAATATTTTTATTCTTCTTCATAGACAAACCCTTTCTGATACATTTTTTCACGAATTTTTCTTTTCAATTCATAACCACTATATTTAGAAGAATACTTTTTATAAAGCTTATCATATTCTCTCTTCATAAGATCAGGAGAATTCGTAAAGCAAAAATTATTTAAAGAAACCTGAATTAATTCATAATCAAATCCTAATGCAATTAAATCATTATAGATTTTATTCTTTAATACCTCTCCTCCTCTAGTACGATTACTCTTAACACGTATTTGAATTATTTTATCAATTTTTTCTTTTTGAATATCATCTGTATAGCACACAATTTCATTTTCAATAATAGATAATGGTATTTTTTTTTGAAGTAAATCATTTTTAATACGATTAGGTCCATGATTTGTAGTATTCATTTGAGAATGAATATAACTTCTAGCAAAACTCTCATCATTTAAATACCCTTGATTAGTTAATTTCTGAATAGCCTTATCAATTAAATCATCAGGATATTCTTTTTTCCTCAAAGATTCCTTTAAATCATAGGTACTTCGATAACGACTTTTAATACTATTCAACGCAACATAATAAACATCATATTCCATATTTAATTTTTGAATAGATTCTAAATCACTAGACATTATTTCTTTTTTTAATAACATCTCATACTTTAAGATTACTTCTTCATAAAAAACAAACTCTCTTCCATCATCTAAAAAAACACTATATTTTCCTTTAGTACCCTTTTTATATTTTATGATTTTCAATAAACATCACCCATTAAAATTATAACATATATTTTTTATTGATAATAAAACAAAAAAGAGACTAAACATCTCTTTTTTTGACCTCGATTAGGCCTTCTGAAACCTCTTCGAGAGCCCTCCCAATATTCTTTTTACTTTTGTACTCGGATTCAGGCATTTG
>AUXO015528250.1_pt1 | contig 10529 bp, 22 predicted proteins | sample 768731 | NCBI WGS metagenome assembly AUXO01 (sample SAMN02715735, study PRJNA202380) | gut metagenome | biome: sheep rumen | host: Ovis aries | place: New Zealand: Palmerston North
AGAGAGATCCCAGGTGAGATAAGCCTGGGACTCTCTATCTCTGGATGCCAACTTCATTGTGTTGGATGCAACCAAAGAGAGCTCTGGGAAGACAAAGGTACTCCCCTTGATGTAGAAACTCTATGTGGTCTACTCAATCAGCATCAAGGTATTACATGCCTGTTATTACTCGGAGGTGAGGCAGACATAGACGCACTTACAGAGTTGTTTATGTATGCTCATAAGAGAGTCAAGACTGCATGGTATTGTGGGTTAGACAGAATTCCTAAAGATAAGATTGGCATCCTTGAGCACTTGGATTATTGTAAACTTGGACACTTTGATATAGAACTTGGAGGATTAGATTCTCCTATTACTAACCAGAGATTGTATCAATATAGTAAGTACTTTTCTGACTATACTATAGGAAAGAGTTGGAGAGACATAACCAAATTAATGCAGAGAAATGACTGAAGCAGAGTATAATAAGTACACAAACTGGTATTGTATCTTGGAGGAAATACAAAAAGAATATCCAGGGAACATAAACATAGGAACAATTATAACAAGCCTTAAGGCAAAAACAAAAGAGTATAAGAGAAAATGACTATAAAAGTATTAGAGAAAACAGCAGGATGTTTTCCTGTAAAGTTTGAACAGGGAGATTGGATAGACCTTGTAACAGCCACAGATATTACTCTGAAGGCTCCTCAAGCCCATAAAATGCATATCAGAAACAAAGGTAAGGAAAATGTAGCTGAGGTCAGGACAAGAGATGTGGAATTTGATTCTACTCTCATTCCTCTTGGTATTGCCATGGAAGCTCCGAAGGGTATGGAGTGTCATCTGTTGCCCAGAAGTTCCACATTCAAGAAATGGGGTCTTATACAGGTTAATTCCGAGGGTATTATAGACAGAAGCTATTCATCTGATAAGGATGAGTGGAAGCTACCTGTTGTAGCCACCAGAGCTATTACTATTCCTAAAGGTACAAGAATCGCACAGTTTAAGATGGAGCTCTCCCAAAAAGCAACATGCTGGCAGAAATTAAGATGGTTGTTATCATCAGGAGTACAGCTCAAAAGGGTGTCTTCACTGAATAATCCTGAAAGAAAGGGCTTCGGTGAGGGGACTGGAAATAATTAATCTCTCAATTGTTTTAAAACAAAGTGTATGGATAAAAATAAATCATTTCTCTCATTTTCATTCAGCAAAGGTTTTACAAGTCCTAATCTCCCTATAGCCACTTTCTATCAGGGAGAACAGGAACTGAATTTTATTATAGACACTGGTTCAGATGACAATGTTATTTGTAAAGAGGCTCTGAAGGAAGTCAAGTATGAAATGGTAGAGCATGATGGCACTCTTGCAGGTGTAGGAGGTGTCTTTAAGGTGGAAGCCTGTAATATTGCCTTTCAGTTAGATGGTGATAACTTTGTGGCTAAGTTCATTATATCTGACTCCCTTAAAGAAGCTTTTGACAATATCAGGAAAGCACATGCCATTCACTTGCATGGTATGCTTGGCTCTAAGTTTCTCATGCAGAATAATATTGTACTTGACTTCAATAACATGATAGCTTATAACAAGAAGTAAATGATATACTATGTCACTACTCAACAAGAAGCTTTTGAGCATGACCAATATCAGGTGTGTTCTGTAGAGGAGTCTTTGAAACTCATTGACTCCTTTACAAACCACATGATTCAGTTTGATACGGAAACTACAGGATTGGATCCTCATATTGATAGGGCTTTGCTTGTTCAGTTTGGTAATATTGAAGAGACCATTCAGGTGGTTGTCAATGCTTCAGAGGTAAATATCAGACTCTATAAAGATGTAATTGAACACTCTTTTATTATAGGTCAGAATATAAAGTTTGATATTAAAGTCATGTTTGGCTTTAATATTATTATCCGCAACTGTTATGATACCCTGACAGCTGAACAGGTACTTTATATGGGTTACCCCAATTTTATGGTAGGCTGTTCCGAAGAGCAGATGATGTCTTATTGTGAGTATGTAGATGGTATAGTAGGATGGGAAGACCTTAAAAAGGATGAAAAGAAAAAAAGACTATATAGGGATATTCCCGATGTAGCAGAGTTTATTTATGAGCACAGTGGTGTAGGCTTAAAAGCTTTAGTCTATAGATACCTCGGAGAAGAGATGTCCAAGGAAGTCAGAGAAGAGTTTACTCAAGACCTTGACAGGTTGGAAAGCAGACATATTATTTATGCAGGCAAGGATGTTCAACCTCTCTATAGACTGATGCAAATGCAAGTTCAGAGATTAAGGAAATTAAATCTCATTCAAGCTGCTAAAGTTGAATGTCAGTTTATCCCTGCTGTAGCCTATTATGAATGGTGTGGTGTTCATATGAATGTCCCATTATGGCAACAGAAGATGGCATCTGACTATAAGAAAATGACTGAAGCTTTAAGGAAATTGAACCAATATGTAGTTGATTTTGGGGATAGTAGGTTTCTTTCTATAAATCTACAGGGAGATCTCTTTCTTGGATGGGATATAGCTCCAAAATGTAACATCAACTGGAACTCCAACAAACAAGTTATTCCATTCTTAACTGCTTTAGGCTTTAATTGTAAGGGCATTGACAAAAAGACAAAAGAAGAGAAAGACAGCATTGATGCATCAGTATTGGAACCACAAAGACATGTTAATCCTGAATTTTATGATATTTATTTAGCTTATACTGAAGCTCAGAAAGTATGTAGTACTTATGGCCAGAACTATCTGAATGCCATCAACCCTTATACTAATAGGGTTCATACTACTTTTAGGGCTATTGGAACTGACACTGGCAGGTTAGCCTGTGGTTCTCAAAAGCAAAATCAGTCTCTTGCAAGAATTAAAGGATTACCTGTAAGTAAAGAAGTTAAGGATACTAAATTAAAATGTGCCTATCCACAACTTCAAAATCTTCCTGCTGATGAGATTACAAGAGCTTGTTTTTGTGCAGAGAAAGGCAATGTCTGGATTTCAATAGACTATTGTGGCCAAGAATCAGTCCTAATGGCTGATTTCTCTCAGGATAAAGCCATGATGGATGTGTTCCTTAAAGGAGAAGATATGCATTCAACTGTAGCCTATATGATTTATCCAAAGGAAATTCCTCGTGATACTCCTATTAAGGATATTAAGAAGCTCTATAAACACTACAGACAAGAAGCCAAAGGTCCAGAGTTTTGTTTTGCCTATGCAGGTAATGACAGTACATTAGTACAGCAGTATGGCATGGATAAAGAGGTAGCCAAAAGTATCTATGATAACTATATGAAGGGTTTTCCTGGAATAGCTAAATTTCAGCAAAGGCAAAAAAGGTTTGTGGTAGATAATGGTTATATTCTCATCTCTCCTGTAACAGGACACAAGGCTTTTTGGTGGGATTGGAAGTGGTGGAAGAAAGTACAAGCTTCTTATACTCCAGAGTTTTGGGAAGAGTACAGAACATATCATAAAGGTACTGGTGATGAGGTAGCAAGAAAGGTTTCCAAGCACTTTAAAGCTAAAACAAAATGGGAGAAGAATGCCTGCAACAGCCCCTTACAGGGTTGTGGTGCTATTATATTCAAAAGATTCAATAAGACCCTTTTTGACTGGATAGTAGATAATGGCTATTTCAATATAGTTAAACTCTGCATTCCTGTTCATGATGAGACCAATGTAGAAGCTCCTGCTGAAATAGGAGAACTTGTGAAAGATACCATTCAAACTATTATGAGGGAAGAAGCAAAGCCTTTTCTCCACTCTTTGGTATTAGATGCAGATGAATCAAGGTTTAGTGTGTGCATTAATGATTTCTCTTATGATGGGACCATCATTGCACATAAAAATGACCTGGTTTGTATTAATGAACATTCTTTCCATAATGTCACAGAAGACAAGTGGTATTTCATTGATGTTAAGGATAAGTCTTGCTTTGATTCTAAGGGACCCCTTCCGACTTACTGGATTCACTAAAACATTTATAATTATGAAAACAAGTAATATTCCTGTAGTCATTCAGCTTTCTAAAGAGGAAGTAAATTCTCTCAAACAATTCTGTGATGATAATCTCTCACAGGGAACAGTATTAATTACTCAGTCATCAGAATCTGGCATTGGTCTTACTACCAAGGTAATGGTAAAAGACCTGCCAGAAACAATGACAGACATAACAGACATTGACAATTGGTAATATGGAACTTATAAGAACACTCAGGGAAAGATCCCAGACAAAAAAGCAAGAGTCAATCCATCGTCAGGCAGAGGAGGTAATAACCCTGTCTGACTTTGACTCAAACCTGTTTATAGCGTACAATGGTACTCCTTTTGTGCCTATTAAAGAAGACTGGACATCTAAGCAAATCATAGAAGAGCTTGCTAAGTTACGTCAGAATTTTATTAATGCTAAACTCAAAGAAATATGTTAGTAGAGGTAAAAGCAAAGGTTGCCAGAGTCATTGATGGCAAGACCAGGAAGAGAACAGAAACCTATGTGATGGACAAAGAGTTCTTCTCTCAGGCAGAGTATGCTGTGACAGAACTGCTTAATGGAGACACTACTGTAGAGGACTTTCAGATTCAGAACCTTAAACTCTCTCAGATTAAGGAGATTGATGACCAGAGCATCAATAACTCTATCCCCTCCTTCATTGCCACTCTCATTGCCATCTTCCTTCAGGATGATGGTACTGAAAAGAAAATGAAATATAAAGTTCTTCTGTGGGCAGATAATCTTACAGCTGCCAACCGAAGAGCCAATGAATTGTCTCATCAGGGCTATGACATGCAGATTGAAGGTATCAAGCAGGTAGACTATGAGTATTTGGTTGAACAATCTAATCGAGAGGAGGAAACAGAGAATGATTGAAACAGGTAATTCACATCCTATAGATACCTCTTATAAAACTGCTGGTACTATGCAGGAGGAGTTTGATAGACAACAAAAAGAAGAGAGAGTACTACATCCAAAACATTATACCTGGCTTAAAGACCTTTGTGGTATAGAGGTAATAGATATTACTCGTCACATGGATTTTGACCTTGGCAATGCCATTAAATATATTCTTAGGCAAGGACACAAGTCTGAGCAAGGAATGTCTGATAAGGAGAAGGCTATTGAGGACTTGAAGAAGGCTATATTCTATTTGAATGATAAGATAAAGATGCTGGAAAGATAGTTTATGGAACAAGATGATACTGTAGTATATGACCTATCTGACTTTATCAAACTTAGGGAAGAAGGTAAACTTAATAATGAGAAAAAGGCTCCTTTGATTAATCCTGTTAGGGAATATACTCTTGATGGGGAATTTATCAGAATGTGGAATAACATTAATCAGATTACTATAGCTTTTGGTGTTCCATATAATGCCATTCGCTCCTGTATCAGAGGCAAAAAATTATCTGTCAAAGGCAGGATATTTCTTCAAGACTTGGATAAAATAGAAGACAGAATGCTTCTTATTCAAAAAGAAAAGGAAAGACAGGAACTTATCAAGAGTGCTGAAGAAGAGTATAAGAAAACTTGTCAGATTAATGTCTATACTTCATCAGGAGAGTTTCTGAGGTCATGCTGTAGTATCTCTGAGGCAGCAAGGATTTATGCTATATCAAAAAGTTCTATAGAAAGTAATTTAAGAGGACGAGCCTCTGTAACCAATGGCCTCTGTTTTCTCCACATTGATGAAGATATTGCTGACAGGCTAAAGAAAATTAAGAAACGTAAAACCCATAAAAAGAATTTATAAATGGATAACTATCCCATGATGTCAGCCAGTGAGCTAGAAAGGGCTCCCTGGACGCAGAAAGACAATCCAGAGAAAAGTTTTGAGATTACCTGTAGTCAGTCTCTCAGTAAGACTGTGAAGGTAGTTACCAACAACTATAATCATGTTGTAGAACGTGAGGCCTACAACAGAATATATGAGGAGTATGATGATACCTCTGACACTGATTGGGCTGAAGAATATCATAGTAATGACTACCACACCCCCCTCCAACTTATCCAGCTTCTTGAAAAGGTATTGGAAAGAGACTTGGAACAAGGTATTGTCTTTAAAAGTCCTAAATTCACAGAAGCTATTATCAATGAGTGCAAGGATTGGTCTGAAGATGAAACAGCATATTTAGAAAACTGATATGAGTACAATACTAACTATTTTAAGCTGTGTATGCATAGGACTTATTATCCTTGCAGCACTGATTGTGACACTTGTTCTTCTACCCTATTTCATACAGCTTCAATTTCATAAGTGCAAGTACTGTGGCCATACCATGAAGTATAAGGGTCTGAAGGAAACTAAAGATGACAGCCACTATCTCTTCCACTGCTCTCATTGTGGTGCTTGGGAAGAAGTACCCAAGGAAGTTTTCATAAGTAAGTTTTTAGATAAAGATAATAATCCATACGAACAGTCTTATGATATTGAATGAAAAAGGTATTGTCAAGCAATTCAATCTGGTAGTATATCCAGTTGACTTTGTGGTGGTAATTGGGGAGATGGAGGAGGAAGTTAATGCACTTTATCAACCTTATGAGGAAGCTTATAGAAATGCTCACATTGCTCCTCCAACTTCTACAGGAAGCACCTACAGAGTGATAGAAAGAGAGACAGGTATTCCATGTGTATTGATATGGGTAGAAAAGAAAGAAGAGTTTACCTCTTCTATTGTAGCCCATGAATGTGGACATGTAGCCCTTGAGATATGGTGCTTCATCAAGTCTGAGGTATCCCTTACTAATCAGGAACCTTTCTGTTATCTTCTTGGTAATCTGGTGAGATTGGCTGTAGGATGCTTCTATGAAATTCCTGGTATCAAACCTCCAGTAGTCAGTAAGGATGCTTTTGAGAATCCTACAATAGTAAAGAAAAGCAAATCAACTAAAAAGAAGTAACTATGAGACGTTCAAGTTGTTATCATTGTGGGTATTTTCGTGAAGAGAAAAGACCTGATGGAAGTATAAGAAACTATTGTAATGATAGGGATTGCACAGTAGATCCATATGAGCCTGAATGTAACTATAATTAGCATGAAAAGACTTATTGTTTTAGACCATGAAACTGGTAAAGTTCATGTGTATCATGTTAATAATCCAGACAGTATTGATGAAGAGTATATCAGTAATTTAGGATTTAATCTTAACAACTGTAACTGGATGGCAGGTAAGTTCGAAGTAATCAAGCATAAAGGTATACTGAAATGACTCCTATCTTATTAGACATCATTAAGAATGGTAGGTTTTACAAACAACTGAAATACACCAAAAGGGGCTTTCCTATGCTGATTGATGGCAAGGTTATTGAAACCTATAACAGTGAAGACATCAAGAAGTTTGTAGAAGAAAGCCTTCCCTCTTTGGTGGGCAAGGATTATAATATAGAATTTGCAAAACAGAGAGTATGAAACTAATAAAACCAAAAGCAGAACTTCTTATCCAGAGGGGCTTTCCTATGCTGCTTGATGGCAAGGTTATTGAAACCTATAACAGTGAAGACATCAAGAAGTTTGTAGAAGAAAGCCTTCCCTCTTTGGTGGGCAAGGATTATAATATAGAATTTGCAAAACAGAGAGTATGAAACTAATAAAACCAAAAGCAGAACTTCTTATCCAACCTAATGGCTTGGAAGGAATATATAAGCAGATAGAACTTGCAGGAAGAACCTGTTATGAGTCAACAGATAAGATTACAGAAGATAGTGCCAAACCTTTTGTCGATAGAATGATTAAATCTCGACACTTTGCTATGTTGGAACATGGTACTGTATATCTTAAGATAATATGTGCATATCAAGACAAAGAAAATAGAAGCATATTTCCAAGTGGGAGGGCAGTATCTACAGCAATGTATCCTTGGTTAAATACTCCATATTGTAGAATCAACACAGTGCCAAGTGAGGAATATCCTAACACTTATGATGCTTACATTACTACAAACCTAAGGTATATTTGGGAACATGAGCTAGGTGATATGCAAGGTATACATAATGAATTTTTAATGCACATGTGTGAACCTACAGAATATCATGAGAAGAGATACACTTTCCGTTGTATCACTTCTATAGGAGTAACTCGTGAGATGAATCGTCATAGAGTCAATAGTATAGCAGAACAGAGTACAAGATACTGTAACTATAGTAAAGATAAGTTTGGTGGAGAAATAACGTTTTGCATTCCTAGTTGGTTAAATATTCCTGAAAGTAATGCTTATTGGGCTGACGGTTTAAATTATAGAATACAACCAAATGATTTGTCTAAAGAATCTTATTCTGTAAGACCTAATGATTATTTTACTCTTGAAGAAGCTAAAATATGTGATTTATGGTTAGATTCTTTGGCAGTAAGTGAGAATAATTATATGGAACTTCTTAAGCAAGGGTGGCAACCACAACAAGCAAGAGAAGTTCTACCTCTCTGCACAGCTACTGAGATTGTGCATACTGCATTTGCCTCTGACTGGAAGCACTTCTTTGACCTCAGATACTTTGGTACAACAGGAAAACCACATCCCAATATGTTGCAGCTTGCTACTCTGATGAAGGAGGAAGCAGATAAACATGGTATATGGAATGAAATTAGTAACTCAAATAATATGTAAATTTCAGTTGACTATGACAGGAAGAGAACTAATCAAAGCCCTTCAAGACCTTGGAGATGAAAATCTTGACAGGGAGATAGTAATGTTTGATGGTCCGAGTTATTACACTCCATATAAGGTAGAAGTCCTTAATGACAGGAAATGGGGTAAACAATACGGATGTATAATGATTGACTGAAAAGAATTTAGCAGTATGAGTAAAAGTATAAAGCTATCCCCCAAACATGGGGTAAATCCTTCAGTTACTCACTGTGAGTGCTGTGGAAAAGAGATTGGTGTTGCCTTGTTTGGAAGACTCAAGGGAGATAAAGAAGCTCCAAGAGATGTGGCAATGGGCCTGTGTGATGATTGTCAGAAGGTCATTGATGCCGAGGGCTTGATGATTATTGAGGTCAGGGACGGAGAATCTGGCAAGAATCCCTATCGCACTGGCAGATTAGTAGGAATCACCAAAGATGCCAAAGAGAGGATGTTCAAAGACATTAACTCTCCTATATGTTATATGGAACATTCCATGTTCCAGCCAATGTTTGGTCAATACTGTAAATAAACAAAATACTTATGATTTGGAGCAAACCTATTATAGGCTATCGCAACAAAATAGCTGAGATGAGAATTGATGTTGACAGGTGTGACTTGATAGAAACATCTCGTCTTACTTCTGAAGAAAGAGAGTGGTTGAGAAAGCATTTTGAAACCATCCTTAACTATATAGACAAGAAACTCAAGAAAACAAGACCTAAGTGATATGACATATCAGGAAAGAGCAGCAGAACTCTGTGAGAAATGTGGTCAGTCAGAAGTATGTGGCTACTATATAAGAGACATGCAGTATAAATGTGAATATCTCCAGAATGTAATGCATGGCTGGGAGTTAGGACAAGAAGATACTCTTGATACAGTAGAAAGCTTTGTTAGTAATGGCAACTCTGAGTGGACAGATAACTTTATGGAAGGTCTAAAAGAAGCATTAAAAGGAAGATAATTATGGCAAACATGGCAAGTGTATCATACGCTATTGAAGGAAGTGAGAAGAGTCTTGTAGAGATTCTTGGGGCTATTTGTTTGGCTATTCACAGTGACAAGCCTCATTGGGAAGAGTATCAGACTTGTATCAATCTTGGGTTTACAGAAGAAAAGATAGAGGATAAAAGACTTGGAGGAGAAATATCTGATGAGCCTACTTTAGAGAATGGAGTTCTTAGATTCTATGCAGAAGAGAGATGGGGACTACAGGATTTTGCAGAACTCTTGAAGAAAAAGTTCTCTGACATTAAGGTATACTGGATAGTAGAAGAGTCTGGTTGTGAAATATACTGCACCAATGATAAGGAAGGCAAGTACTTTTCTGTGAGGTATTGGGTAGATACTGCTATTGATGACATCTATAATTCAGAGTACTTTGAAACTGAAGAACAGGTCTATAAATGGCTTGATAAGCTGACTTATGGCAAGGTGAAATCAAAGGAAGATGTAGATAAATTCAATGCTGAACATGAGGACTCTGGCACTGATGATGAGAACTATATTTATGTGCATGAATTTGAGGTAGATGAGTAATCAGCACAATAATATTTATAAGCCTCCGTTATTAAAGCATGGAAGACTATAAATTTAAAGTGTACAACACTGATGAGCCAGACAAATATGGCAGAGACATTAAAATTAGTATTATCCTAGGTAGGTATGCTTCTGAAACACCAACCTTATCTATGAAAGACTTAAAGCTTCTTTATCAGATGGTTGGAACTTTTATTCAAGAATATACTGAAGAATAACAATTAAGAGGGAATGGCTATGCTGTTCCCTCTTTTTTGAATTCTTACAAGAATAATAAGTCATATAAAGGCTTTGATTAAACCGACCCTTTAGATAATAAGAATAGATTACCTTTGCACAAAATCAAATTAAATATTTAATTTATGGTATGTGTAGATAAGAACAG
>AUXO016216223.1_pt1 | contig 10529 bp, 9 predicted proteins | sample 768731 | NCBI WGS metagenome assembly AUXO01 (sample SAMN02715735, study PRJNA202380) | gut metagenome | biome: sheep rumen | host: Ovis aries | place: New Zealand: Palmerston North
AAGAAGTTCACAGTGATGACTCCGCTGGAGGCCGAGCTCACCAAGTATATGCACAACGTGTTTGGTGCCTACAAGGTCACCTACTTCAACGCTTGCCGCGAATACTGTGAGCAGATGGGCGCCGACTGGCGCAAGGTGCATACTGGTGTGTTGCTGTCTGGTTACATCAATGATACTCATACATACGTTCCTGGTCCCGATGGTAAGTACGGCTATGGCGGCAAGTGCTTCCCCAAGGATGTCAATGCCTTTGCTAAGATGACCGCTGGCACCCCCCTCGGCACCCTTCTGGAGCACCTGCACGAACTGAATGTGCATTTCAGAGGGTTTGAAGAACATATTTAAGCCGTAAGTAAGCCTTAAGCGTATATACAGTAAGCCAGATGCGAGCCGCAAGCAAGCCGCAAGGCACGCTCAACCTACGCTTAAGGCACGCTTAACCTACGCTCAAGTACGCTTTATAACTGCCTTTCTTTTCATAGACTCAAATGGTAAACGTTTTTATCGACACGTCTATCTTCATTTCCGAATGTTTCGTCAAAGGGAAGAGTATATCTACTCTTTTCGAGGCGGCATGGGATGAGAAGATACATATCCTGTTGCCTGACATTACTGAATGTGAGATACGTAGGCATTTGAAGGAAGAGGTTGAAAACAGATCAGGGAAAGGCCTACCAGAGAAGCTGAAGAAATCGTACATGTATGCGGCTTCGGAACTGAGGCCTTTGGTTGATCAGTTGTTAGCCGTTGATGTGGAAAAACTGATACCTATGGTTGAAAAGGAATTGGATAAGCAGCTTTCGCGTGCCAATGTTGAGAGGCTTGTCGTGCAAAAGGACTTTGATATCACAGGAATCATTGAAAAGTACAAAAACTACCATCCGCCGTTCTCTGAGAAAAAGAACAAAGAGTTTCCTGATGCTATTGTTCTTCAGCAGCTGGAACAATGGTGCAATGAACACAACGACAGATGTATTCTTCTCTCAAATGACTCTGACCTGAAGGCCTACAAAAGCGAGTGGTTGGAATATAAAGAGATGGCCGATTTTATATCTTCATTAGAAGACTATGAGAAGTTGATTACCCTTGAGAAACTGATGAATGTGTTCCAATCGTCGAAGGAAGCCCTCGTTAAGAGGATAAAAGACTGGGCGTATGAGCAATATGACGACGACACATTGTACATTGACCGACTGCTGATTGAGGATGTACACTATAGTTCCATCAACAAAGTGGAAGTGCAACTGGAGGAGACCTTAAAGTGGGAAGCTAAGGGTGTTGGTTGTCTATTCTATAAGACCTATGCGAACATTGTGGTGTCAATAGAAGTCAGCCATCCCGACTATAACACGGGTTATTACGATTCGGAAGACCAGCAGTGGTTTTTCATCGATGACCGAGTGGTTGACTATTTCGAGGGTCGTATCCGAGTGCCGGTATCCATCGAATACATCTATAGCACCGACGAGATGCTTGTCGATTCAGTAAACAACGATGCCGAGTTAACTCGTACAGAATTGGAAGAGACGTTGGTTTCTATGGGTACCAGGCAGTATTACGATGAAGAGGATTTCGAGGTTGACCAAGAGATATGTCCCCATTGTGGTGCTAAGGTGATGGTTTATGAGTATCCAGGCGGTGTGGGCAATAAGGAAAAAGAAGAGATACTTTGCCCGAAATGCCACAAGGTAATTTGTGAAAGAACGTCAAATGGCTATTTCCGTACAGAATTAGCTGAATAAAATAATAATTATGGACAAATTTTTATCTCTTAGATTGACAGGTTGCGTTAAAGGTGAAAAAATTAAAATCACATTTACAGGCTTGAATAAGATGTATGTAGCTTTACTGACTGAGGAGGATTTTGAAAAATACAAAGATAATATCAGTTCAGTGAAGCGTACACTTTGCTCAACAAATGCCATAGCAACGGTGCAACGTGATGGTGTTTGGTGTGTGGTTATTGATAACAACGGGTTTGAATTTCAAAATGTCAAAGGGGATGTTTACAGATATGCACCGTCTTTTTCAAATGATGATATCTGGAACAATGCTGTGCAGAAAAGTATGTCGTGTTTTTAATGCGTCTGACACAGAAGCTGATGGCAGTATGATTCAATATTGGAAAGATCACCAAAATAAAAACTCCAAAATTAATCTTGATAATAAAACCTTTTTATGTCCATCGTGCGGTAAAACTGTTAATGTAAGCAGTCTTCATGGCACTCATGTAATCAAACAATACGATTCAAGCGGAGTCCTTTACATTACACCAACTTGTGATTCGTGTAATACCAGTAAAACAACAAGGATTTTCAAGGTTAACGATGTTGATTTAATTATTGCACCAAACCAATAAACTACAGCGGCCTCCCGGTCTTTACGCGCAGCTGGAGCCACATAGGGGCTGAAAGGTCTTCCACACAGCCTTGATACCCCGAAATATAGGGTAAGTGGGCAGTCCGCTGGACTCTCAAATTATGGTTCAATACCCAGCGGACACACTACCTCAAAATTAAATTCTATTAGAAAACTATATAGCATTTGAGATTATGGTTAATAACAACTTAATTAATACTTATAGAAAGCCTTGGCTAGATGCACTTCGGGGGCTGGCAATTTTGATGGTCGTATATGGGCATTGTGTTAGGGATTTAACCAACTATTTTGTTTTTACAAGTCCATTTAAAATGCCACTCTTTTTTGCAATAACCGGATATGTTTTTGTTGTAAAAGAATGGGGACCGTTTTTCACTCAACTCTTCAAAAAAGTTATAGTGCCATGGTTCTTTTTGGGGCTGGTACCTGTTTTGTTTTTTATTCCCTTCAATGGCTTTGGCTATTTCTTTAATTATTTATTGTCAATGCTTTCCGGTAAGGTGCTTTGGTTTATGCCATGCTTTGTTATTGCAGAGATAATTCATTATTTATTAAGAAGATATATCAATAAAGATATATTGTTGGTGTTTGTCGCATTATTATGCATGTTCTTGGGTTTGATGTTAAGTAAAAAAGGTATTCTTGATTATGCTATGTTTAATCGTGCTTTAACGGTTCAACCTTTTTTTTTAATTGGGTATTTTTTTCATAAGTTTGAATCGTTACTTATAAAAAGGAAATGGTGGGTCATTGCCAGTGCATTTGCTATTTATATCTGCATGTGTGTTATTGGTATGCGGCTTTTTCCAGGAGAAGTAATAGATGTCCATAATAATCGATATTTTAACATTCCATTCTGTATGGTGCAGATTATATTAGGCTGTCTTTTGTTGTTTACTGCTGCCAGTAAGGCTAATTTTAAATCAAAGACCATGAGCATTATTGGCCAAAATACTTTGGTGATTTACTGTTGGCACTCATACGCATTCTTAATACTTACTGTTGGTTTATCTATTGTTGGTTTTGAACTGCAAATTAATTGGTTTACCGCTTTGGTTAAATTACTTTGGGCAACGGTTGTGTGCAGTGTATTGGCTTTACTATTGAATAGGTTCTTGCCAGAAGTGGTAGGAAAAAAAAGAAATTAATTGTTATTGTGTGTGGTTATTAGTGCCCGATACAAAAAAATATCTTATCATGAGAAATAAGTTTCAAAATCTGTTGATGCGTTTTTTTCAAAAGGTTTTATTAAAAAAGAAAAACCGGATTTTCTTTATTAGTTTTAAGGGGAAAGCATATTCGGATAACCCAAGAGCTATATCAGAAAAAGCCTATCAGCTTTATGGTGAAAAATTAGAATATATTTGGGCAATAGATAAATCGAAAACTGATTTGAAAATACCTAGTTATGTTAAGAGAGTTAAAGCTGATAGTTTTAAAGCACTATATTATTTGTGTACATCGAAAATATGGGTTTCAAATTTTTGTTTCCCTTCATGGTCATATAAATCCCCAAAACAGTATTACATTCAAACCTGGCATGGTGATATTGCAATCAAAAAAATATTATTAGATAATCGTAAACGAGATTATTTCTTCGAATCTAATAATATGGATTTATTGTTAGTTGGATCGGATTTTGGAGAACAGGTAATGACATCAGCTTTTGGTTATAAGGGGGAATTGTTAAATGTCGGTTGTCCAAGAAATGATGTTTTTTTTAATAATAACCAATCGCTAATTGAACATATAAGGAATTTGTATGGAATAACTGAGGATACAAAGATTTTACTTTATGCACCTACATTCAGAAAAAAATATAAAAACGAACATCAGCCGATTAGTTTAGACTTAGAAAAGACTCGTCAGATATTGGAAAAAGTAACGAATAATAAGTGGTTAGTGATGATAAGATCACATGAAGAAAATGCAAATGTCGGTTTTGACAATCATAATCCATCATTTCTAAATGTAACAAGTTACCCAGAAATGAATGAGTTGTTATTGGTCACTGATATTTTGATTTCAGATTATTCGTCTTGTGTTTCTGATTTTGCATTGACAGGAAAGTTGGTGCTTTTATACCAAGATGATTTGGATAGTTATACAACAGGGGATAGGGATATATACCCTGAGTTCTATGATAGCCCATTTTATAAATTTACTGAACCTCAGGCTTTGTATAGTTTTTTGGAAAGGGTAAATGATATTGATCCAAATGAGAATTGTCATAATATTTTGAGGTATTATGGTTCTACAGAATCTGGAAAGTCATCAGAGAAGGTCGCTACTATTATCAAAGATATAATAACATGTAGCTGATTGTTAAATCTGAAAAAAGATTGAATAATGAAAAAAGTTATTACATACGGGACCTACGATCTCTTACATCAAGGTCATATAAATCTTCTGCGGCGTGCAAAAGAATTAGGTGATTATCTTATTGTAGGAGTTACAAGCGACAGTTTTGATCGTGGCCGGGGTAAACTGAATGTTCGCAACAATGTTTTGGAGCGAGTAGAGGCGGTTAAAGCCACGGGATATGCTGACGAGGTCATTATTGAAGATTACCTTGGACAAAAAATTGACGACATTCAAAAGTACGATATTGATATTTTTGCCATTGGTAGCGATTGGGAGGGTAAGTTTGACTATCTGAACGAGTATTGCAAAGTGGTATACCTGCCTCGAACAGAAGGGATTTCTTCTACGATGCTTCGTGAGGAAAGTCAATCAAACTACAGAATTGGTGTTGTTGGAAGTGGCCGTATTGCTCACCGATTTGTGCCAGAAAGTAAAGTGGTGAATGGTGCTTTGATTACAGCAGTGTTGAATCCTGCCGGGAATGAGTCAGAATCATTCGCGAAAATACATTGTCTCACAGCATATGCCAATTACGATGCTTTCTTAAAGGATGTAGATTTGGTGTATGTGGCATCCCCTCATTTGACTCATTATGATTATGTGAAGAAGGCTTTGTTGGCCGATAAACATGTACTTTGCGAGATTCCCTTTATGTTGTCAAAAGCAGAGGCATTGGAACTCTATCGTTTGGCAGAAGAGCGCAACCTCGTTTTAATGGAAGCATCGAAGACTGCATATTGCCCTGCCTTTGGCCATATTGTGACCTTGGTAAAGAGTGGTATTATTGGTGATGTGGTGGATGTGAAAGCATCATTGAGTAAGATGGTAGAGCCGCCTACCCGTGAGCTGGATGCTACTCAAGCTGGTGGTGCTATGACAGAACATGCTCCATTGACGTTACTTGCTATCATAAAACTATTGGGTATTGATTGGCACGATGTGGATTTCCATAGCCGTATGGAGAATGGGGTGGATATCTATACCAAGGGCGTGATTAATTATCCTCATGCGACGGCCTCGTTTACATTGGGTATTGGAGTTAAGACGGAAGGTAACTTGGTTATTTCTGGCACCAAGGGCTATATCTATGTTCCCGCTCCTTGGTGGCTTACCGACTTCTTTGAGGTGAGATATGAAGACCAAACCAAGAATAAGAAGTATTTTTACAGCTATGATGGTGAAGGTCTACGCTATGAGATTCAGGAATGGCTCTCGATGATAGTAAACGACCGCCGCAGTTGCTATAAATTACGTCGCCGCGAAAGCGTGGCCATTGCTGAAATAATTGAGAAATACCGTAATGGTGAAAATGTTACAATGATATGATGAAAAGAATGCTTGTTGTAGGTGGTGCCAATGGAATAGGACTTGCTATAGCACAAGAAATGGCAAAGCGAAAATCTACTGAAAAAGTCTATATTGTTGATAAAGCCCCATTGCAGCCAGAGTATTATCATTCGAAGATTACCTCTTTTCAATTTGACCTAACTTCAAATGATTTTTCGTTTTTTGATCAGTTCGATGATATAGATTCGCTGATGATAACGGCGGGCTTTGGTAAATTGGCTTTGTTTAAGGATATTTCGGAGCAACATATTGTTGATTCGTTTAATGTAAATACAATTCCAGTGCTTCGTCTAATCAAACGTTTTTATCCCAAATTGGAATTAACCGAGGATTTCTATTGTGGCGTGATGGATAGTATAGCTGGTTGGATGTCATCACCATTTTTTGCAGTATATGGGGCAACAAAGGCAGCATTAAAAATTTTTATTGAAAGTGTAAATGTGGAACTATTAAAGGCTGGAACAACAAATCAAATACTTAACGTAAGCCCCGGTACAATAAAAGGAACTGGGTTTTATGCAGGAAGAACACATTTGGATGTGTTGCATGACTTGTCCTCTGATATTATAATACATTTGGAAGCTAAAAACGATGTCTTTATTCCAAAATATAACGAGATTTTTAAAGAAGTTCTTGAACGTTACCATAAAGATTTTCGCGCAGAAGGGAATCATAGTTATGATTATAAGTTAAATAGTAAAAGGTCTTAATTGAGGATTAAAAGAATCGTATTGTCGTATAGGAATTAGTATAATGAAAGCAAAAGGAAATACACTTATAGCAAAGAACACACTTTTCTTGACCTTCAGAATGATCTTTGCATTACTTGTATCACTCTACACATCGAGAGTGACGTTACAAGTGTTGGGTGTGGTCGATTTTGGGGTTTATAATGTGGTAGCGGGTTTTGTTACGATGTTTGCATTCTTAAAGAATGCTTTGACTAATGGTATCCAGCGTTTTTTTAATTTTGAAATCGGGAAAAATGGAGCAGAAGGTGCGAACAAGGTCTTTGTTACTGCACTTGTGATTCAGGTTCTCTTGGCATTAATAATAATATTTCTTACGGAATCGGTTGGGTTATGGTATATCAATAATAAAATGGTAATTCCAGCAGAAAGACATGGTGCTGCATTATGGGTGTTTCAAGCTGCTATTGTATCATTATTGTCTGTAATCATTTCAGTGCCGTATTCTTCTGCTATTGTTGCTCACGAAAGATTTGATTATTATGCGATTCTTGGTGTTGCCGATGTTGTTCTTAAACTGGTAATAGTTTTAGTGTTGCCATATATGCCATTTGACAAATTGGTGACCTATAGCTTTTTATTGGTTTTTATATCTTTGTTAAACCTTGTGGCTAATGTGGTTTACGCTACAAAAATGTTCCCAGAGGTTAAGCTTAAGCGCACTTTTGATAAAAAACTGTTTAAAGGAATGTTGTCTTTCTCTTGGTGGAATGTTTTTGGCACTTTTGCGACCATGATACGTGGACAAGGCGTAAACATGGTTCTTAATTTATTTTTTGGGCCAGTTATAAATGCAGCAAGAGGAGTAGCATATCAGGTCTCAAATGCGATACATGGTTTTATTTCAAATATTGCAACATCTGTCCGTCCTCAATTGGTTCAATCATACGCAAAGGGAGAAGAACAACATGCCATTCAATTGATGGTTTCATCGAGTAAGGCTTGTTTTTTTGTATTCTATATTTTAGCAGTGCCGGTGATGTTTGAGATAAACTATATTCTTCATATATGGTTGGGAAATAATGTGCCGGATGATACTCCACTCTTTGTGATACTTGTGCTTTTAAGTTACTTTATACGCGTTCTGGATTCATCAAGAGCCCACCTTGTACATGCTACGGGTAATATTCGTAACTATCAAATTGCGAATAGCATTGTTGCACTTATACAAATTCCTATAACATGGTTGGTTTTTAAAATGGGATATCCTGCTTATGCTTCTTTTGTTATTTTAATTGTTTGTTCTGCTATTTCTGCTGCAATTAATATTATGATACTTTCTCGACTTGTGAATTGTTCAGTTGTTGATTATATGAAACGCATTGTTTGGCCAATCTTTATAGTCGGCCTGCTGTCTGCAGTTATTCCTTTTGTGGTCCATCATCTTTTGCAAGAAGGATTACTAAGGCTATTTGTGGTCACAATTGCAACAGTGGTATCATGTTTATTATTCGCGTATTGTTTAGGGTTAAGTGGTGGAGAACGCCTACTTGTTAGTTACTTTGTTAAGAATAAAGTTTTAAATCGATTCAATTGTAATAAACAATAGATTAATTAATTATTTCATTATATGAGAAAAATATTGACATTTGGTGTGTTCGATATATTACACATTGGCCACATATTATTATTTAAACATGCAAAAGAGTTGTTCCCATCAGAAGAATGTGAACTTATCGTCGCTGTACAAGATGGGGATTTTATTCAGAAATACAAACCAGAGACGAAAATGATAAATACGACCGAAGAGCGAATGTTCATGGTTAGTTCCATCCGCTGGGTTGATGATGTGATTATCTATCGGGATGTGGATGTGGATATTCAAAATGTTGATTTTGATGTATTCGCTAAAGGGCCAGACCAAAATCATTCGGGTTTCCAAAAAGCAATAGCTTGGTGTGAAACTAATGGAAAACAGGTGGTTACGATACCGAGAACAGAAGGTATATCATCATCTTTATTGCGCGAATATAGTAAATTCAAATAGATGCTCTGAATAGAATAAAAAATGGAACAGAAAGAGACGTTGGAGAAACTACACCTGATTCAGCTTGAAATAATGGATGAAATCCATAGGATTTGTGTAAACAATAACATAGAGTATTTCCTTGACAGTGGATCTGCTTTAGGAGCCATTCGTCACAATGGTTTTATTCCGTGGGATGACGATATTGATATTGGGATGCTTCGCGATCAGTATGATAGATTTGTTGAATGTTGTAAAACTCAACTTTCCACTAGTTTTATTTTACAAACACAAGAGACAGATCCCGGTTATCATGAATATAAAGCAAAGATTAGAAAGCTTAACACCTATTTCCCAGAGAAAGGAAGCAAAGGTTTTAAATATCAAGGCATATTTATTGATGTTTTTCCATTTGACTACATCTCAGACAAACCTAAAAAGGCTTTTCGCGAAATACATCTTGGCCGTTTTTTGTTAAGAAGTATCAAGAATTATAGGAATGGAGGCATTTCTCCTTCAATTGTCAATAGGATTTTTCATCATATCCTTCAAATAATACCATTGTCGCGTTTAGAAAGACGTTTCTATAAACATTGCACCAAATATGATAGTAAACCGACGCATACTTTGACATCGTATTATTATAAAATGTCGGCCACAATGGACTTGGTCTTCGATGTGACCATGTTATCACCTGTTAAACCGTTGCCTTTCGAAGACCGAAATTATTATGTGATGGAAAATTATGATGCCTATTTAAAAACGATGTTTGGTGACTATATGAAGTTGCCGCCTGTTGAAAAAAGAGTAGTCCATTTGTCGGGTGATGTTATTTTTTGATTCTTTTATTCCTAAGTTATGAATAATCAGAAAACCTCTCAAAATAATTGTCTTATTGCTGCAAGGCTCTTAATAGGTTTTTATATTGTATATAATGTGTACTTAATACCTATTGGTTTTTTTATTCCACGTTTGTCCATTGTTACATTGATACTTGCAGGAATACTGACGCTGAGTTCAGTAAATATTAAACTGAATTCAGATTTCCGATATCTCATGTTTTTTATTATTTATGCTTTCACAACGGGTTTGCTGGTTGCTTTTGACCAAGGTTTAATTATTGGCAAAACGCTTTTTCTTATTGAATCTCTTGTTCTTGGTATTATGTTATTTAATGTTTCAAAAGACGAAAAAGATTTAAGGCAAATAATTGGTATTTTTGCTGTTGGAGCTATTGTTGTCGGTGTTTATTCATTTTTCAGTGTGGATTATTTGTACTCCCAAAGAGGTCGTCTTTCTTTGGGCGAGGATTTTAATGCGAATACATTTGGGATTATGTTAATGTATGGTGTATGGAGTATCATCTTTACACTTCATAATGAGAAAACGTCATTTGTAAGAATTGTTATTATAGTTTTTCTTTGCTTGCTGCTTTTATATACAATAGTACAAACTGGTTCTCGAAAATCTGCAATAGGATCGTTACTTATATTGGCTTGTTATGTTATTTATGTTCTTATTGGCCAAGGTAAAACAAAAAAAGGTTTTTCCAGAGTTATGATTATAACTTTGTTTATTGCTTTTATAGTGTTTGTCTATTTTAAGTTTATTGATGCTTTTCTTGAGAGGAGCGAAACATTAATGAATCGTATGGATGATATTGATACGGCTGGTGTTGGAAGATGGACCCTTATAAAAGAATCATTTCGTGTATGGTCAGAACA
>AUXO010124900.1_pt1 | contig 10528 bp, 7 predicted proteins | sample 768731 | NCBI WGS metagenome assembly AUXO01 (sample SAMN02715735, study PRJNA202380) | gut metagenome | biome: sheep rumen | host: Ovis aries | place: New Zealand: Palmerston North
CCCTTAAATGAGACCATTCTTCGTCCCACTTCAACATCTTTAGCCCCTAAAGAAATAAGTTCTTTTGCTAATATCGGCTCCAACCCCATAAAGGTTTTGGCTATAAGTTCACATTCTCCATTCATATCGTTACAGTGTGTTTGAAATAATAATTTGTCCTCTGACCATAAACATTTGGCAAAGTTACGATTATTAGAATTATAAAACAAGAAAACGAATGATTAGGACATTTTGGAATTTTCAAAAGAAATAGAAAATAGTGTTTCCCATCGAACCAGTAATTATTATCTTACCAATTCAATTCTGAAAGTTGTTCCTTTTCCAATTTCTGAATTTTTAACGAAAATTCTGCCATGATGATATTCTTCTACTATTCTTTTTGCAAGTGATAAACCAAGTCCCCAACCACGTGTCTTTGTTGTAAATCCTGGTCTAAACACATTTGATATGTCTTTTTTCTTAATCCCTTTTCCTGTATCAGTTACTTCTATTACAACTCTATCAGTAAGGGCTTCAGTATGAATTGTTATTGTACCATTACCTTCCATTGCATCTACGGCATTTTTACACAAGTTTTCTATTACCCATTCAAATAAAGATGCATTCAAATTAACTATTATTTCATGCTCAGGAACATCCTTTATCATTGTCACTCGTTGTGATGTTCGACGATTCATATAATCAACGACATGACTTATTACCTTATTTAAATCGGTTGGAACAGGTTCTGGCAATGAACCAATCTTAGAAAATCGGTCAGCAATGAGTTGTAATCTTTTTACATCATTGTCAAGTTCTGGTATCAATTCATCGTCGGGATAAGTTTCTTTTAGCATTTCTGTCCATGCCATCAAGCTCGATATGGGCGTACCAAGTTGATGTGCCGTTTCTTTAGAAAGTCCCACCCATACCTTATTTTGTTCTGCACGTTTTGATGTAAGTAATGCAAAAATTGCCACAATGACAAAAATCATTACAACACCAAGTTGTATATATGGCCATCGAGACAATCTTTTCAGCATCACGCTATCATCATAACAAACGAGAATGTAATCAGCATGATTGGATATTCCGTCATTATCAAGTTCAATTTTTATTGATCTTCCCTCCTTATGCAGTTCTTGTCCCAAACGTGAAGCGTATTGTAAACTATCATTATAGTCTTTTCCATTAACTTTGAGATTTCGAAAAGTGGTAGCATTACCTCTACTATCCATCACAATAACAGGTATAGTATGGTTTTCGTTTATAACTTTCAGAACCAAATTCAAATCGGTGTTCTCATCTGCATTATTGAATGAGCGCATGGCTTCTGCCCAAACTTCCATCCTATTGTGTTCTTCTGAATATAAATCACGCACAAGGAAATGTGAAACGACTAGCGACACTACAGCTATTGTAATTGCAGATATAACCAGAAATATTTTAACACGTCTTATTTGATCTGTCCATTGCATGTGGAAACTATTATTAGTATCAAAAAGATAACGGCATATTGCAACTTTTATTGCATCTATTGGCGGTGTTTCACACTTTTATTCCATACCTTTGCCTCTGAATTATTATATTTCATTTTTATACTCTTTGTTAGACGTCATATAATATAAGTATGTTAGATAAAAATACGATTGCATTATTACAGCAATTATCCAACAGGTTTGAAGCTCCTGATTTCATCAAGGGCGACCCTTCTTTTTTTATGCATCAAACAAAAGATGTGGTAAATCAGGAAACCATTGCGTTTGTCGCATCTGCCCTATCGTATGGTAATAGAGAACAGTTTATGAAAAAAATCAGAATTTTAATGAATCTGTCAGATGGCGATATGTATAATTATGTCTTACATGGTGAATACAAAAAAGACTTTAAGCCCAATGACACCACATCGTTTTACCGTCTCTATTCACATGCTCTAATGTACGACTTCTTTAGAGTTTATCAGTCATTACTAAAGCAACACTCGTCTCTTAAAAATTATATTAACACAAAAAATGTCACTACTATAAGTGCTATACAACATATTATAGATTATTTCTCACAACAAGGTATTTGTACAATTATTCCAAAAAACACTTCTTCTGCATGTAAACGTCTTTGTATGTTTATGCGTTGGATGGTAAGAGACAATTCGCCTGTAGATATTGGGATATGGAAAAACATTATTGATAAACGTACTCTCATAATACCACTCGATACTCACGTGCTATCACAAGCATATCAATTAGGACTTATTGATTCTAAAACGGCATCTATGTCAAATGCCATTAAACTAACAAGCACTTTATCGGAGGTTTTCCCCGATGATCCTTTGAAGGGAGATTTTGCTCTATTTGGATACGGAATAAGTAAAAAATAACCTTTTTTCAAGAACAAAACATAAAGAATTTATGGTATATATCCTTCTTCTTTGTCATTTTTTCTTATTTTTGCACAAAATCATTTAATCTATGAAGAAGATATTATTACAATCAGCAATGTTGGCCATATACATGGTAATTACATGTATGGCAATTTCATTATTATCATGTAGCGAAGACGAACCAGACCCAAACAACCCTTTAGACTATGGTTCACAAATCAACAAATCATACGATGTTACATATACTGTAAATGTAATTGATCCCAATGTTTTAAGAGATATAGCAGATCTCCAAATAGAATATTTTGACGATAATGGTATTCACCACATTGATACTATTACGGAATCCACTTGGGAAAAAAGGTATTTTTTCAATATTTCTGAAAATGTCGCAATTGGATTAAAAGCAAGATGGATATTCCATGATCGTGAAAAGCTTGATGCGCTCGTTGCTTCAGAAAGTCAAAAACCAGCAGAATTGCAAAACACATATAACTTCAAGGTTGACATTTCATCTCCTTATGTAACTATAAAGGCAGATGACAGACGTATTGAATCTGTTTTTTCTGCACAGATATCACCTAATATGGATGATAAATCTTATACCGCAGCAGCTATAGTTGAAGGAAAATTAGACCAGCATATATATACTGAATGGTATTGGCACGTAAAAAACAGTAATAATGTACTGATTTTAACCGATAGCACTTTCCCTATTTATAATGTTGGTTTTAATGTTACTTATACCGCAAAATCAACTGATTCAAAAGTTATTAGAGATATTGCCGATTTAGAAGTAACATACATTGATAGCAAGGGAAACGAACAAACGCAATTAATTACAACAAACAGTGTATTTCAAGCTAATGCCCATTTCTCAACTGTTGGTGATATTGTTGCAATGAAGGCACGATATGTTTTCCGCGACAGAGCCATTTTAGACGAATGGTTAGCTAAAGAAATGTCGAAAAAGGAAAGTGACAGACAACAATATTCATTTGCGTTAGAAATTTCAAATATTGTTGATAATATCCAATCAGATGGTGGTATTAAAGAGGAAAGATTAGTTCATACGCTCTCTTCTGACACTTATACTGCCGATGAAATTGTTGAAACACTACTTGATAAAGATTTTTCTATTGCTTATAAATACATAATTAATAAGGAAGGTAACAACCTCATTCTTAAAGTTATAGAATAAAAAGGATAAACTATTTTATAGTTGAACTATCACACAACAAATAATCGGGATAATCTTTTTACAAGAGATCATCCCGATTATTATTATTTGCTGATTATATTACTTGTTATTGTAAGCGTTCATTATCTTAATTAGATCAACGACTTTATTAGAATAACCAATTTCATTATCATACCATGATACAACTTTTACGAATTTATCTGTCAGATAAACACCAGCCTCAGCATCAAAGATAGACGTACGTGTGTCTCCAAGGAAATCACTACTTACGACTTTATCTTCGGTATAACCAAGCACACCTTTTAGTTCTCCTTCTGCGGCTTCACGCATTGCACGACAGATATCTTCTTTTGTTGCTGGTTTTTTCAGATTAACCGTAAGGTCAACTACTGACACATCGAGTGTTGGCACACGCATAGATATACCTGTAAGTTTACCATCTAGTTCTGGAATTACTTTTCCTACAGCTTTTGCAGCACCTGTAGATGAAGGTATAATATTGCCTGATGCAGCGCGTCCACCTCTCCAATCTTTGAGTGAAGGTCCATCAACTGTGCGTTGTGTAGCAGTAGTTGAGTGAACAGTTGTCATCAGACCAGTTTCAATTCCAAATTTATCATTCAAGACTTTTGCAATTGGTGCAAGACAGTTTGTTGTACATGATGCGTTAGAAACTATTTTCTGACCAGCATATTTATCTGTATTTACACCACAAACGAACATATCTGCCTGGCGACCATCATCACCCTTCTTAGATGGAGCAGATAAAACAACATATTTCGCACCTGCTTCAAGATGTTTTTCTGCCTTATCCATTGCAAGGAATAGTCCTGTAGATTCTACGATATATTCAGCACCAATCTCATCCCATTTTAGATTAGCGGGATCTTTTTCTGCTGTAACGCGGATGCGATTACCATTAACAATAAGAGTGTTTGTTTCTACATCAGCCTCGATTGTGCCTTTAAACTGTCCGTGCATGGTGTCATACTTTAACATATAAGCCATGTAATCTACAGGTAACAAGTCATTGATACCTACAACTTGAACATCATTTTTGTTGCATTCTTCTAAAGATGCTCGAAAAACGAAACGGCCTATACGACCGAATCCATTGATTCCAATTTTAATCATGTCGTTTATTTTTAATTGATTTAGTTTGTGAAAATATTTTACAAAATTATTAATCTATCCCACTTCGATTATGTTACTGCAAATATACAACTTTTCTTGTTACTCACATAAAAAGAAAATTATTTTTTCAAATTTATCGCATTGCTATTGAAAAAGCCCCAAGTCTTTTTATTATATTCATATTTTTATACGTTTCAAATTAGTTGCTAAGTTTCAAAAAAAGACAAAAACGATTTTTATTTTTATAGGTATAATAGTACTTTTGCATACCTTTAATGACCAATTATTTTATGAATACCATTTTAACCAGACGAACAATTCGTCGATACACCAATCAAGACATTAGCGAAGAATTGCTAAACGACTTATTTCTTAAAGCAAGCAGAACTCAGACAATGGGCAATCTTCAACTTTATAGCATTATTATCACTCGCGATAAAGCGATGAAAGAACGACTTGCGCCTGCCCATTTCAATCAACCAATGGCCACAAATGCGCCTGTTGTTCTTACGATTTGTGCTGATTTCCGAAGGGTGACCGATTGGTGTAACGCTAGAAAAGCATCTCCAGGATATGATAATTTTCTGTCGTTTATAAATGCTGCCACCGATGCCCTATTGTTCACCCAAACTTTTTGCAATCTTGCAGAGGATGCTGGTTTAGGCATTTGTTATCTTGGAACGACTGTATATATGCCCGAAAAGATTATTGATATTCTTGAAATTCCTCAGCTTGTTATGCCAATAGCGACGTTAACTCTTGGTTGGCCAGATGAAGATCCCCCACTATCAGACCGTCTTCCTCTCGAAGCAATTATACATGACGAAGTTTATAGAACATTATTGCCAGCACAAATAGACGACTGCTATGGAAGTAAAGAACAATTGAAAGAAAATCAAGAATTCATAAAGATAAACAATAAAGAGACTCTTGCTCAGGTGTTTACCGATTGCCGATATACAAAAAAAGATAACGAAGCCATGTCTGAAGGTTTTATTAAAGCCTTAAAACGACAAGGGTTTCTCTAAATAGCTTGTAAATAATTTGTGAGTGAATAAAAACAATAGCGAGTGGGTTTCTTTTAACCCACTCGCTATTGTTTAATTTATAACATCATTTATCATCCACGATGGATTATCTTTGAAACGCTGCCAATCTGCCTCGAGTGTTTCTTGTAATTCTAAAATCACTTTACATTCTGGACTTAAATTTTCGCTATTACGTCTCAATCTATATATAAATTCCAATAGATTCCAACAAATGTTATATTGTCCTGTTCTCACAAGTGAATTGGGTTTGTCTATTTCTCTATCTCGTTGGCTCCACCAAAGCGTTGTTCCCATTTCTGCAGCAACATCTGAATTATATATTATAGCCTCAGAAGGTGTCATAAATTCCTTTTCTTCTCCTGTTAAATGCTTTACCCATTTCTTGCCAGTACATAGCTCGAACAAAGCGCTCATCATGCATCTATTCTGCCATTGAGTATCAGTATAAATCGTTGCATAATTTAGAGAGCGTATATGCTTCATGAACACCTTATCCGTTAACGTGTACATGGATGTTGCTCGGGATGTAAGCAGATTAATATACTTAGAAAATGGTATATGCAAAAGACCTTTCCACTTAAATGAGAATGGTATTTTTGATGAATATTTCTTAAGCAAATAACGGGAAGTCAGTGCTGTTGTCAGACGTAAAGTTGTAAACAATATCACTAAAGAGAGGAAGAATCCGAACCAAAATCCTTTTGGGACCCACAGAAGAAATTGTGCTAATCCTAAAAGTATTATATTCAAAGTAATATTGATTCGGTGTATTGTTACACTATCTGCAATATTTGTCTCTTCAAATTCGTATGGTTCTTCCTTTCCACAACCTGCGTCAGAAACAATGAAAAGATCCACATCTTTACCTTGTCGCTTTCTTAATAAGTTTATAGGTTCTATGCCTTGATTATCTACTACGCCTCCGTCCATTAGCGGTAATGGTTTTATTGACGATAGATATTCTGTGTTTTTCTCGTCCTGTGATAAACGGAAATCTCTTGGATAGAACAGGGCTTCGAATCCTCCCGGGAAACATGATGACGCTGCAAAAACCTCCGCCAAGAGTATTTGTCGCCCTATTTCTTTAGGTATGCGATAGGCTGAGTTTCCTATTATACCTTCAGATATTTTGCCATTTGCAAGCTTATGTTGTTTGCCAACATAGAATCTAAATTCTAAAGCATTTGTAAATTCTGTTGCATTGGCTGAAAAATCATCTATAGTAATATCATCTATCTTATCCATAAGGTCGCCTAATGTCGCGCCTTTGAATATCTCTTCATCATATATTTTTACCATTTCCCGTATCAAAGAATGGTTATCTGATGCACCAGATAGAAACTCTCTACTGGCTCTACCTATAACGTCTCCATTCATCAACAACGAATACAGACCTTTTATAATTTTTTCATTGCTCCATCCTCGTGTTTTTCCAAGTATGAGCCACAGACCAGTCAGCGTTCCACCAGAGATTGAAGATACGGCACTAACATGATCAAGTAAAGTTCTTCCGTCACTTGTTTTCAAATGATTGAGATACGATAAGGTTCCCAGATGATACATCGCGGCTCTATATCCACCGCCAGATAGACTGATTGCTATTTTTGCCATAATATTTTGTGTGACATTAAATGATTCTTATTTATAATGCTTATGATTCGAGTATGACAGATTTTCTAATACAAAATTCATGTCTATAGATTATCAGGTATTTCCTTTTTAGGATTAACACCTAATTGGCGCATTGTCTCGAGTCTTCGTATTATATTGCCTTTCCCGTCATGTAGCTGACCTTTTGCTGTTTCGAAACGAGCATGAAGATTATCTATGTCTTTTTCTATTTTAATGAATGTTTCTGCGAAAGTTACAAACTTGTCGTATAAATCGCTTGATTGTCTCATTATTTCATCAACATTCTTGTTCATATTATAATTCTGCCACATGGTGTGTGTCAACTGTAATGTCATCAAGAGATTTGCAGGACTAATAATAATAACTTTCTTTCTATATGCGTATTGTAGTATTGAAGGCTCTGTTTTTACGGCAGCAGCATATCCACTTTCGTATGGAATGAACATCAAAACATATCCGATACTATTAGGAACAATTTTGTCGTAGTTTTTGCTTGTCAATTCTTCAACATGTCGTTTTATAGAGGCTACGTGTTCTTTTAGGCATCGTTCTCTATCTGTTTCGCTATCGGTTTTTAGTGCCTCTTGGTATGCAGTTAACGACACTTTCGAGTCAATTACTATTCGTTCATCGTTTGGAAAAAGTACAATTGCGTCTGGTCTGAGATTATTTCCATCTTTATCCTTGTAATTCTCTTGTAAGAAATATTGTTCGTCTTTTATTAAGCCACAATTTTCTAATGTTGTTTCAAGTATCATTTCTCCCCAATCACCTTGCATTTTCGTATCTCCCTTCAAGGCTTTTGTGAGATGTTCTGCTCCTTGTCCTATTTTATCTGTCTGTTCTTTCAGTTGCTTTACGGTTCTTTCTTGTTCTTCATGCAGTTGCTTCATTGCTTCTTCAAAAGCCACTTTAATCTCTGTTTTATGAGCTGCACTGTCTCTATTACTGTCGCTTACAGCTTTTGAGAAAGCTTCCATGCGTTCTTTCAACGGCGAGATCAAAGCATCAAGACGTTCCTTGTCAGCATTATTCAGTTCATGCCTTGTTTCTTTTAGCATTTGTTCTGCCATGAGTTTCATTTCTTCTTTATAGAGTTTTTCGCGCTGTTCTACTTGTTTTTCTGTTTGTGTTCTCAACTCTTCAGAGTGTTTTTGCTCTTGTTCGAGTTTCGATTGAGTAACAGCCAAATTGCGTTCAATTTCAGCCTTCTCTGCCATAAGCGTTTGTTTGACATTATTGAGCTGTTTGTCAGAGTGTTGTTTCATCAATATGAAAACAACAAAAGCGCCAAAAACTACACCTATTATTATATATAGGAATATCATCTGTTTATTATTTAGGAATGATAATATATTCTTTTTACTCTATTACTGATACCTGTAAGTATCTCATAAGGGATTGTATCAATAGCGTCAGATAGGATTGTAACGGGTAATTGGTTCCCAAATATTATAACCTCATCGCCCTCTTGACATTCTATATCTGTCACATCAATCATTGCTACGTCCATACAAATATTACCTACATAACGTGCTTCTTTCCCGTTGACTATGCAGTAGGCTTTACCTCTGCCTAAATGTCGGTTCAAACCGTCTGCATATCCTATCGGGATTGCTGCTATCCTACTGTTGCGCGCAAGCACTCCTCGTCTGCTATAGCCGATAGTTTCATCTGCACTAACATTGCGAATTTGCAGTATTATCGTTTTTAACGTACTTACATTATTTAGCAATCTGTTGCCACGAGGAGAAATTCCGTACAATCCTAATCCAAGTCGGCACATGTCTAATTGGTGCTGACTGAAGTGCTCTATACCTGCAGAATTACATATATGGCAGAGAATATGATGGCTAAATGCTGACTTTATTTTATCGCTCGCCTGCTTAAACAAATTGAATTGATGCTCAGAAAACGTGTCAAAAACATCATCATCTGCTCCTACGAAATGCGTAAAGACCGAGCGAGGAATTATTGCTTGTTGCCGTTTTAAGATTGATATCAATTCATCTATATCTTCTACTGGATTGAATCCTAAACGGTGCATTCCTGTGTCAAGTTTTATATGCACTGGATAATCTTTCAAACCCATACGCTCAGCAGCCTCAATCATGGCATTTAGCAGTCGGAAAGAGTACACTTCTGGTTCCAAATCGTTATCAAACATTTTTCGAAACGCTCCCATTTCCGGATTCATTATCATAATGTTTGAAGTTATCCCATTGTTTCGTAGTGTAACTCCTTCATCTGCTACAGCTACAGCTAAATAGTCAACTTGATGGTCTTGCAAAGTCTTTGCAACCTCAACTGCTCCTATTCCATACGCATCAGCTTTTATCATACACACCATTTTTGTAGTAGGATGCAAGAAAGAACGATAATAATTCAGGTTATCAACCAGCGCATCAAGATTTACTTCGAGAATTGTTTCATGCACTTTTTGTACCAATAAGTCAGTTATCCTCTCAAATTCAAACCTTCGCCCGCCTTTCAAAAGGATTACTTCGTTATTCAACTCTGCGAAATACTGGCTATTAAGAAAGTTTTCAACCGAAAGGAAAAATGCTGCATTTGTTTTTGAGAACAAGTCTGCACACGACTTAATGTGACTTCCAATACCTATCAGTTTTCCTACTTTGTGTTGTTCAACAAGAGCTGATACTTGTCCATACAAATCGCTATCAGTCATTCCGCTCTGATCAATATCGCTTATGATGAGCGTTCGTTGACGGTTGAATTTGTCTGGTCGGCGACTCATAAAGTCGAGAGCAATCTCTAAAGAGTGTATGTCTGAGTTGTAATAGTCGTTTATAAGCGTAAGTCCACGAATGCCTTCTTTAACTTCAAGTCTCATTGCAACAGACTCCAAACGGCTCATTCGCTCACATACTACGTGCAAATCTGCTTTTAATATTACTGCTACAGCAAAACAACCTATAGAATTTTCTATTGATGCGTCATCTATAAAAGGAATTGCAAAGCCATAGTTTTCGCCTTGATAGCAGCAGTTTATGAATGTTGTGTTCAAGCGTTTCTCTATCGAACTGACATATAACGAGCTGTTTCCGTGTGTTGTTGACCATGAAAACAAATTGCATTTGCAGTTTTCTTCAACTACAGTCTTTACGGTTTCGTTATCCGAACGATATATTA
>AUXO018139648.1_pt1 | contig 10528 bp, 5 predicted proteins | sample 768731 | NCBI WGS metagenome assembly AUXO01 (sample SAMN02715735, study PRJNA202380) | gut metagenome | biome: sheep rumen | host: Ovis aries | place: New Zealand: Palmerston North
CCCTGGGAGCTGGGCGTGGCGGAGACCCACCAGGCCCTGATCGAAAGCGGCCTCAGGTCCAGAGTGAGGATCGAGACGGACGGCAAGCTGATGACGGGAAGAGACGTGGCCATCGCGGCCCTTCTGGGAGCCGAGGAATACGGTTTTGCCACGGCGCCCCTGGTATCCCTGGGCTGCATGATGATGCGGGTATGCTCCAAGGATACCTGTCCTGTGGGCATTGCCACCCAGAACAGGTGCCTCAGGGACCGCTTTGCCGGGAAGCCGGAATATCTTATGAACTTCATGACCTTCACGGCCATGCAGCTCAGAGAGATCATGGCGAAGCTGGGCTTCAGGACCCTGGAGGAGATGATTGGCCGCACGGACTGTCTGAAAAAGAGAGAACATTTCGACCAGCCCCATGCCGCTACCATTGCCTTTGACCGGATCCTGAAAGAGGGCCTCTGGGGAGAGGAATGCCGCTTTGATCCTGCAAAGTCCTTCGACTTTGCCCTGGAAAAGACCCTGGACGAGCGCTGCCTGGTCCCCTGGTTCAGGGGGGCCGTAAAGGGCAGGGAAAAGAAAGCGGAGATCTCCGTGAAGGTCAGCTCCACGGACAGGACCTTCGGCACCATCCTTGGATCGGAGATCGTGGGCAGGTACGGCAGTGCCTGCGCAGACCTGGAGGAGGACCGCTTCCTGGTCCACTGCCAGGGCGGCGGCGGCCAGTCCTTCGGCGCCTTTATCCCCCACGGGCTGACCATCCGTCTGGAGGGGGACGCCAACGACGGTTTCGGCAAGGGCCTTTCGGGCGGAAAGCTGGTGGTATATCCGCCTGCCGGATCGCCCTTTAAGGCCAGCGAAAACATCATCGTGGGAAATGTGGCCCTTTACGGAGCCACCTCCGGAAAAGCCTATATCTGCGGCATGGCAGGAGAACGCTTCTGCGTCCGCAATTCCGGCGCCACGGCCGTGGCAGAGGGCTGCGGCGACCACGGCCTGGAATATATGACGGGCGGCAGGGCCCTGATCCTGGGACCCACCGGAAAGAACTTCGCGGCCGGCATGAGCGGGGGAATCGCCTATGTCCTGGACAGGGACCACAGCCTTTACCGCAGGGTCAACAAGGATATGGTGGAGCTGGACCAGGTCACGGATAAGTATGATATGGCGGAGCTCAGGGAGATCCTGGGTGACTATACCAGGGAGACCGGATCGGTCCTGGGCAGGGAGATCCTGGAGAACTTCGACAGAGAGATCAGATGCTTTAAGAAGGTCACTCCCAGAGACTACCACAGAATGATCCGGGCCATCAGCAGGTATGAGGAACAGGGCATCACAAGAGAGAATGCGGAACTGGAAGCCTTCAGGGAACTGACAGGTTCGGCCGTCTGACAGGGCCGCCGGGCAGAAAGCAGCAGGTGAAACTATGGGTAAACAGACAGGTTTTCTTGAATACGAACGATGTGACAACAGGGAGATCCCTCCCCTGGAGAGGATCCTTGACTATAAGGAATTCCACGCTCCCTGTTCCGAAACGGTACGCAGGGAACAGGGAGCCAGATGCATGAACTGCGGCGTTCCCTTCTGCCAGTCGGCCATGAAGCTGTCCGGCATGGTGGTGGGATGTCCCCTCCACAACCTGATCCCGGAGTGGAACGATGCCATCTACCGGGGCCAGGACGCCCATGCCCTGGCAAGGCTCCTTAAGGCCAACCGCTTTCCCGAATTTACCGGAAGAGTCTGCCCGGTCCTCTGCGAGAAGGCCTGCATCTGCGGCCAGGCGGACGATCCTGTAACGGTCAGGGACAATGAGCTCTTTCTGATCGAAAAGGGCTACCGCACGGGATGGATGCAGGCAAAAAGACCCGTAAGGGAGAGCGGAAAGCGGGTCGCCGTCGTGGGCAGCGGGCCGTCCGGCCTTTCCGCGGCGGATGCCCTGCGGCGCAGGGGCCACAGCGTGACGGTCTTTGAAAGAGAAGACCGGATCGGAGGGCTTTTAATGTACGGTATCCCCAACATGAAGCTGGACAAGGCGGTGATCGAAAGACGAAGAAGACTCATGGAGCAGGAGGGCATTCTTTTCAGGACCGGGGTCCATGTGGGAAAGGACCTGGATGCTTCCGAACTGATCCGGGACTATGACGCCGTGGTCCTGTGCTGCGGGGCCAAAAAGCCCAGGGCCCTGCAGGCGGAGGGCATGGAAGGGACCGGCGGGATCTTTTTCGCGGTGGACTTTCTGACAGCCGCCACGAAAAATCTCCTGGGAACTTCGCCTCTTCCGGCGGAGTATGACGCGGGAGGCAGACACGTGGTCATCGTGGGCGGCGGCGATACCGGCAACGACTGCATCGGGACCGTCATCCGTATGGGCTGCGCTTCTGTGACAGCTCTGGAAATGATGCCGGAGCCTCCAGGGGAAAGGCGGCCCGACAATCCCTGGCCCGAATGGCCAAAGACCCTGCGGACCGATTACGGCCACGAGGAGGCCAGGGCTCTCTTCGGATCCGATCCCCGCCTTTTCGGGACCACCGTGAAGAAGGTCATATCCGAGGGCGGCAGGATCTGCGCCGTGGAGACGGCGGCGGTCTCCTTTGAAGGAGGAAAGCTGACCCTCCTTAATGGCAGCGAAAAGACCCTTCCCTGCGACCTGCTTCTGGTGGCCGCGGGCTTTACGGGAGCAGAAAGGCTCCTGCCGGATGCCCTGGGCCTTGCCATGACAGGCAGGGGCGTGGTCTCCACAGAGGAAGGAAAATATGCTTCCAGCACCCCGAAGGTCTTTACCGCCGGCGACATGCACCGGGGGCAGAGTCTGGTGGTCTGGGCCCTGGCCGAGGGCAGAGCATGTGCGACAGAGGTGGACCAGTATCTGATGGGCTATCGGAACAGCTGAAAAGGAGAAAGCCATGACAAAGTTTGTGTTTGTGACCGGCGGCGTAGTCTCCGGCCTGGGAAAGGGGATCACAGCGGCTTCCCTGGGAAGACTTCTGAAGATGCGGGGCCTGAAGGTGGCCTCCCAGAAGCTGGACCCATATATGAACGTGGATCCGGGGACCATGAGTCCCTTCCAGCACGGGGAGGTCTTCGTGACCGACGACGGGGCGGAAACGGACCTGGACCTGGGCCACTATGAGCGCTTCATCGACGAGGACCTGACCCGCTATTCCAACCTGACCAGCGGCAGGGTCTACTGGAATGTCTTAAACCGGGAGCGCAGGGGAGAATATCTGGGCCAGACCGTTCAGGTCATTCCCCACATCACGGACGAGATAAAGCATTTCATCTATGCCGGAGCACAGAAGACCGGGGCGGATGTCCTGATCACGGAGATCGGCGGCACCATAGGCGACATAGAGGGCCAGCCCTTCATCGAAGCCATCCGCCAGATCTCCCTGGAGCAGGGAAAGGAGAAGTGCCTCTTTATCCATGTCACCCTGGTCCCCTATCTGTCCGGATCCTTCGAACTCAAGACCAAGCCCACCCAGCATTCGGTCAAAGAGCTCCAGGGTATGGGGATCCATCCGGATATCGTGGTCTGCCGGACGGACCGGCCCCTGGATCAGTCCGTCCGGGACAAGATCGCCCTCTTCTGCAACGTGGACAGAGACTGCGTGATCGAGAACGATACCATGCCCTGTCTCTATGAAGCCCCTCTCATGCTCCACAGCCACGGCCTGGACACGGCCGTCTGCAGAAAGCTGGGCCTGGAGGGACAGATGGAGGGCCTTGGAAGCTGGGAGGAGATGGTGGAAAGGATCCACTCCCTTTCCCGTCATGTGAAGATCGCCATCGTGGGCAAGTATGTGGGACTGCACGATTCCTACCTGTCGGTCAGGGAAGCCCTCTATCACGGGGGCTATGAGAACGATGCGGAAGTGGAAGTCCTCTGGATCGACTCCGAGACCCTGACCCCCGGGAACATGGAAGAGGTCCTGGGGGAGGCAGACGGCATCCTGGTGCCGGGCGGCTTCGGGATCCGGGGAATCGAGGGCATGGTCCTGGCCTGTCAGTACGCCAGAGAGCGAAAGGTCCCCTATTTCGGGATCTGCCTGGGTATGCAGGTCTGCGTCATCGAATATGCCCGCAATGTTCTGGGCCTTGGGGACGCTAATTCCAGAGAATTCGATCCGGAGAGCAGAAACTGCGTCATCGACCTGATGGAAGAGCAGCTGAAGGTCCTTCAGAAGGGCGGGACCATGCGGCTGGGGGCCTATCCATGCAGGATCCTTCCCGGCACTCTGATGGAAAAAATCTACGGAGAATCCTCCGTATCGGAGCGGCACAGACACCGCTATGAGTATGCCAACGTCTACAGAAGGGATCTGGAGGCGGCAGGACTTAAGGTATGCGGCACCTCTCCGGACGGAAAGCTGGTGGAAGCCGTGGAGGCGGAAGGGACCCCCTTCCACCTGGGCGTCCAGTTCCATCCCGAATTTAAGTCCAGGCCCGACAGGGCCCATCCCATCTTCCGTGACTTTATAAAGGAGGCTCTCCATGGCCGTTCATGAGGAATGCGGGGTCTTCGGGATCGCCGGCCCCTTTCACCCTTCCATAGCCAGGGACGTCTGCCGGGGCCTGTATGCCCTGCAGCACCGGGGGCAGGAGAGCTGCGGCATAGTGGTAAACGATGACGGGGTCTTTGCCTCCTGCAGAGATCTGGGACTTCTGGCAGAAGTCTTTACGGACGGGGCGCTTTCCTCCCTGTCGGGAGGATCCATGGCCATAGGCCATGTGCGCTACGCCACCACAGGCAGCAATGTGAGGGAAAATATCCAGCCCATGACGGTCCGGCATCAGAAGGGGAACCTGGCCCTGGCCCACAACGGAAACCTGATCAATTCTCTGGAACTGAGGGATTCGCTGGAGCTTTCGGGAGCCATCTTTCATTCCACTTCCGATACGGAGACCATCTGCTGCATGATCACCAGAGAGAGGCTCACGGCTTCCTGCATCGAAGAGGCAGTGCTCAGAGCCCTTTATGCCCTGAAAGGCGCCTTCAGCCTGGTCATGATGTCTTCCTCAAAGCTGATCGCGGTGCGGGATCCCCATGGATTCAGGCCCCTGTGCTACGGGAAGAGAGAGGACGGGACCTTTGTCGTTGCTTCGGAAAGCTGTGCCCTGGAAGCCGTGGGCGCGGCCTTTGTCCGGGACATTGCTCCGGGAGAAATGCTGGTCTTTTCCGCAGACAGGCCGGGCTCTGAGCCCGTATCCTGCAGGGACCTGTGCGGCAGGACCCCTTTCCCCTGCATTTTTGAATACATCTATTTTGCAAGACCCGACTCCGTGATCGACGGGAAAAGCGTTCATGAGGCCAGGATCAGAGCGGGCAGGATCCTGGCCAGGGAATACCCCGTTCAGGCGGATGTGGTGGCGGGCGTTCCGGATTCCGGGCTTTCGGCGGCCATGGGATACGCCTGGGAGAGCGGCATTCCCCTGGGCATGGCCCTTGTCAAGAACAAATATGTGGGAAGATCCTTTATCCTGCCCTCTCAGGAGAAGCGGACGGATGCGGTGAGGCTTAAACTCAGTCCCATCCGCAGCGTGGTCGAAGGAAAGAGCCTGGTTCTGATCGACGACTCCATTGTCCGGGGCACCACGATCCGCAGGATCATCGCCATGCTGCGGGAGGCGGGGGCCAGGCAGATCCACCTGCGGATCTCCGCCCCTCCCTTCCGTCATCCCTGCTTTTACGGGGTGGACATAGACTCTGAAAAGTCTCTGATCGCCGGCCGCTGCAGAGAAGAGGAGATAGCAGAGCTGGTGGGAGCGGATTCGCTGGGCTTTCTTCCTATTGAGGGCCTGGGGGAAATGAGCGGGTGCAGCTCCTTCTGCAGCGCATGCTTTGACGGGAACTATCCCGCCGGGGTGCCCCTGGATCCCAGGAAGGACAGATTTGAAAGAAGACTCTCGGAGGTTTCGAGATGATTTACAGAGGAAACGAGCGAAAGCTGGTCCTGTGGGACGGCAGCGAATATCTGGGCATGGGCTTCGGAGAGGACAGGGGATCCAGGGTCTGCGAACTGGTCTTCAATACCTCGCCCGTGGGCTATCAGGAGATTCTTTCGGATCCTTCCTATACGGACCAGTTCGTGGTCATGGCCTATCCCCTGATCGGCAGTTACGGGATGAGCAGAGAGGACTACGAGAGCCGCCGTCCCAGTCTTGGGGGCATGATCGTGCGGGACTACAATGATGAACCTTCCAACTTCCGCTCTTCGGATACCCTGTCCCATGTCATGAAGGACCTGGGGATCTTTGGACTTACAGGGCCGGATACCAGACAGCTGGTCCGGAAGGTACGCAGGGAAGGGACCGGAAAAGCCCTGATCACAGATGCGGGAACGCCCCGGGAGGAGTGCATGAAGCTTCTGTCGGAAACAGTCCTTCCCGGAGATGCCGTCTCCAGAGTCAGCAGAAAGTGGAGGGAAAACTATATCTGTCCGAATGAACGCTTCCGGGTGGCCGCCATAGACCTTGGCATGAAGGAAAATATCATCCGGTCCTTCCTTGCAAGGGGCTGCAGCGTCAGCGTCTTTCCCTGGAACGCCCGGGAGGAGGAAGTCATGGCGGAGCGGCCGGACGGGGTCTTTTTATCCAACGGACCGGGAGATCCCAGGGACGCTGCAGAGGCCGTCTCCCTGGTCAGAAAGCTGCGGGGAAAGGTCCCCGTCTTCGGGATCTGCCTGGGCCACCAGATCATTTCCCTGGCCCTGGGGGCCTCCACCTACAAGCTGAAATTCGGACACAGGGGCGGCAACCACCCTGTCAGGAACCTTCTGACCGGAAGGATCGAGATCACTTCCCAGAACCATTCCTATGCGGTGGAAGAGGCCTCCCTTGCGGGGACGGGCCTTAGGGTGACCCACAGAAATCTTCTGGACGGCACCGTGGAGGGAGTCATGTGCCGGGAGGAGAGGATCTTCTGCGTCCAGTACCATCCCGAAAGCTCTCCGGGGCCCCATGACAGCGCTTATCTCTTCGATGGATTCATAAAGCTGATGGAAGAATAAAGGTCCGCTCCGGGAAAAGCGGAAGGCACTTTTCCATCCGGCAGGGAGGCAGGAGTCAGAAACCATGCCAAAAAGAACAGATATCAGAAAAATACTTGTGATCGGCTCCGGCCCCATCGTCATCGGACAGGCGGCGGAGTTCGACTATGCGGGGACCCAGGCCTGTCTGGCCCTGAAGGAAGAGGGCTACCAGGTCATTCTCTGCAACTCCAACCCGGCCACCATCATGACGGACAAGTCCGTGGCGGACCGGATCTACATGGAGCCTCTGACCCTGGAATTCATGGCCAGGATCATAAGGACGGAGCGGCCGGACGCTGTCCTGCCCGGCATAGGGGGCCAGACAGGCCTCAACCTGGCCATGCAGCTGGAAAAGAAGGGGATCCTTCGTGAGTGCGGCTGCATGCTTCTGGGAACAGACTCGGCCTCCATAGAGATGGCCGAGGACAGGGAAGCCTTCAGAGACCTTTGCAGGAAGCTGAATGAGCCTGTCCTTCCCTCCGTCGTGGTGCGAAGCCTGGAGGAAGGAAAAGAGGCGGCCAGGGAGATCGGCTACCCCCTGGTCCTTCGCCCCGCCTTTACCCTGGGCGGAACAGGAGGGGGCTTTGCGGACTGTAAGGAAGAACTGATCCCCCTACTTGAGGCCGGTCTGGATCTTTCTCCCGTGGGAGAGGTCCTGGTGGAAAAGAGCGTCAAAGGCTATAAGGAAATAGAATTTGAGGTCATGCGGGATTCGGCCGATACGGCTATCACGGTCTGCTGCATGGAGAACCTGGACCCTGTGGGCATCCATACGGGAGATTCCATCGTGGTATGCCCTTCCCAGACCCTGACGGATAAGGAATACCACATGCTGCGGGACTCTGCCCTGAAGCTGATCCGGGCCCTGAAGGTGGAGGGAGGCTGCAATGTCCAGTTCGCCCTGGATCCCCGTTCCTTTCAGTATTATCTGATCGAGGTCAACCCCAGGGTGTCCAGGTCCTCGGCCCTGGCCTCCAAGGCCTCCGGCTATCCCATAGCCAGAGTCTCCGCCAAGATCAGCGTCGGCCTGACCCTGGATGAGATCCCCCTGGCCAATACGCCGGCCTGCTTCGAGCCCGCCCTGGACTACGTGGTCACCAAGATGCCCCGCTTTCCCTTCGACAAGTTCACCGATGCGGACAGGACTCTGGGGACCCAGATGAAGGCCACCGGCGAGACCATGAGCATAGGACGGACCTTTGAGGAAAGCCTCCTCAAGGCGGTCCGGTCCCTGGAAGTGGGAACGGTCCATCTTTACCTTCCATCCTTTGACAGCGCCTCCGAAGAGGACCTTATCACTGAGACGGTCCGGGGGACGGGTGAGAGGATCTACGCCATAGCAGAGCTGATGCGCCGGGGCAAAAGGGCAGAGGAGATCGCCTCCCTGACAGGCATCGACCTCTTTTTCCTTTATAAGATCGGCAGCATCATAGAAGAGGAGGAGATCTTAAAGGCCGGCAGGGGAGAAACAGGTCTTCTGAAGGAGGCCAAGCGCATGGGCTTTTCGGATGCCGCCATAGGCCGGCTCTGGGATATGACGGAAGAAGAGATCTTTGCCCTCCGCAGGGACATGGGACTTTTTCCCGTCTACAGGATGATCGATACCTGCGCTTCGGAGTTCGAAAGCTATGTCCCCTATTTCTATTCCACCTACGAGGGTGAGAATGAATCCGTCGTTACGGGAAGCCCTTCCGTGATCGTCCTGGGGGCAGGCCCCATCAGGATCGGACAGGGGGTGGAATTCGACTATTCCACGGTCCACGCGGTAAAGACCATCCGCAGCGAGGGATACGAGGCCATCGTTATCAACAACAATCCCGAGACGGTGTCCACGGACTATACCTGCTCCGACAAGCTCTATTTTGAGCCTCTCTGTCCGGAGGATGTCATGAACATCATCGAGCTGGAAAAGCCCATGGGCGTCATCGCGGCCTTAGGCGGCCAGACGGCGGTCAATCTGGCGGAGCCTCTCTCCAGGAGAGGGGCCTGCCTGATCGGGACCGACTGCCGGGCCATTGCCCGGGCAGAGGACAGGGACCTGTTCGAAAAGCTTCTTGAAAAACTGGACATCCCCGAACCCAGAGGCCTTGCCGTGACGGACATTGAGGAAGGCGTAAGGGCAGCGGCCGGGATCGGCTACCCGGTCCTGGTCAGGCCCAGCTTTGTACTGGGAGGCAGGGCCATGCAGATCGTCTCCAAAGAGAAAGACCTGCGCCGCTACCTGCAGACCGCCGCGGCCCTGGATGCCGACAGGCCTGTACTGGTAGACCGGTATATCACTGGCAGGGAACTGGAGGTGGACGCCCTCTGCGACGGGGAAGAGGTTTTTATACCCGGCATTATGGAGCTGGTGGAAAGGACCGGGATCCACTCTGGGGATTCCATCAGCGTCTATCCCACCTTCAGCGTATCGCAAAAGGTCCTTCATAAGATCCGGGACTATACGAAAAGACTGGGCCTGGCCATCGGGATCAGAGGCCTTTTCAACATCCAGTTCATCGTGGACCGCAAAGAGGACGTCTACATCATCGAGGTCAATCCCAGATCCTCCAGAACGGTGCCCTTTCTTTCCAAGGCTTCCGGCTTTCCCCTGGCCGACATGGCGGCCAGGATCAGCCTTGGCATCGCTCTCCGTGACCAGGGAATCTGGGACATGTGTCCCAGGGCGGGAAACAGATGGTTCGTCAAGGTCCCGGTCTTTTCCTTTTCCAAGCTGTCCGGCATGGATGCCTATCTGTCTCCGGAAATGAAGTCTACGGGAGAAGCCATCGGTTATGACAGAAAGCTGCACCGGGCCATGTACAAGGCCCTGACGGCTTCCGGCATGCGGATCCAGAACTACGGAACGGTGGTCTTTGCCCTGGCGGATGAGGACAAGGAGGAGGCGCTTCCCCTGGCAGAGCGCTTCTACAGGATGGGCTTCAACCTGGAGGCCACCACCATGACGGCCCTCTATTTCCAGGAGCACGGCATTAAGACCAGGCTCCGCCATAAGCCCAGCGAAGGCAGCCGGGAGATCCTGGAGTCCATCCGGGCCGGCTATGTCTCCTACGTGGTCAATACCCGGGCCATCCTTTCCGGGATCCACTATGAGGACGGAGCTGCCATCCGCAGATGCGCCGGGGAAAACCGGGTCACCACCTTTACCTCCTTGGATACGGTCCGGGTCCTTCTGGACGTGCTGGAGGAGATGACCATAGGCGTCATGCCCCTGTGACAGGAAATCCTTCTGCAAAACGGTTTTGCGTCTGCAAAAAATTCGTTTTACGGATATATCTATTGACAAATATGCGCTTCTGCAGTTTAATGAACTAAAGTAAATAGGATAAACCGTTGAGGCGGAGATAAAGCAGGAGGGGCCCTTACAGAGAGTCCGGGAAGGTGAAAGCCGGGCAGAACGCTGACCTGCAAATGGACCGCTGAGGGCGTGCCCAAATCCCGGGGGAGAGTATGGCACGACGTAGGGCATACGTTAGTTGCCGGGAATTTGCTGGAATTCCGCTGAGCGTGTGGCT
>AUXO012090210.1_pt1 | contig 10527 bp, 14 predicted proteins | sample 768731 | NCBI WGS metagenome assembly AUXO01 (sample SAMN02715735, study PRJNA202380) | gut metagenome | biome: sheep rumen | host: Ovis aries | place: New Zealand: Palmerston North
CAATTTCAATTTATCAAAGAGCATCATTTTGACTGACATTATCCATTGCGGCATATGCTGATCATTTCATAACTATTCAAGCTTGTTTTGAAATTTCATTTATTACCGGATATTCAACATAGATTAAACAGAATATATGGAGAAGACAAAAGAAGAATTACTGGCTGTCATTGAACAAAAAGATCGGCGGATCAATGAATTGGAAAGACTGCTGAAACAGTACGGTATTTTTATTGCGGATCCGAACAATAAGTTATCTGCAGAAGAAAAGATCAGAGTGTTCCAGGATTACTTTCGCTGCAGAACTGATATTTATGCTGAGCGGTATTTCAGCAAAAAGAATAATAGATATGGCTGGGCACCTGCCTGCAGCAACAGTTTTAAGGAAAACTGTCCTAAAAAACATGGCAGATTTAATTGTTTTCAATGCACAAACAGATCTTTTCGGCCATTGACCGCGGATGTTCTGCGAGCTCATTTTCAAGGCAAAAACCAAGGAATCGGATTGTATCCTATGTTCGATGACAATACATCATGTTTCCTTGCGATTGATTTTGATGATGATAACTGGATGGAAAACTTACTCAGTGTGTACAAAGAAGCAATAAAGTACAAAGTTTATCCTGTGATGGAAAGATCTCAATCCGGATATGGCGGTCATTTATGGTTTTTCTTTGCTGAGCCTATCAAGGCTGTTTCAGTCAGAAAATTCGGTGAGTTTTTCATTCGCGAAGCAATGAAAAATAATAGAGGATTATCATTTTCTTCTTTTGACAGAATGTTCCCGAACCAGGATTATATTCCGGATGAAGGTAAAGGAAATCTGATTGCTGCCCCATTACGCTATGATGCTTTCCGTAAGGGGAATTCAGCATTTATCAATATTCAGCAGCAGGTAATACCAAATCAGATCGAATACTTGACGTCCAGACCGAAAATAACGCTGGAGGAGATCAATTCAATACTTGCGCTCAGAAGTACTGAAGACTATTTCTTTGATAATGATCAATTGTCTTTATCACTGACAACAGATGTTAAATACGTCAGAAAAATATACGGTAGTGTATCAACATCATTGCAGCTTGAAAAAGAAGGAATGAATGCCGTTACCAGAAATATTCTTCTTCGATGTGCATCTATGTATAATCCGAAATATTTCGAACTGCAGCGGCTTCATAAACCGATTTATATCAATTCTGAGTTCAGCAGGGTTCTTTCATATTACGAGGAAGATGATAAATATCTATACCTGCCGCGAGGACTATTTCCAGTTATTCAGCATGCAATGCCGGAAACACATTTTCAGATAGAGGATCATACTTGTTCAGGCAGTCCAATCGAGGTCAGATTTCTCGGAATGCTGAGAGATGATCAGCTGGAAGCAGCTGAAGTGATGCTTAAATATGACATGGGTATTTTACAGGCTGTACCTGGCTATGGAAAAACCGTTATCGGGCTTTATTTAATTGCAAAGCTGAAAGTGAACACATTGATCCTTGTGGATAGTAAAGAGATCCAGGATCAATGGGAAGAGCGTATAGAACAGTTTTTAGAGTATCCGAAAGCACTAAGAAAAAAAGACAGATTCGTATGCAAATATAATGGGACTTCAAAACGGCTGAATGGTCATATTGATATCGCAATGGTCAGATCACTGAAAAATCATGAGGATCTTTCTTCTTTGTTAAAGGATTACGGATTAACTATCATAGACGAATGCCATCATGTTGCATGCGATAGTTTTCTTCATGTAATGAGACATGTACGCAGTAAATATATATTTGGCTTGTCTGCAACACCAAAACGTGATGACGGTTTATTTAAAGTGATTACAATGTACTGCGGACAGATCAGAAAACAAGTCTCTGAAAAGTCAGTAAAAAGGACGTATTCATTCCGGCAGTATCTGATTCCGCGATATACGAACTGTCGTGTCCTGAAAGATCGGTATTCGTATACATATATGTGCACAGAACTGATGAATGATCATGTACGAAACTATATGATCGTTAAGGATGTGCTTCGTGAATATCAAGAACGCAGTAATATCATTTTATTGACAGAAAGAATAGATCATCTGAAAATACTTTTTAAAATGCTGGAAACAGCATGTGACAATGTTTATATGCTGAATGGAGCGGCAGGCAGAAATGAACGTAAAGCAACTCTGGATGAAATAAGAAACATTAAGCATCAGTATATTCTTCTTGCGACCAGCAAACTTCTGGGTGAAGGATTTGATCTGCCATCGCTGAATTGCCTGTTCCTTGTGCTTCCGATCTCGTCTAAAACGAGAATCACTCAATATACCGGAAGAATTCACAGAACATCAGAACAGAAAGATCTGGTCAAAGTATATGATTACGTGGATACACAGATTCCAATGGCACAATCAATGTACTATAAACGTCTGAAACAATATCAGGCGGAAGGATATTATGTCTATACCGAACATGAAGAGATAAATGTTGATCAGATTTTGTATAGCAAAGAAAATTTCGAAGAAGTGCTGATTCAGGATATCAAAAATGCAGAGTCAGAAATAACTGTTTTTGCGGTCAAATCAATTCTATCAAGGGTAAAGAAATTCCATGGATTACTAATGAAAGCAGTGCAGAAAGGTGTGACTGTAAATTTTGTACAAAATTCTGAAAAACAGATCGATGAACAGGTGAGAGCGTATTTGGAAGGCTTAGGCGCAAATATTATTTTTGCTCAGCACGGCAAGCATTTCATTGTAATTGACAGGTCAATTGTCTGGAATTGCAGTTTTGATCTTTTCAGTAATATACCGTCTGATGGTTTTGCAACAAGAGATAAAAACAGTCAAACGGCTTCAGAGGTCATTTCTTCAATAGCTATAAATAAAGCCAAAGATGAAAAACCGGATTTATTCAGTCTGTCAAGTAAAAATACTTGACAGATCATTTACACGACATATAATAAGTGATGTTCGTAATAAGGAGGAACAAAACTATGGCAGTAAGAATCAGACTGACTCGTATGGGCTCAAAAAAGGCTCCGAGATATCGTATCGTTGTAGCAGATTCCAGAACACGCCGCGATGGCCGTGCAATCGAAACTCTGGGTTATATCAATCCTACAACTGAACCGGCTACAGTCAATGTAGATGAAGAACTCGCACTGAAGTGGCTGAGAACAGGTGCACAGCCTTCTGACACAGTTCGCAACATTTTCTCTTCCCAGGGCATCATGAAGAAATTCGACGAAGAGAAAAAAGCGGCTAAAAAAGAGAAGAAGTAATTTCCTATGGCAGAACTGGATCAGGTACTGAAAGATCTGGTTGCGCCGATGGTAAATGATCGCGAAAGTCTGGATATCAGGGTCACATCAGGTCCGAAAGACAGAGATGTTGTTCTGCATGTCTATGCAAAGAGCGATGACATTGCCCGGCTCATCGGAAGAAAAGGTATGATGGCGTCAGCACTGCGTCAGGTTATGTCTATCGCATCCCATTCAGAGGATAAGCGAGTCAGCATCAAGTTTGAAGAAATCTGAAAAAGGATGTACAACGCATCCTTTTTTGTGAGGTAGTCATGGAATATATAGAGATCGGCAGAATCATCAACACCCATGGATTGAAAGGTGAAATGAAAATCGAAAGCTGGTCGGATTTTGACGAGATCCGATATCAGAAGGGAAAGACGGTATACATCCTGCAGAATGATGAATACCTTCCTTTCAAGGTGCGTTCATTCCGTGTGCACAAAGGCTTTCCGCTCGTAATGCTCGAAGGGATCCCGGATATCAATTCTGCTGAGCAGTATAAGAACTGTGTCATCTGCATGAACGCAGATGACCGTCACAAGCTTCCTGCAGGAGAATTCTACGCTGATGAACTGATCGGGATGAAAGCAGAAGATGAAGAAGGCAGAAACATCGGTGAAGTCATCGCTGTAGAAGAAACACGCGGAGCACAGAAAAATCTGCGTATCCGAATGGCTGAGGGGAAGGAATTCCTGCTGCCGGACATTCCGTATTTTGTAATTCATGTCGATACGGAAAACAGGATCATCAGGATTCATATGGACGAGGGACTGTTATGAAGATCACTGTACTGACAATATTTCCCGACATGTTCCATGATTTCCTGAACACATCGATCATAAGCAGATCGATCCAGAAGGGGCTTGTTGAATTCGAGATCGTTGATATCAGGGAATATGCACCCGGAAGCTACCGGCATGTAGATGATTCACCGTTCGGAGGCGGAGCCGGCATGGTCATGAAATGCCAGCCTGTTCTGGACGCCCTTGAAGCCGTCAGAACAGAAAACAGCTGGAGCGTTCTGATGAGTCCTGCCGGACAGGTATATACACAGGCCAAGGCGCATGAATATTCAGAAAAAGACCATCTGATCCTGCTGTGCGGGCATTATGAAGGACTGGATGAACGGATCAATCATCATATGGATGAACTGATCTCGATCGGCGACTATGTGCTGACAGGCGGAGAACTGGCATCCATGGTCATCTCCGATTCTGTTGTCAGACTGCTCAAAGGTGCGATCAGAGATGAAAGCACCGATGAAGAATCGCACGAAAACGGACTGCTGGAATATCCCCAGTATACAAAGCCGGCAGATTATAAAGGAGAGAAAGTCCCTGAGATCCTTCTCTCGGGACATCATGAAAATATCCGGAAATGGCGTTTAAAGCAGTCACTGAAACTGACACGTGAACGCCGTCCCGATCTGTTCGCAAAACATGTACTGACAAAGGAAGAAGAAAAACTTCTGAAAGAACTTGATGAAGAAGAAAACAATGACTCCGAGTGCTGAATGAATGGCATCCGGAGTCATTTTAATCTTCTCTGTTCATGCAGTTCAGAATTGCCCGTCAGCAGATCCTGAAGATCTTCTTCCGGAAGCTGGCATGTATCAAGGTCAACGGCATATCTTGTGTAGTCATAAGGATCAACGAATACCGTAACCGTTCCGCCGATCAGACGAGGAGAGGGATGAAAGCCTTCCGTGTGTGTTGTAAATTCATATACACGGTTTGTGGCAGGATCATCATAACTGCATCTGAGCATCCACGGATGCCTGCCATTGACCGTGATGCTGTAATCAGGACAGATCTCCGTGATCACTGCCTCTACAGTACAGCCCATTTCAATGACATCATTTTCCATATTCCTCTTTTTCCGGACATGCATCAGAAAACCTGCTCCAACGCCCAGAAACGGAACTGCTGTCACCAGCAGCGCAGCCAGCGGTATAAAGGAAAAGGATAAAAAACTGACAACTGCAGCAATAGAAATAAGCAGCGCAGCCACGCCGGTAAAAATGATTCCGATCAGTTTATAAACACGCTCTGCCTCGTTATCCATGAGCCTATTTTATTCTGAAGCCTGCGGAATGTCGAGACTAGCGATAATGCCGCTGGGCAGTATAAAGAGCACCGTGCATTCAGCTTCAAAATCAAACAAACGGTACAGATAACCGGCTGAATGCGTACCTCTGGCAACCGTGGTGACAGAATTGGCAACATAACCGTATTTGACATCCGTATCGGAATATACTCCGATCGCTTCATCATCATACTCGTTTCTGAGATCCTTCATGAGCTTCAGCTTCTGCCCGGGGCGGAAAACCTCCATGCCAAGGAAATAATTTGTACTTGTGATCGTAAAATATGTTTTCTGTTCCATATTGACTGCTCCTTCTGTTTGAGTACATCTTAAGCAGTGCAATGTGCGGAAAAATGTACACCGTGTTATACTCACATTAAGGCAGGTGAGCAACATGGCAGATAAGAAAACAAGCATCATTGCCGTGATGGAGATTCTGAGAAAGTATTCCGATGAAGAGCATATTCTTACCATCCGCGACATTCTCCAGAAACTGGAAACCATATACGGACTGAAGCTTGAACGAAGAACGATCTACAACAATATCGACATGCTGGAAGATATGGGGATGGAAATATCCAGATACGAACAGAACGGAAAGGGATATTACCTGATGACCAGACAGTTCGAACCTGCTGAGGTATTGTATCTGTGCAATGCGATCCATGCATCGAACTTTATTCCTTACCGCCAGAGCAAAGACCTCATCAGCAAGCTCCTTGATACACAGAGCAGCTATCAGGCAAAAGAGTTCAATGACACTGTCTACATGCCCAATCCGCGCAAAACACAGAATCAGGAACTGTTCCTGAACATTGAACTGATCTCGGAAGCGATCAAGAAAAGAAAAGCAATCAGGTTCGACTACATGAAATATACTGCGGAAAAGAATCTGGTCAAACGCAGACCCAATGCCTATACCGTAGAACCAAGATACATCGTATATGCCGATACCAGGGCATACATGATCGCTACAAGCGACCATCACCAGGGATACGGTCATTACAGGATCGAACGCATGAAGAACGTGCATATTGCGGAACAAAGCGTCAGAAATCTCCCGAAAGCGTCCGATCCGTATGAGTATGCCAGAAGCAAACTCTTCATGTTTGCGGGACAGAACATCAGTGCTGTGCTGAGATGCCATATTTCTATACTGGATCAGATGATCGACCTGTTCGGACTGGAACTGAGCACATCACCTCAGGATGATGACCATGTAGTCATACGCATACAGGCAAACAGAGACGGCATCCTGTTCCTGGGACAGCAGTATATGGATGCGATGGAGATCCTGGAACCGCAGGATCTCAGAGAAGAAATGATCAAACGAATGGAAGACAGGCTGAAAGCCTATAAGATGCTGGAGAAGTAATTATGCAGGAAACGATCGTTGAAAAAGACTGCAAGGTCAGTGCAGAAGATTTCTATGACACACTGCTGATCTCATCTGCGCAGGAAGCAGAAGAAGCTGTCGGCTATGAGATCAATGTGAAAGATATCAAAGAAGGATACCACTACAGACGCGATACAGAGAAACACGGAGAGGAAATCGTCACATACAAGCGCCTGCTGCCCGGAAGGGAATATGCAATCAAAGTTTCGCGCGGTACGAAGAACATCCAGATGCGCTTCAGACTGGAAAAGAAAGACGAAAACTCATGCCACGTTGTTCTGGCGCAGACGATCATGACCAACAAGAAACCGGACTGGTTTTCTACCATGGTCATGAAGAAACGTCTGAAAGACCGGCTGAACCTGATCGAAAAAGGCACCAAAGACCGTCTGGCTCAGGAGAGCGGATCCTGATATGGCATTATTTGCGATCGGTGATCTGCACCTGTCTTTCAGCACGGACAAAAGCATGGATATATGGGGCGGAAACTGGGTAAACCATGAACAGAAGGTCAGGGATATTTTTCCATCAATGATCAGACCGGAAGACACGCTTGTCTTGTTAGGCGACCATTCATGGGGCAGAAACCTGAAAGAATGCGAAGCAGATCTGCAGTTCATTGCCCAGCTTCCCGGCAGAAAGATCCTGACCAGAGGCAATCATGATCTGTTCTGGGATTCCAGGCATACAGCCAAACTGAATAAACTGTACAAGGGAAAACTGGAATTCCTTCAGGGCGGATATGCCGTGTATGAAAATACCGCGCTTGTCGCAACGAAAGGATACGCTGATGAAGGAAATGATCCACCGGAACGTGTCTTCCAGCTGAAGGACAGGGAACTGATGCGTCTTCAGGACGGCATCAGAAAAGCAAAAAACGCAGGATTTGAAGATATCATCGTATTTCTGCACTATCCACCGACAGACCCGGGGAAGGAAAGCAGCATGTTTACAGACTGCCTGGAAAAAGAGAAGATACGCCGCGTCATTTATGCACACTGCCATGGAGAAGAACACTTTCATGACAGTCTGATGGGAAATGTACGAGGCATTGAATATGACCTGGTATCAGGTGATTACCTGAACTGGGTCCCGCTGAGGTTATTATGACCTGGAACATGATCAATACCTGCAACCTGATCGCTTCACTGATCGTACTGGCAAGTCTTACAGCTGTTCATTATCTCAGGAAAGATGAGATCCCTTCCTGCAGCAGGACCGAAATGATCATGCTTGTGCTGTCATTGATCCTGATGTTTGTACCGCTGACGATCACGCATCTTGAGTTCGGCTTTGCTTCGGCACATATGTTTATCTGGTGGATGCTGGGAACACTGCTGTGCCTGATCGGACTGGACGGGGCATGCATATGGATGATATGGAAGGGAACAGGCAGGATCAGCCTCATGGCAGCAGTGATCTTCAGCAGCATACTGTTTCTGATGAACGGCGCACTGCTGAGGCATATCCTGCTGCTGGTGTGCGGGGCAGGCTGGTTCATCATGCGTCTGAATACCGTTTTAACGGAAACGGAAGAGGAAGATCTATGAAACTGAACAGAATCATATGCACGGCAGTTCTGCTGCTCTGCACGACCGGGTGTCAGGCACAGCCGGACAATGCTGTAATTGCGACAAGCACACCGGAAATGACAGCACAGCCGGCACTGCCGGAAAACGGAATTGCGGAAGGCGTCATCGGACAGATGATGCGTACAGCATTCTTTGATTTCCAGGTCAATTCTGCAGAACTGCTGGAAGCCTATGAAGGCTATGAGCCTGCTGAAGGATATGCCGTTCTGGCAGTGAATATCACACTGCACAACACCCTGGATCAGGAACTGAATATGTATGACACAGACTTTCAGATCACCTGGGGTGAAGGGGAAGATGAATGGGATGTACCGCTGACCTATGCAGTCAGTGCATTAAGCGGGGATGATCTGCTGAAAACGGAATATCAATTGCAGAAAAATGAAAGCATAACAGGTGATATTGTTTATCAGGTACCCGCAGACAGCAATTCCTATGTCTTCTCATATCTGGAACAGTACAGCGATGATACGGAAGGAGACCTGTTTGCAGTATACTTCGGACTGGAGGAATAAGAGAATGATCAAACATATTATTACGGATGCAGGCGGCGTCACCATCAATGTAAAAGTGATGGAACTGCTGAAAAGATACAAACCGAATCCATTTGAGATCAAGGCGATTGCAACAGTAATGGCCGGATCTGAGGAATGGGACAAATACAATAAAGGACTGTACCAGGATGTCCATGAATTCGTTGATGTATTGAAACAGCTGTATCCGAAATACGCAAAGATGATGGAAAAAGCGTTCCTGGATGACTGGAGCAGCTATATGAAGCCGGATGTCAAAATGTGGCAGGGACTTGCACAGCTGAAAAACCAGGGCTATGACATCTATATGCTGGCAGATATACCGGATGAGCTGCATCAGATCGTCAAAAAATACGAAGGATATCAGATCCTGAGCGGCGGTGTTTTCTCACACGAAGAACATATGCGCAAACCTGATATCCGGATGTATCAGACACTGCTGGACAGGTATGGTCTGGAAGCGGGAGAATGTGTCATGATCGATGATGAATCCGCATATCTGAAACCGGCAGAAAAGCTGGGCATGAAAACGATCCGCTTTACAAATGCAGACGATACATTGAAAAAACTGCATGAACTGCTGAAATAACACTGATATCAATCGACTTGATGTACCTGTCAAAAGAAAGTCCGATATAATATTTATGTAGGACTTAGGAGGAATCATTTATGGCGAACGAAAATAAAAATGCAAATCTCTCATTATTCGAACCGTCTACTTTCGAAGAAGGTGTAGCAATCGGCAACCAGCTGAAAACAGGTCATGCAGTGATCGTAAATCTGCATAAGCTGCAGCGCGATGATGCACAGAGAATGATCGATTTTCTGACCGGCGTTGTTTATTCGCTTGACGGTTTGATTGAAAAGGTCGCACATCAGGTGATTCTCTGCACTCCGAAGAGCGTTCCGGTATCCGGTTCGATCACGATGGGTGCTGACGCATAGATTATACTGACAGCAGAAAAAGGGCAGACCACAGCAGATATGGTCTGCTTTTTAACTGCCCGAAACAAAAGAAAAACCGCACGAAGCGGTTTCCCATGGTTTGATTATTTCAGAAGCTCGTTGACTTTTGCCTGAACAGCATTGTAGTCATATCCGGCTTTTTCAAGAGCAGCTTTGCGATCAGCGCCATTGCCCCATTTGCCCTGAATGACTTCCTTAGCCAGTTCTTCAACAGACTTTCCTGCAGGAGCAGCACCGCTCAGAAGTTCATTGACTTTTGCCTGAACAGCGTCATAGCTGAATCCTGCTTTTTCAAGGGCAGCTTTACGATCAGCGCCGTTGCCCCATTTGCCCTGAATGACTTCCTTAGCCAGTTCCTCAACAGACTTTGCTGCAGGAGCTGAACCGCTCAGAAGTTCATTGACCTTTGTCTGAACAGCATCATAGCTGAATCCTGCTTTTTCAAGAGCAGCTTTACGGTCAGCACCATTGCCCCATTTGCCCTGAATAACTTCTTTAGCCAGTTCTTCAACAGACTTTGCCGGTTTGATCGAACCGGAAGCCTTTACTGTAATAGCTGGTTTTGCGGCAGGTTTCGGTGCAGCTGCAGGTGCAGGAGCAGCACCTGTTCCGTCAACTGACAGACCGGGTTTTACTGTTGTTGCAGGTTTAGCTGCAGGCTTTACTG
>AUXO012966691.1_pt1 | contig 10527 bp, 5 predicted proteins | sample 768731 | NCBI WGS metagenome assembly AUXO01 (sample SAMN02715735, study PRJNA202380) | gut metagenome | biome: sheep rumen | host: Ovis aries | place: New Zealand: Palmerston North
ACGGCTCGCTCAGATGGCAGAAGGACCTCCCCGACCGGGTCCGGGCGGCCAGAGCTTACCCGGACCAAAAGCTGATCGGTATGGTCCTGGCCAACGGACTTTTGACTTTCTGCACGATGGATAACGGGGTCCTCACTTATGACCTGAATACTTACTGTTTTGAATACCCCTACAGCATCTATACGGCCTCACTTACGGATATTATTGACAAACGGCTGGATTTTGCCTTCATCCCCGCGCAGTCCCACAACCTTGTATCCGTGATCTCCTTTTCCAAAAACAACAGGTTCGATTATCCGTCCTGGTCAGACCGGCTTCCCACAGAAGATGTGCATTTTCTCCTCTCTCCGCAGGAGACCTGTATGGCGGCCGTCTTCAATGATTCTGACAGCAATATCTGCCACTGTTACCTGCTGGACCCCGCGGACCAAAAGCCCCTCAAAGAGCTTCAGGGTCCCTATATTGACTACACTGAATACAACGACTTTTTGGGCTGCGCGCAGCTTACGGACACGGAGAAACTGATCCTCGGGGACTTCGTCTATGACTTTGGAAGCGGCCGGGTGACTGTGCTCTCCGGCGGCGGTCCGCTTCCGGAGACGGCAATCAAGAGGACCGCTTACTCCTTCCGGGAAAAGGACTCTTCCGCCGTCATCACTGCGGCCGTATCGGAGACACCGATTGCAGAAGCAGGCAACGATTCTTCCGTCCGAGTCACTGCAGGCAGCACCTATGATCTTGAGTTTCTTAAAAACGGAGAGCCTGCGGGCAGGTCAACGCGAATACCTCTGCCCTATGAAAAGCCGGATGATGTCCTGACCACCTATTACGGCTTCTCCTCATGCCGCTGCCTGTCCGCGGGCGAATCCTATGCCTTCGTGTGCGCACAGACTGCCTACGACGATTCGTCTCTGTACTATCTTTACGACATGAAAGAGGATCAGTGGACGGAACTGAAATTTTTGGACGCGGATAGCCCCTTGTCTGACGGGACTGCCTGCTCCCCCGACGTAATGGCGATTGCCGAAGAGCACCCTCAGACGGCGTTTCTTGATCAAAGCGGTGAACTTTGCCTTGCATCGCTCCCTTCGGGCGAAAAGATCCGCAGTATGGAAAAGACCGTTCCCTCGGAAAGCATCACCAAACTGCTTTTCGCCAATCACGACGAATGGCTTCTGGCCTTTACCCGGGATGGTGTGCTGGCGATCTTTGACACAGAGACCGGCAGAGAGCTTCATCACTCCGGATACTCCGGGAAAAACCTCCGTTTCCATGGCACGGCCCGCTATGGGATCCATCTGATCCCTTCCATGAACCGGCTGCTCATCCTCTACAGCGACAGCGCTTATACAGAAACGGCGGCGATCACCATCGATACCGGCTCCATGGAGGAGACCGGTTTCTTCCTCGGACTTTCCGTCTACTTCGAAAAGTCCGAAAAGGTGCTGCTCAAACCGGCGCGTTCCAAAGCCTGCCTCGGAGAGTTCTGTTCTGCTGCGCAGATGCAGGAAATCGCAGAGGAAATTCTGCGCGGCAGCGGATACTGATCCGCCAAAAGATACCATGAGATTATTGCGGCCAAAAATCACCCCGGAAGACGTGCTGATCCGTCTTCCGGGGTGTTTGATCGTCTGCCGCTATTTGGACATTCTGTCTTTTCCGTGTCCTTTCGGACACCGGGCTTTTATTCTACTGTCGCATGCTCAGCGATGTAGGACTTCACCTTCTCAGGCAGGATGTACTGCTGGATGATGTAAGGTTTTCCGAATTCCTCCGCTGTCTCATCGCTCACCTGGTTCTCTGTCAGGTAGCTCTGGTAGTCTTCCTCAGAGACGGAAATGCCGGCCTGGTCCGCCAGTTCCTGGCAGGCCATGTTGTTCAGGCAGGCCTTCTCGGCAGCTTCCTGAAGGATCTTTTCGTACTCCTCCGTATTGGCCGCTCCCTTGTATGCCATAACACTTGAATACTCGAAGTTCATGCCATAGGCCGCATACATCTGTGCCATATAATCATACTCCTGCTGGTCCAGGGTCATCTGGAGAGCTTTGAGGTGCTTGACATAATCCTTGGGATAATTGTCCGCCGAAATATTGTCTGTGATGTAGGTGTTCACAGCGGTCTGGAGCTTGGACTCGTAATTGGTGTCCTTCAGATACTGTCTGTACTCTTCCGCTGTCTTCGCGTAGTCAGAGAGATTTTTCTTTACAAACTCATCGTTGAACTCGCCCAGCTTATAGATTCCCTTGACGGTAACTTCGAAGGACGCTTCCTTGCCGGCGTAGTCGGGGTTGTTCTCGTAAGGGTCCGGGAAAGTGACGTTCACTGTCTTTTTATCCCCGGGATGGCATCCGATCAGCTGCTGCTCAAAGTCATCGATAAAGGAGCCGGATCCGATCGTCAGGGAATAGTCCTGCGCGCTTCCGCCGTCAAATTCGACGCCGTCCATCTTTCCCACATAGTCGATGCTGACTTCGTCTCCGTCCGCCACGGTGAGAGTCTTGTCCGTTTTCAGCTCCTTGAATTTCTCGAGCTGCTCCTGGATCGCCTCTTCCATTTCCTCATCGGTATACTCCACATCCGCCTTGGCGATCTTGACACTGTTGATGTCGAAGGTCTTTACGTATTGCTTTACGTCGACGTCCTTGATCGTGCCGTCCTCATTGAGCATAGCGCTGTAATCCGTGGACGCGACCGTCTTATTCTTCTCAATATACCAGCGTCTTCCGTAAAGGCCTCCGATGACCGCCACGATCGCGACGCAGATCAGCACTGCGATCACTTTCCCCATCGCCGCGCTTCGCTTTGCCGCCTCGCGCTCATCCTTAGCACGTTCGCGCTTTGCCTTGCTGGCGCTCATGCCGTCGTACTTACTGTTTTTCTTTTCTGCCATAACAGTGATTCTCCTCTCAACTTATTTCCCGTTTCCGCCTGTCGTGCGGTATATGGCTTTGATCATTTCCGCAGGAGATACAAATCCCGCAAAACATTGCTATTATAGCAGATTTTGGCGGTTGTGACGTGTTATTTATGTGAATTTTCACTGTATATGAGCTATAATGGCATCAATTACTACTGAAGTGGAGGAAGTGACATGAGCGATCACATTGTCGTCGCCAAATTCGGCGGGACTTCGGTTGCGGATGCCGCCCAGTTTCGCAAGATCCGTGACATTATAAACAGCAATCCCAAGAGGCGGTTCATCGTCGTATCCGCGCCCGGAAAGCGCTTTTCCGGTGATATCAAGGTGACAGACCTTCTTCTTGACGCCTATGAAAAGGCCGCGGCCGGAGAGTCCTTCGAGTCCGAACTCGAACAGATCCGGCTCAGATTCAGTGAGATCATCACCGGACTAAAGCTCGACTTTCCGCTTGGCGAGGAGCTGGAAATCCTTGCGGCATCACTTCGCAGTGATCCGTCAAGAGACTATACGGCCAGCAGAGGCGAGTACCTGACAGCGAAGATCATGGCCAAATATCTCGGCTTCACCTTCGTCGATCCCGCCTGGTGTGTCTGTTTTGACGAAGACGGACGGCTCAACGCGCCGATGACATCCAGGACAATGCGCGCCTCTCTTCTTCCGCTCAGCCGCGCCGTGATCGCAGGATTTTACGGCGCCGATATGATCGGAAACATCCATACCTTTGAGAGGGGCGGCTCCGATATCACGGGAAGCCTTGCCGCCTGCGCCCTGGAAGCGGACCTGTATGAGAACTGGACGGACGTCTCGGGTCTCTATGCGGCGGATCCCTCCATTGTCGATCACCCGGAAACCGTCTCCTTCATGAGCTACCGGGAGCTGAGGACGCTCTCCTATATGGGCGCTTCAGTCCTTCATTCCGACGCGGTGCTCTCCGCCTCTGAGATGGAAATTCCGATCAATATCCGAAATACCAACAGGCCGGAGGACGCGGGGACCATGATCGTCCGGCATCTCCCTTCGGGCGTCACCAAGAATCCGGTGACCGGCGTCTCCGGAAGGAAGGGGATGTCCGTGATCCAGATTGAGAAGGTGATGGTCAGTGACGGGTCTGGATTCAGCGCGCTGATGCTCGATATTTTGAAAGAAAGGGCGCTCCCGTTTGAGTACTGCCTGACAGGGATCGATTCCATTACCCTGGTGATCAAAAGCGACCTCTTAAGCGCCTGCCAGGAGGACCTGTTCGCTGAGATCCGGGAGAAGCTCAATCCCGACTTTATCGGGCTTCGGGAAAATCTCTCCCTGATCGCCGTCACCGGCGAAAAGGCGACGGAATCCAGCGACGCCAATGTCAGGGTTCTTCAAAAGCTCACGGAAGAAGGGATCGAGATCAGCACGATCAACCAGGGCGCCGGAAAGCTCAACCTCCTGATCGGGGTTCCGCAGGAGCGCTATGAAGACGCCATCCGGGCCATTTACGAGTTCCGGCAGAGCATTCCGTGATTGCCCCGCCGCCGCCCGCTTTTATTTGTCAAAATACAGCCGCTTACTCCGCGCTGTCGAGAAGCTCTATGGAGTGCTCCATGTTCATCTTCATGCACATGTCGATGAACTTGGCAAGCGGAATGTCGTTGATCTGCTTGTTGGAGCCTCTCATGTTGATCGAGACCGTACCGTTCTCCGCTTCCTTGTCTCCCAGGACCAGGATATAGGGATCTTTGTAGTTCTTAAACTTCTTGATCTTCTGCTTCATGTTGCTGTCAGAGTAGTCCGCTTCCACACGGATCCGGAGCGCTTTGAGCCTCTGTACGACCTTCCTGGCATACTCGTTATGCTCGGGGCGGATCGGAACGACCGCAACCTGATAAGGGGACATCCAGAAGGGGAATGCGCCCTTGAAGTTTTCGATGATGATTCCGATGAATCTCTCGAGTGAACCGAAGATCGCGCGGTGGATGACGACCGGGATCTGCTCGGAGCCGTCCTGCGCGATGTACTTGAGCTCGAAGTTTCTGGGAAGCTGGAAGTCAAGCTGGATCGTTCCGCACTGCCACTCTCTTCCGAGCGCGTCCTTGATCTGGAGGTCGATCTTGGGGCCGTAGAACGCGCCGTCTCCCTCGTTGATCTCGTAGTTTCCTTCTCCGTACTTCTTGTCGAGGATCTTCTTGAGAACCGCTTCCGCATTGTTCCAAAGCTCGATGTCGCCCATGAAGTCCTCCGGCCTTGTGGAGAACTCAGCTCTGTAGGAGATACCGAAGGTCTTGTAGATCTCGTCGGCAATGCTGAGGATATCGTCGATCTCAGACTCGATCATGTCTTCCGTCACGAAGGTATGGTCATCGTCCTGGCGGAATTCCTGTACTCTGAGAAGTCCGTTGAGCTGGCCTGTCTTCTCTTTTCTGTGGAGCACATCGTACTCGGAATAGCGGATGGGAAGCTCCTTATAGGAACGGGGCTTTCTTCCGAACTCCATCATCGCGTTGGGGCAGTTCATGGGCTTTGCCGCCATCGTGTCCACAGCTTCGATGCTGAGCTTTTCGTCCCCGTCCTTTCCGGGAACGATGAACATGTTGTTGACATAGTGTGCCCAGTGGCCGCTGATGAGCCAGAGCTTCTTGTTGTTGATAAGGGGTGCGGAGATCTCCTCGTACTCGTGAAGGTCCTGAACATCCCTGGAGTACTGCATAAGCGCCTGGTACAGCTTCCAGCCGCGGGGCAGCCAGTAGGGCATTCCCTGCGCGGTCTCATTGAACATGAACAGTTCCAGCTGCGGTCCCAGTTTCTTGTGGTCGCGCTCCATTGCCTCCTTGATCATCTTCAGGTGCTCCTTAAGAAGCTTCTGATCCGGGAAAGCATACAGATAGACTCTCTGCATCTGGTCTCTGTGCTCATCGCCTCTCCAGTATGCTCCGGAGACGGATTTGACCTGATAAGCGACGTTCATAAGGAGCTGCGAATTGTCGATATGGGGTCCGCGGCACAGATCCACGAAGTCATCCCCTGTATAATAGACGGTGATCTTCTCATCCTCGGGAAGATCCTGGATGAGCTCTGTCTTGAATTTCTGATCACGGAAGATCTCCAGTGCGCGGTCTTTGGACACTTCCTCGACGCGCCACTCCTCTCTTCTCTTAATGATCTCCTTCATCTTATTCTCGATGGTCTTAAAATCAGCTTCCGTGATGGCAGTGGGAAGTACGAAGTCATAGTAACATCCGTCCGCAATCTGCGGGCCGATGGCGTACTGAACGTCTTTACCGTAAATCTCGATCACTGCCTTTGCAAGAATATGCGCCAGCGAATGACGGTAAACCTGCAGGAATTGTTCTTTGTCCATTTTATGTCTCTCCTTTGTATTCATTAATGCATTCGCATTTTTTCTCTTAATATATTGTGATGTAAAGATGAATATTTGGCAAGTCCCAATCATAAAAGTTCCGTTCTGTTTTTTGTACCATTCCGCTGTAATCATGGTAAACTGGTAATGGAAATGATTACTGTGCGCCGGTGTCCGGAATCAAATTTGCTTCCTTCCCGGGAAGACGGACGAGGCGCAGCCGTCCGCTCTGCGGGACTTATACGAAGGGGGGAAAGATTGTGAATAGTACTACAACCAAAAGCAGCGTGATCACGCAGGTGTTGTTTTCCGCAGTCGCCATTGTGCTCGGATACCTGCTGCTCTTTAATAAGTCCGTACAGGTCCTGACACTGTGCCAGATCCTGTGCGGCGGCCTGGTCATCGCTGGAATCGTATCGATTGCTTCGTTCTTTGTATCGGGGGATTATAAAAGGATCGACCGCTACGGATTTACGATCGGTGTTCTGCTGATCCTTTTGGGATGCATAGGGCTCCTCAGGGTCAACGACCTGACCCAGCACTTCGATATGTACACAGGACTTCTGGCCCTGGTCCTCGGCGTTCTCACGCTTCAGGGCACCGTGCAGGTCAAGGTCCTCGATTACGCGATCTGGGTCATCAGCCTGATCATCTCGATCGTCTGCATTGCCGGCTCTTTCTGTGTTCTCTCCGAGATCTCGGCGATCACAGGTCTTGTGCAGGGCTTCTCAAGCTGGGTGCTCCTGATCTGCGGTGTTTCCTGCATCTTCAGCCTGATCGTCACCTGGATCTGCATACTGCTCGCGGGAAGGCGTGAGAAGAAAGCGAAGCAGGAGGAGGAACTTCAGAAAGAAGCAGCTCTCAAGGAGGCAGAGGCTCAGAGGGATGCAGCTGTCAAAGAGGCAGAGGCCCAGAAAGAAGCGGCCGTCAGAGAGGAGGCAGCCCAGAGAGAGGCAGCCGAGCAGAGAGAGTCACAGCTCAGAGAGGAGCTGGCCCGCAAGGAGGCTGCCCTTCAGGAGGAAAAGGCGCGCAGAGAAGCTGCGGAAAACGCCGGCCCGGCCGAGAGCCATCACACGGGCTTCGATCCCCAGGAAGAACTTCCTCCTGTGGAAGAGCCGAATTTGGAATTCGGTCCTTCGGAGAACTTCCATACGGACTTTAAGCCGTGAGCGGCAATTTCTGTAAAGCATGAAAAAGGCGGAGATGCATAAGCTGCATCTCCGCCTTTCGCTTTGTTCTGTTTTACATGAACCCGATCTGTATTTTGCCAAAGTTTATTTGCCGGCTGCTGCAGCGATCTCGTCATACCACTGCTTCATGATCGCGCTCGCCTTCTTCTCGCCGTCTGCAAATGTCACTTTGTAGAGCTGCTCGTTCTCCTCGTTGCTCCAGACCTGGCGGATGTAGTTCTCGCCGCCCTCTGCGAAGAAGAAATCAAAGCGGATATCATCCTCCGGGAAAGCAAGGACTGCGTACTCACCGTCCGGGGCTTCCCCTTCCGCGATCTCATATGTTGCGTCTTCTGTCAGAAGCTTGAAGTACTTCTCAGCGTCGACATTGCCCGGCTCAAGCGGTCCGTGCTCGAGTGTGCTGATTGTGTACTTGGCATTCTCGTCATAGCAGGTGCGCGCAAGATAAGACTCGACCACCGTGTTGCTCCAGTTAAACGCGACGAGACCATTGTCAGCGGCAAAGTTCTTTCTGACGGAGTCTGCCCACTCACAGGCCTTTGTCCACTCTTCCTGGTCCTTTTCCATCTGCTCATTGCTCTCGCGCACATAGCGGACATCCGTGGGATGATAGTAGACGTAATAGACGCCGTCGGCATCACTGCCGATCACATCTTCGCCGGACGCGTCGCTGCAGAGAATGCGGTGTACTTCTTCCTCTGTTCTTGTGCAGATGGAGAACAGCCAGCCGCCTCCCATTCCGTCATTTCCAAGTGCCTTGTCGGCCTCTACGGAAGCGATCTCATAGGCCTCGAAGATCACATTGTCTTCGCTCTTTTCCGGTGTGCTGACGCTGATCTTGGAAGCCAGCTCAGCGGGAACCGTGATCTTCTTGCCCGCGTTCTCATAGACAGCCGCTTCCGCGGGAGCCTGTGCATCATCCTGCGCGGCATCAGCAGCGGAAACAGCCTCTGCGCTTCCCTCTGCCTCTGTACCGGCCTCTGTCTCTGTACCGGCCTCTGTCTCTTTATTTGCGTCCTGTGTGCCTGTGCCGGCAGCTCCGGAATTACCGCATGCCGCAAGAGACAGCACTAATGCGGGAACAACAACGCCGACCTTCAACATTTCTGCCATTTTTTTCTTCATAATAGTCCTCCTTGTATGATCCGATGCCGGATCATTTCATCTTCATGCCGACGCGCGCGGCCTCCCGGCCGCACGCTCTTAATATGATATACGATAGTACCACTAATATCCACGCAAAGTCAAAAGGTGCCCGGCACCATAAATCTCTGTAAACTCGGGGCAAACCGGAGTCTTGAAGTGCTCCGATCATTCGATCGCTGTCCAGGGAACCTTTCTGGCATCCAGCACCTTCTGCGCCTCTGTCCCCTCGTGACAGTGAATGACATAATAGTATTCTCCGGTCTCATAGTCTTTTTTATAGATATCTCCGATATCCAGGAGAGATTCCGGAAGATACACATCGGTGATCTGATCGCACTCGTCAAAAGCGCCGTAGCGGATGTAGAGAGTGCCTTCCGGCACTGTGAAGTCTCCCTCCGCCTGTGTCGGGACCGTGATGAGCGTCTTTCCGTCTTTACTCATGAGCGCGCCGTTCGCCTCAGAGTGGTAAGGATTCTTCTCGTCCACTTCATATCTGCCAAGAAGGACCCCGCGCATGATCTTGTCGCTGACTCTTAGCTTGGCCGGAATTCTCAGGGAATCCTGGCTGAAGCTCTCACCATAAGGCGCGGCAAACGCATTGTAGCCGAGTTTTTCCAGCTTTTCCGGAAGCACGATCTCGCCGAACGTTTCGGTCACTGTAAACACCGAGTTTCCGATCTCCGTGACAGTGGAGGGAAGTTCCACATTCTGAAGCTTCGCGCTGTTAAAGGCCCAGCTCTCGATCTTTTTGAGGCCTTTCGCGAACACGGCTTCTTTCAGCGCCGTGCAGCTGCAGAAGGCGTGGTCCCCGATCGTGCGGAGGGACCTGGGGAAAGTCACTTTCCCGATCAGCGGATTCATATAGAACGCTTTCTTCGAGATCGTTTCCACATCCCTGGGCACTTCGTACTCGGGATCCGCCTTTTTCTGGGGATAGCCGACGAGCGTCTCCTGATCTTTGGTAAATAACACGCTGTCTATACTGACATAAGCGCTGTTGTTCTCATCGACCTCCAGTTCCTGAAGATAATACCATGTGCCAAAAAATTCCCAGTCGATCTTCTGCACCGTATCCGGAATGACGACTCTGATCGCGCGGGTGGACTCCGAATCCGTGACAGACTGCTTAAATTTGAGCGCCGTCACCGGAAGTCCGTTGTATTCAGAGGGAATGGTGATCGTCCCGGAATCCTCTGCGGCAAGCTTCACGAGCTCTGCCCGGTTTTTGTACACGTTCCAGACTCTTGTCTGCGCCTGAGACTCCTCTGTCTCCGGAACTTCCTCCGTTACCTCCTCGTAGCGAAGTTCTTCCGGATCGGTCTCATTGTCGCAGGGAATCTCATACATGTGCGCATACTTCTCCGCCGCGGACCCCTCCGAGCAGTGGATCCTGATGTTGTAGATCCTGGTCATATTTCCCTCTTCGTCTCTCTCGCCGTACTTGCAGGGGAAGACTCTCTCGCCCATTCTGAAGGTGCTGTCAGGGATCACAAATTCCGTCTCTATATCCATTTCCGCGAAGAGTTCGTCCTGCAAAGTCGTGATTCCATCCGGGATCACGATCGGCGATCTCATGCCGGCAGGAACGTAGGTGATCACATCCTTGGCCTTGCTCGTCACAAATCCCCCGACCGACGCGAACTGCTCATTGGCTTCATCTACCTCGATGACAGCTGTGTCGATCATGTTAAATGCCCCGGATCCGATATACTTCACGTTCGGTCCGATGTGTATGGAATCCATGCGCGGCATGGTCTTTCCGTAGGCGAGTATATAATAGTATCCGAATGCCGTGTCTCCTATGGTCTCGAGGGAATCCGGAAGGTCGAGCGAGCGCAGGTCCAGGCACTCATAAAACGCCATGTTCCCGATCGTCTTGAGGGACTCCGGAAAGATCACCCCCTCGATCACCGCATCCGCGAAAGCGCCGTAGCCGA
>AUXO016437080.1_pt1 | contig 10527 bp, 8 predicted proteins | sample 768731 | NCBI WGS metagenome assembly AUXO01 (sample SAMN02715735, study PRJNA202380) | gut metagenome | biome: sheep rumen | host: Ovis aries | place: New Zealand: Palmerston North
TGTATAATTATGCAGGATTAAGTGGTTTACAATTTCATAAAGATGGTCTATTATGTATCAGTATGAATGAACTGTACAGACGGGAACATCCGACACAAGGAGATAATTATGAGAAATATAGATGGAGGCATCACAGCTGCACAGGGATTTAACGCGACCGGAGGTCCGGCCGGGATCAAGAAAAACGGCAGTGCCGACATGGCGCTGATCTATTCGGATACGCCATGTGTGACGGCGGGCACTTTTACGACGAACTGCGTGAAGGCTGCCCCGGTCATATGGGACAGGGATCAGGTAAGATCAGGGAATAAAGCACAGGTCGTTGTGATCAATTCCGGTATCGCAAATGCCTGTACCGGCGAGGAAGGGCTTCGCTACTGCCGTCAGACGGCGGAGAAGGCCGCCGGTGCATTTGATATCGATCTTCATTCGGTCCTGGTCGCATCTACGGGTGTGATCGGTCAGCAGATTCCTGTTGACAAGATCGTTGCGGGCATAGACTCTCTGAAGAGTGACCTTGCGGGAAGTCTCGAAGGCGGTGCGAAAGCTGCACGGGCCATCATGACGACGGATACGGTCCCCAAGGAGGCAGCGGTCAGCATTACCCTTTCTGACGGTACAGAGGCTGTTATCGGCGGATGCTGCAAGGGATCCGGAATGATACATCCGAATATGTGCACAATGCTTGCTTTTATCGGCACCGATGCGGCAATCTCGAAGGAGATGCTTCAGAAGGCACTTTCGTCGGTCGTGCCGGACACATTCAATATGGTATCCGTTGACGGAGATACATCGACCAATGACACCTGTCTTCTGATGGCCAACGGGCTGGCCGGCAATAAAGAGATCGTATCTGAGGATGAGGACTATAAAGCTTTCCGCGAAGGACTGCTTTCCGTCTGCACCACGCTTGCGAAAATGATGGCGAAGGACGGGGAGGGGGCGACCTGCCTGTTCGAGGTGAAAGTCATCCACGCGGATACCAAAGAGAATGCCCGGGTACTTGCCCGCTCTGTTGCATCGTCTACATTGACCAAGGCAGCGATTGCCGGTCATGACGCGAACTGGGGAAGAATACTCTGCGCGCTCGGATATTCCGGCGCGGAATTCGATCCGGAAAAGGTGGATCTCTACTTTGAGAGCGCGGCGGGAAAACTGCAGATCCTGAAAGACGGTGTCTCTACCGGATACAGTGAGGAAAAGGCGACCGAGATCCTTTCCTGTGATGAGATCCGCGCGACCGCGGACATGAAGATGGGGGATGCGGAAGCTGATGCATGGGGATGTGATCTGACCCATGAGTATGTAAATATCAATGCGGATTATCGTTCTTAATAAAGGAGTTATGCATGGCTGAAAATATGGATCTATGGATTGAGAAGGCCAATGTTCTCATCGAGGCACTGCCTTATATCCGCGAATTCAGCGGAAAGAAAATCGTAGTCAAGTACGGCGGCTCCGCCATGACGGACTCTGTCCTGAAAAAAAGCGTCATAACGGATGTTGCCCTGCTCAAGCTGATCGGTATGAAACCGATCATCGTACACGGAGGCGGCAAGGAGATCAGCAAGTGGGTGAAGCTTTCCGGCAGGACACCTGAGTTCATAAACGGCCTTCGCGTCACGGATGCCAAGACGATGGAGATTGCCGAGATGGTCCTGAACCGTGTGAATAAAGGCCTGGTCCAGTATATGGAGGAGAACGGCGTGAAAGCCTGCGGTATTTCCGGCAAGGACGGAGCGACCATGCTGGTAAAGCAGAAAAAACTTGCAGGCGGACAGGATATCGGTTTTGTCGGCGAGGTCACCAAAGTGGATACAGCGCTCATTGATACTCTGCTCGACCAGGATTTTGTTCCTGTCATCTGCCCGATTGGGATGGGCGAAGAGGATTTCAAATCCTATAACGTAAATGCGGACGATGCGGCCTGCGCAATAGCGACTGCGGAAAAAGCAAATAAACTCGTATTTCTTTCAGACATAGAAGGTGTTTATCGTGATCCGCATGATCCGTCAACTCTGATCTCTGAACTGACGGTGGAGGAGACAAGGGATTTCATTGAAGGAGGCAATGCAGGCGGAGGAATGCTGCCGAAGCTGCAGAACTGTATCTCTGCTATCGAGCAGGGCGTTTCGAGAGTCCATATTCTCGACGGCAGGGTGGAACATTCGCTCCTTCTTGAATTCTTTACGGACAGAGGAATCGGTACAGCCATCATTGATCGCGAGGACAGCAGATACTATCAGGAGGTCAGATGACCTCGCGGGATCGTACCCACGATGAAGACGAGTTTCAACTTGCGCGCGTATCTCAGGACAGGAGTAACGAGTACTGCGCGATGAAGAAAAAACAGGGAAGCAGGTGTATGAGATGACACAGAATGAAATTATGAAAGCGGTCGATGAAAATGTTCTTCACACATATAACCGCTATCCGATTGCTCTCGACAGGGGAGAAGGTGTCCGGGTATGGGATGCTGAGGGGAAAGAGTATCTTGATTTTATGGCCGGGATCGCAGTATATGCTCTCGGATATCACTATCCGGGATATGACGAATCACTGATCCGGCAGCTGGGCAAAATACTTCACACGTCCAACCTGTATTATCACGAACCGCTTGCGCTTGCCGCCAGGGAAGTGGTGGAGTCCTCGGGGCTTTCAAAGGTATTCTTTACGAACAGCGGAGCCGAGGCAATAGAAGGCGCGATCAAGTCCGCGAGAAAGTATGCGTGGCTTAAGGATAAAAAGAATGATCATGAAATTATTGCCATGAACAGTTCTTTCCACGGACGGTCTGTGGGAGCACTCTCCGTCACCGGAAATGCTCATTATCAGGATCCGTTCAAGCCGCTCATGGGAGGAGTTGTCTTTGCGGAATACAATAATCTTGACAGTGTAAAGGCTCTGATCAATGACCGCACCTGCGCGATCATCATGGAGACGGTCCAGGGAGAGGGAGGAATTTATCCCGCAGATCCGATGTTCATCAAGGAAATCCGCAGAATCTGTGACGAGAAGGATATCCTGCTCATTCTCGACGAGATCCAGTGCGGTATGGGTCGTACAGGAAAAATGTGGGCTTATGAGCACTACGGGATCATGCCGGATATCATGACATGCGCGAAGGCTCTGGGATGCGGAGTTCCGGTCGGGGCATTTGTACTGAACGAGAAGGTCGGGACGAATTCTCTGGTACCGGGCGATCATGGTACAACGTACGGCGGCAATCCTTTCGTATGCGCTGCCGTGAATACCGTTTTCAGCCTTTTCAGGGAAAATGACATAATTTCTCATGCGGAAGCCATGGGCAGATACCTTGAGAAGGCATTGGATTCGTTCGCAGCTGCCCATCCTGATCAGGTGAAAGCTCACAGAGGCCTGGGTCTTATAAGAGGATTGGAGTTCGTGCCTGAGTGTCCGGTAGGACCGATCACGAACAGAGCGCTTGAGAATGGGTTGCTCATCATAAGCGCAAGTAATAATGTTCTGCGTTTTGTGCCGCCGCTCGTCATCAGCGAAAAAGATGTCGATGAGGCAGTGGACATTCTGGAGAAATGTCTGTGAACATCATCATAAATTAACTTGTCAAGCCTTAATTATTTCGTTACAATAGAATCGTGCACGGTCGGAGACATCATTATGTTCTTCGGAGGTGCACGATGTTTCATGATTTCAGAAAATCCATGGCAGTCTGCGTCATGGCTTTTATTCTATTAAGCGGCTGCTCAGATCGCGGAAGGACCTTCGAGACGGTCCGGACAGCGGAGAGCCGGAGCGGTGAACTGTCAACAGATGTTTCTTCGTTCCCGGAAAAAGACGATATTCCAGATGAATATCCATCCCTGGGGACAGATTCCTGTGAAAGAAAGAGCAAAGATGCGGCAAATGCAGCGGGGGCGGAAAGCCCTGCGGAGGATGCCTTCATTTATATTCATGTCTGCGGAGCGGTCAATTCTCCGGGTGTCGTGAAAGTGCCGGCTGGATCAAGAGTGTATGAGGCGATCGAGCAGGCAGGAGGTCTTTCTCAGGATGCTGACAGCAGATATATCAATCAGGCCAGGCTGCTCTCCGATGGGGAACAGATCTGTGTGCCGACCTGTGATGAGACCGCATCCGTTTCCTTGTACCTGCCGGAAAACGTTTCCGGTGACGGGGAAGGAAGATCGGATACTGAGGGGGCACAAAAAGGAGCCTCTTCCGGTACGGATGCTGAAGGCAGGGTGAATATCAACACAGCGGACTCTGCTCTGCTCCAGACTCTTACGGGAATCGGAGAGTCGAGAGCGGAGGCGATCATCCTGTACAGAGAGACGAACGGCCCATTTGAAACAATAGAGGACATTATGAAAGTGACGGGCATAAAGAACGCGCTTTTTAACAATATTAAGGACGACATAACAGTCGGTTAGGTGATATAGATGGCAAAAAAGGTACTTGTAGTAGATGATGAGAAGCTGATTGTCAAGGGCATCCGTTTTTCTCTTGAACAGGACGGCTATGATGTGACATGCGCCTATGACGGGGAAGAGGCGCTTGAATTTGCTAAACAGACAGAATATGATATCATTCTCCTTGATCTGATGCTCCCGAAGATCTCGGGACTTGAGGTATGCCAGCAGATCAGGGATTTCTCTTCGGTCCCCATCATTATGCTTACAGCTAAAGGGGAGGATATGGATAAGATCCTGGGACTTGAATACGGTGCGGATGATTATATCACGAAGCCGTTCAATATCCTCGAGGTGAAAGCACGGATCAAGGCGATCCTGCGCAGATCGAAGAAAAGTACGGATGAGAAGGAGAAAGCACGCACGGTCGAAGTCGCCGGGCTTCGTATGGACTGTGAGAGCCGCAGAGTTTATGTACACGGCAAGGAGGTCTATCTTACAGCCAAAGAGTTCGATGTGCTCGAACTGCTCGTTTTCAATCCGAATAAGGTATACAGCAGAGAAAACCTTTTAAATATTGTCTGGGGATATGAATATCCGGGAGATGTACGCACGGTGGATGTACATATTCGCCGTCTGCGTGAAAAGATCGAGGAAAATCCAAGTGATCCGAAGTATGTTCATACAAAATGGGGTGTAGGTTATTATTTCCAGAGCTGATGATAAAATAAAGTTCATGTTTATAAAAAGTCTTCGTTTTCGCATTATGGTGATCCTGATACTGGTCGGAATCATACCCTGCAGTATCGGAACGAGCATAGTCGTCCGGGGATACAAGAACCGCGCTGTTTCTTTACGCGAAAGTAGTGTAAAGAACCAGTGCGAAATTTTGTGCAATTCTTTGGAGTCTGAATCCTATCTTGATAATCTGGATTCCCCTACGATCAACAGCGAACTCTCCCTTCTTTCCAATATATACAACGGCCGTATCCTGATCGCTGACTCGGACTTCAGGGTCGTTAAGGACACGTACGACATCGATACAGGCAAGACTTCTGTCTCAAAGGAGGTGGTCTCCACCTTTTCGTCGGGAAAGGGCACATCATCCTATGATGACAGGAACGCCTATATACTGATGACTTTTCCGCTCATTACAAAATCAGGAAGAGTAGAAGGCGTCATGCTCGTTTCCGTGTCGACCAATGAGATCGTTCAGAACACGAGAATTCTCGAGAGACAGGGATACATTGTAATTGTGCTGGCCATGTTCCTGATGCTTCTGATCGGATATTTTCTGTCCGGCTGGCTCGTAAAACCGTTCATGCGCGTGACCAATGCCATCAATGATGTCACGGACGGGTATGAGGATGAAGCGATATCTGTTCCGGATTATTCGGAAACAGTCGCTATCACGACAGCTTTCAATCAGATGCTGTCCAGAGTCAAAGTGATGGATAATTCGAGACAGGAGTTCGTCTCAAATGTGTCTCATGAACTCAAGACGCCCCTGACATCCATGAAGGTCCTGGCGGATTCTCTTAACGGTCAGGACGGACTTCCCGTCGAGATTTATCAGGAGTTTATGCAGGATATCACACAGGAAATCGACCGGGAGAATAAGATCATATCGGATCTTCTGTCCATGGTCCGTCTGGATAAGAAAGCGGCAACGCTCAATATCGAAAAATGTTATATCCCGGATATTTTCAGCGGTATAATAAAGCGGCTGAAACCAATTGCGGACAAGAACGGGATCAGGCTGATCCTGGAGCCGATGCCGGATGTCTATGCAGAGGTCGATGAGAGTAAGCTGGTCCTGGCATTTTCCAATCTGATCGAGAACGGAATAAAGTATAATGTCGAAGATGGCTGGGTACGCGTTTCCATGACCGTCGATCACAAGTATTTTTATGTGACGGTAGCGGACTGCGGTGTCGGAATTCCCGCAGATCAGCAGGAACATATTTATGAGAGATTTTACCGGGGCGACAAATCCCATTCGACGACGATCGAGGGAACAGGACTGGGACTTTCCATCGCAAGGAGTGCGATCGCTCTTCATCGAGGCGTTATTAAAGTGAACAGCAAGGAGAATGAGGGAACTACTTTCCAAGTCCGAATCCCTCTGAAACATCAGAAATAAGAAAAAGGAGCTTTATGCGTGGAAACAGGCTTATAATTATATATCTGATCGGTATGGCCTGCCTGCTTTTTGGCTGTGCTTCTTCCCGGAGCGAAAGAACTGTGACAACGAATGTCATCTACTGCCTTGACAGTGAAGAGGAGGCTCTTGAATCGGAGGAATTCACAGACAGCGGAAAGAATATAAACGAGTCGATCGACGGGTATCTTAAAGCCATCATCAGCGGACCTTCCAAAAAAGATCACAGAAAACTTCTTACCGATGATGCGGAGATCCGGAACTGGAATGTGACGGACGGAACGGTCACCATAGATTTTTCGAAGAATTATCTGAAGATGGAAAAGCCCCGCGAGGTCCTCGTACGGGCCGGCGTCGTGCGATCTCTTATGCAGACGGAAGGGGTCAGAAATGTGATTTTTACTGTGGAAGGAGTTCCGATTACGGACTCGAAGGGACAGGAAATCGGAGCGATGACCTCGGATACGTTTATCGAGAATGCCGGAAGGCAGATCAATACCTACCAGCATGCTTCAATCAACCTGTATTATGCTTCTGAGGATGGAAAACATCTGAAAAAAGAATCGCGTTCCATCTATTACAGCAGCAGTAAGCCTTTGGAGTGGGCGGTCGTTGAGCGTCTGATCGCCGGCCCTAAAGTGCGTGGGAACCATCCGACGGTCCCGCCGAATGTGCATATTTTGTCTATTACCAATTCCGACGGGATCTGCTATGTCAATCTGGATTCTTCATTTCAGGCCAATGTTCTGACAGTCAGCCCGGAGATCACGATTTACTCGATTGTAAATTCCCTGGTCGAGGATTGCAGTGTTTCGGCAGTTCAGTTCTCTGTCAACGGTGAATCGGATGTGAAGTTCGGCAGCGGATTGAGCCTGAAAAAACCCTTTACGGCAGATTTCAGTATGGTGGAAGAATAAAAATCGAAAAGCAGGAGGAGATACAACATGGGAAATTACATTGTAAGTTGCTGCTCGACCGCAGATATGAGTCATGAGAGGTATGAAAAGAGAGAAATTTATACAGTTCCGTTTCATATCATAGTGGGCAAGGATGATATGGAAGATAATATCGGCGTCACGATCACACAGGAAGAACTGTTCCGGAGAATGCTCGCCGGCGAGGAAGCTCACAGTTCACAGGTCAGTATGGCTGCTTATGTTGAACACTTCGAGAAGTTTTTGCGCCAGGGGAAAGATATTCTTCATATCACACTTTCTTCAGGAATTTCCGGCACGCTCAATTCCGCGAAACTGGCTCAGACAGAGCTTTCGGAAAAGTATCCGGAGCGGAAGATCGTAATTGTCGATTCGCTTAACGGCTCCTCGGGTTACGGCATGGTCGTTGATGTTGCTGCTGACCTCAGAGACGAAGGAAAATCGATTGAGGAGGCTCAGGCTTATCTTGAAGCCCATCTTCAGGAGTATAATACATGGGTCCTTTCAACGGATCTCACATTCCTGATCAAGGGAGGCCGAGTTAAGCCGGCAGCCGGTGTGATCGGGAAAATGTTGAATATCTGTCCTTTCGTGACGCTGACCGAGAGTGGTTCGCTCACCGTCGCCGAAAAGACAAGAGGTAAAAAGAAAGCTGTAAATCGTCTCGTAGAGATCATGAAAGAACGGGCTGAGAACGGTACTTCCTATGACGGCAAATGCTTCATCAGTCATACGAACGAAGACCTGGCGAAAGAACTGAAAGCGAAAGTGGAAGAGAATTTCCCGAATCTGAAGGGCAGGATCGAAACATTCCTGGTCGGCGGAACGATCGGTGTGCATCTTGGTCCCGGTACAGTTGTTCTTTTCTTTAAGGCAGCGGACGGAGCAGTACGTGAATTCAAGTAACCGTTTCAAGAGAGAGACTATACCTGACCGTAACTTCTCACTATACGTTGAAATCTCAGGGAACGGCATGTGGGAAGTCACATATTTAAGAATAAAGAATGACAGGACCTCTGCATGTATGCGGCGGTCCTGCATGATCTTATGAAGCCGGAATAAGCATGACCAGAAGACCCCTTGCCTTTCTGTGCCTGTTATGTATCGTGTTCATCGCGGCTCTGACTTTATTCGGCCTGCCTCCTGAGAGGGGGTATCGAGACAGAGATACAGTGAGCAGTCTGCTGGAAGTTCCCCGCAGCGTATCTGTCACGGGCGAAGTCCTGCGATCGGAAGTACAGGAAGACTATTCTTATTTCATTCTCAGACGGGCAGTTCTGTCTGTCGAATCCCAACACTATGCAATCAGTAATGTTAAAATCACACTGAAGGTACCCGTCCGTTATGCGGTCGGAGTGCGGGTCAGTGCAGTTGGCGTGCTCCGGGGCATCGAAGGTCCTACGAATCCGGGACAATTCGACAAGGCATTTTACTATCGACTTCAGGGCGTAGGTTATACCATGTCATCACCGGAAATAACGGTCATATCATCCCATGCAAAACCCTTTCGGGAAACGCTTGCGATCATTCGGGAAACACTGAAAAAAAGGATACGTATGTCTTTTCCTGAAGATATTGCAGGCCTTATCTCCGCGATGATCCTGGGGGACAAATCTCTTATGTCCGAAGATATTCGTGTCGTTTTCTCCATGGGGGGCGTATCCCACATGCTGGCTATTTCGGGACTCCATATTTCCCTGTTCGGAGAGGGAATGTACCGTCTGCTGGCTCTGATCCCGCTTTTTCGAAAAAACAGAAAACGCGGCGCAGGACTGATCTCAGCCGTTTTTCTTGTGGTGTACGCTGTCTTCACGGGTCTTTCGGTCGCAACTGTGCGTGCCGTGATCATGTTCGTCATCATGAGAGGAGCTTCTTTCTGCGGAAGGACATACGATCCTCCGACGGCAATAGCGCTGGCAGCCCTCCTGATCGTCATCGAGCAGCCTCTGTATATCTATTACAGCGGTTTTATTCTTTCTTTTGCCGCAGTCAGCGTGATTACGGTTTTTCGGGAACGCAGCAGTCTGGTGCTTGGCCTGTTCCTGTTTCTGTTCACTCTCCCTGTCATTATCCGATCTTATTATGAGTTTTCCACATATTCCGTGCTGATCAATCTGATCGTGATACCGCTCATGCCATTCATTCTGCTGTTTGGTCTGCTGGGAACCCTGCTCGGCGGCGGAGCCGGAGGCATATTCTCCTGTCCGGCGATCTTTCTGCTCAGGATGATCATGAAGGTCCTGGATTTCTTCAGAATGCTTCCGTACGCCAATTTTATTGTCGGAAGGCCGGGCGTGGGACGAATTGTGCTATATTATGCACTGCTTGTCGTATTTATATACATTTCAGGACGAACGAGGACCCGAAAGATCCGATTCCTGCTTTATCCGTTCGCGGTGCCGTTGATTGCCGTTCTCGTGATCCGGGTGAGGAGCGGCCTTTCCCTGCATTTTCTCGATATAGGGCAGGGAGACTGCTGTGTCATGGAGATGCCCGGCGGTCAGAATATACTGGTGGACGGCGGTTCCTCGACCGTCTATGATGTCGGGAAGGAACGGATCATGCCTTTTCTGAAATATGAGGGCATCGGTACCCTGGACTATATCTTCGTTACCCATATGGACAGTGATCATACGAGCGGAGTCATCGAGATACTCGAAGCGGTACGGGACGGGGAGACGGCTATAAAGGCCGGAAAGCTCGTGCTGCCGTATCTGAAGGAACGAGGGGAAGCATACAGGGAAATGGAAAAGCTCAGCCGGGAAGCCGGGATGGAAACACTATATGTAAAGAGCGGAGACAGCTTTTCGTTCGAAGAGAAAGGTTCCGGATCCGGCCATCCGGATCGCTCCGTGATCTTTACGATACTGGGTCCTGATCCCGAAGCGGAGTCATCGCCGGTGGATGAGAACGGGCAGTGCATAACATTTGCCCTGAAGTACGGTGACTTCGACTGCCTGATGACGGGGGATGTGCAGAATGCGGGGGAGGCAAATATGACACGGCTTCTGAGGGAGGCGCATTATACTGCTGAGGTACTGAA
>AUXO018402311.1_pt1 | contig 10527 bp, 4 predicted proteins | sample 768731 | NCBI WGS metagenome assembly AUXO01 (sample SAMN02715735, study PRJNA202380) | gut metagenome | biome: sheep rumen | host: Ovis aries | place: New Zealand: Palmerston North
CATGTGTTAAGCCTGTAGCTAGCGTTCATCCTGAGCCAGGATCAAACTCTCCATTGTATATATAATTTCAGTTGTCTTCCCGGCCCCGTCCTGTTCGCGGCACCGGAAAAATCCAGTGCCCAAAATAGTAAACTTTCAAGAAATCGACTCCTCCGCTCAACGCGGAAGGAGACCCTCTCGTACTACCTCTCCTGTCTCATGTAATCTTCTCAAAGAACTCGCTCGCTGAGGTTGAACCTCGAAAGCGGATGCAAAGGTACATACTTTACACAGAACAACCAAACTTTTACAAGACTTTTTTCAATAAACATGCAAAGTTTTCGACTTTCTAAACAAAATAATACAAAATAAAGGGGAAAACAGGGTATTTTCTATCGAAAACAACCCTATTTTCGTGTTTTGGCACATTCATCATTAAATCCCCATCAAAAGTGATTCCCAAAAGTTTTTTATTAAAGAAACCGATAGTCACTATATATAAAACCGATGGTTTCATAGCATGTTACCACTGGTTTTATATATAGTAACTTTTCATTTCTGCCAGAAAAAGCGTTCATAACACAATTATTTCCGCATCAAAGTAGGCATTCCAAAAAAATTATCGTATCTTTGTAGTCAATAAATACACATTATATATAATATAAGATGGACGAGAAAAACTTAAAGGTGGAATATCTCCCCTGTTTGAATTACGCCATGGCACTCAATGGTCGCAAGTGCATGGAATATTGTGAGCTTTTCAACGACAGTTCAGAAGATTGGCACCAATTAAAGGTGATTGTCACTGGAGAAATGATACAAGAAGCCGAAGTGGCAATAGACATCATCCCAGCCAAACAAACCATTAGAGTCACAGACATCCAAGTGATGCCCGACATAGATAAGTTACGAGAATTAACCGAAAGCGTAGATACAAAATTCCAGATAGTGGTACAGGAGAACGGTTCAGAAGTGTTGAGTAAGGACTATCCCCTGCGCCTATTAGCTTTCGATGAATGGCCAGGCATTGGACTGGCTCCCGAAATATTAGCTGCATTTGTCACACCCAATGCCCAAGAGATTTCAAGGGTAAAGGTTCATGCAGCCCAATTCTTAGAGAAGTTGACCGGCTCCTCCGCCTTAGACGAATACCAGACACAAGACCCCAACCGTGTACGGGCTCAGGTGGCAAGCATCTACGAAGCGTTGAGAAGTGAGCAACTCATTTACTCCGCCCCACCCGCCAGTTATGAGAAAAACGGTCAACGAGTGCGTTTGGTCGATAAAGTCATATCTGAGAAATTAGGCACCTGCTTAGATTTGTCACTATTGTTTGCCTCCTGCTTAGAGGGTTGTGGTCTTCATCCCATCCTCGTTCTCCAACAAGGACACATGTACATTGGCTGCTGGCTGGTTGACAAATACTATTACCAAACCGTATGCGATGACATGTCGCTTCTCTCCAAGAGCATTGCCGATGGCATTAGCGAGATGGTATTGGTAGAAGCCACAGACATCGCCTCGTCTGGAAAGGTGAGTTTCGAGGAAGCCGTTGACCATGCAGTTCACCACATCGTTGCCGAAGAAAACAAGTTTGTTCTTTTCTGCGACATTCACCGTTGCCGCTTAGAGGGAATCCGCCCCTTGCCAGTTCGCATCAATGGAGAATGGCAATTGGAAGGAGTCAGTCATTCTAACGACACCCAATCCATCAAGGAGATGCAAGTGAAGAACGTCCATCTTCAACCAACAGAAGAAAAACTTACGCGGCAGCAGATCTGGGAACGTAAGCTTTTGGACTTCTCTCTTCGCAACAACCTCATCAACATTCGCATAGGCAAGAAAGTAATCCCCTTCGTATCTTTCAACATAGAAGAACTGGAAGACCATTTAAACGATGGCAGCGATTACCACATCATGCCCAATCCAGCCAAGAAAAAATTAGAGCCCAACGAATATGGTGTTTACGACTCGCGAAAGTATAAGATAGAACTCGAAAACATAGTGTCTGAAGACCTCAAACATGATAAGCTCTGCTCATATCTCACCGAGGAAGAGCTCAAGACCTTCACCAAAAACCTTTTCCGCGATTCCCGAACGGCTCTTGAAGAAAACGGAGCCAACTCCCTATTTCTCGTCTTGGGCTTGTTGAAATGGTATGAAAACGAAAAGAGCGTTCGTCCCCGTTATGCTCCCCTCTTGCTGATGCCCGTAGATATCATTCGTAAGAGCGGCAACAACTATGTCATTCGCAAGCGAGATGAAGACATGACGTTTAACACCACGCTCATTGAAATGCTCAAGCAACAGCACGACATTCAACTGACCGGTCTTTCGCCACTTCCAGAAGATGAACACGGAACAGACGTACGTCAGGTATTTTCCATCGTACGCAGCCATCTTGCCAACCATCCCAAATGGGATATCATCGAGGAATCAATGTTGGGACTGTTCTCGTTCAATAAATTCGTGATGTGGAACGACATTCACAACAATGCCGACAAGATGCGCAAAAACACCATCATCGAGAGCTTGATGCAGAAACACTGGACTGGCGGAGACACCACACCATCTACCAATGCCCGAAAGCTCGACCAAGAGATAGAGCCACACGAATACGCCATTCCCGTTGACGTTGACTCCTCACAGATGGAAGCGGTGGTAGAATCAGGCGAAGGCAGGAGCTTCATCCTTTACGGTCCTCCGGGAAGTGGCAAGAGCCAAACCATCACCAACATGATAGCCAATGCCCTTTACCACGGCAAACGAGTGCTATTTGTAGCCGAGAAGATGGCAGCATTGTCTGTTGTGCAAAAGCGACTGGCAAAGATAGGATTAGCCCCCTTCTGCTTAGAGATGCATTCCAACAAGTTGACGAAGACACACCTACTCCATCAACTACAAACCACCCTTGAGCTCACACGCATCAAGGAACCCGAACAATACGAAGCCACTTCACGGGAATTGTACCGCCAACGACAAAATCTCATTGGCTATATGGACAAGTTGCACCGTAAGCATTCCACGGGTTTATCACTTTACGATTGCATCACCCGCTACGAGGCTATCAAGGGCGAAGCCATCCCACCATCAGGACATTTCCTCAATGGCATAGACGAAGCCAAGTTGAAAGATGCTGCCGAGAAGATAGCCACACTCGACACCGTATTCAGCATTACGGGACAACCCTCTCAACATCCCTTACAGGGTCTGAACATCTACGAAGCCTCTCAGCAAACCCAAGAAGAGTTGACTACCCGACTCCAACAAATGTCGGCACAGATACAAGCAGCCGACCAACTCATCACCCAACTCAATGAACATGCTGGATACAAGCAGCCCCATTCAGTGGATGGTGCCAAATGGGTACTGAATTTCGCAGAGTCGCAGGAATCACTCACCCAGAAATACACGTCGGGCATCCTGTCGCAAGACCCAGCGCAACTGCGCAACCAATGGGAAGAAATATGCAGTAAATGGGTGGTTTCTAAATTCTTTGCCAAGAAATCATTCATGAGCTCATTGAAGTCATTCAAGAGCGACATCTCAGAAGACGACATACAACCCATGATCAGTCAGTTGGAGAAGTATAAGCTACAACTGAAAGAAGCGGGGTTGCAGCAAGCTCCCGCCTTTGCCACTGCCCACGTCAAGGCATGTAAGGACTTGCTCTGCAACATAGAGCAACTCAAGTCAAAGGTTTCGTTCGACACCATAGACTTCCCCACCCTACTCAGGCTATTGCCTCAATGGACACAACATATTGACAAGAGTAGGAACTGGGCGCAATGGTGCATACGCAAGAAAGAACTGGAAGAAATGCACCTTGACAAGGTTATCGGGTACATGAATCAGCACTCTATCAGCGCTACGGAAGCCTCACAAGCCATGCTGAAAGGAGTTTACCAACAACTTGCCCTTCGCATCATTGACGAAGACAAGGAATTGCAGATGTTCAACGGTCTTCTCTTTGAAGACATTATCTATAAATACCGTGAGCTTGCCAAGAATTTCCAGGAGCTCACCAAGAAAATGCTCTATTGCAAGTTGGCAGCCAACGTACCGTCACAGGCACTTGAGCCATCCTCCTCATCAGAACTTGGCATTTTAAAACGCTATATCTCTTCCAACGGTCGCGGTGCTACCATCCGCCACATCATGGACCAGATACCCACCTTGCTACCCAAGCTCTGTCCCGTGATGTTGATGAGTCCTATCTCAGTGGCGCAATATATCGACCTCGACCAGCCACCATTCGACATTGTCTGTTTCGACGAAGCCTCACAGATGCCAACGTCAGAAGCCGTAGGAGCCATTGCCCGTGGTAAGGCACTGATCTGCGTGGGCGATCCTAAGCAAATGCCACCTACCAGTTTCTTCTCGACCAATGCCGTTGACGAGAACGAAGCAGACATCGACGACATGGAAAGCATCTTGGACGATTGCATCACGTTGTCACTCCCCGCTCGCTATCTCACATGGCACTATCGCTCACGCCATGAGAGCCTCATCGCCTTCAGCAACATGCAATATTACGATGGCAAGCTCTATACATTCCCTTCGGTGGACGACCGTGCATCAAAGGTACGTTTCATCCCCGTTGACGGAACATACGATTTCGGAAAGACACGTTCCAATCGTGCCGAAGCAGAAGCCATTGTCAAGGAAGTGGTGCGCAGGCTGAGCGATGACGAATTGGCTCAACGCAGCATCGGTATCGTATCTTTCAGCAAGGTACAACAAAACCTCATCGAAGACTTGCTCACCGAGGAACTGTCGAAACATCCTAATTTGGAAAAGAAAGCCTACGATGTGGAAGAACCCATCTTCATCAAAAACCTGGAAAACGTACAAGGTGACGAGCGAGACGTTATCTTGTTCTCTATCGGCTATGGACCCGACAAGACAGGTAAGGTGTCTATGAACTTTGGACCGTTAAACAATGCGGGTGGCGAGCGCAGGTTGAATGTAGCCGTTTCTCGTGCCCGTTACGAAATGATGGTATTCTCAACGCTGAAACCAGAGCAGATAGACCTCAACCGCTCTAATGCTCGTGGTGTGGAAGGTCTCAAGCATTTCTTGGAGTTTGCGAAGAACGGGCGACTCGCCATGACCGTAAACCAAATACAAAAAGCAGATGGCTCGTTAAACATCATCGAACCTGTTGCCAATGAGATTCGCAAACTGGGCTACGACGTAGATACCACCGTGGGCAGGTCGCAATTCAAGGTAGATATTGCTGTTCTCAATCCCAAAGATAAAGACAAATACTTGTTGGGAATCCAATGCGACGGAAAGAACTATTACGAGACAAAGACCGAACGAGACCGTGAGATTTGTCAGCCTGGCGTACTGAAAGGATTGGGATGGAATCTGCTCCGTGTGTGGTCGGTAGATTGGTTCATGAACAAGGAGGCTGTGATGCAACGAATCACCAAGAAGCTTGAAGAGCTAACAAATCCTTCACCTGAAAAAACACCTGTAACAGAGAAACCAGCAGAACAACCCAAACCTCAGACATTGGTTTCAAACATGCCTTTTGCCGTGACCAAAGATGAATTGATAGGTGAAATCAAGAACGAGAAACTTGTTCCTTACGTGCGTATCAACTTATCAGGCAACCACGATGGCACACTTGAACATGTACTGAGAAGCGGAAAGTCTGTTACCAACGACATTCAGAAACTTATCGCCGGCGAGCAGCCCATCACACAGAGCCTCATCTGCAAACGCATAGCAGAGGCATACGGTGTGTCAAGGGTTACGGTCAAGTTGAAAGACTTCATTAGCAAGTTGAATATATCAGATTGCTACATCGACCCTTCCTCACCATCCGACAACCCTATATATTGGAAAGACGAAGCCAGTGCCAAGCAGTTTGTAGCCTATCGTCAAGATGGCGACCGTGACATCAGCGATATTCCAATGCTGGAGATTATGAATGCGGTGAAATATGCCGTGGAGCAACAAGTATCCATTCCATTGGATGGTCTGAAAAAACAAGCCACGCAAATGTTAGGCTTTGCCAGAAAACTGCAAAAGGCAGACCTTGCCGTAGAAATGGCTATCGCACAACTTATAGATAATGGTGAGTTGAACGAGGAGAATGGTACGATAACCCTCAGTTGAATGATAGCTTTGGCTCAACGTTCCTGACTTATCAGGAAGTTAATAGTGCTCTCCACATAAATAACAGATATGGCATTTAAAAAAAGAAAGAAAATAGCAAAAGGAATGCACTTGAATCTTTCAGGTAGCGGTATTGGATTTAGTTATAGATTATTTCCTGGTTTGTCATTTAGCATAAACAAGGGTGGTGTGTATTGTAATACGAGTATCCCAGGGACTGGATTCTATTCACGAAATAAAGTAATGGGAACTAACGACAATCAAAAGGCTATTCCATCAGATATTGCATCCATTTCTTCGAAGAACACACCATCAAGAAGTTCTATAATAGAGGTTGCTGTTGATGTTCAAGCTAAAAATGATGGTAGTTTCACCTACAAATTATACGACTTGGATGGTAATGAGAATAAAAGTCTCATAGTTGAATCTAGAGTTACTGCTAGTCGCCAATTTAAAGAAATAGTTGTGAACACTATCAATGATTGCACAAATGAACTAACCGATATACATAAATTAACGTCACGACCATTAACTGCAATCGACATGGAAAAGAAAGTTGAAGAGGTTAAGCCTGTTGACATTGTGCCTAAAACATACGATTCTGAAAAGCCCACATATGAATCCGTTAAGAAAAAACTAATGACTGAAGCAAAAAAAGAGATAAGATCCTTGTTCTTTTGGACTAATAGTAACAAGAGAGAAGCTTATGTCTCAAAAATGCTTGAGCCTACATTTAAGACAGAATTATCGAAATGGGAATCAGCGAAAAATGACTTTGACCAAAAGCAAAAAGAAATTGTAAATAATGCTAAATTAGAATATGAAAATGCCCAAAAAACATTTGAAGGTTTTATAAATGGGGATGAGAACTATATCAATGATTCTATCGACAATCTTCTTGCCTGTCTAAAAGTTCCATTTGACTTTTCCATAAACTATGAGTATTTGCCAACAAATAAAATCTTAAGAATCCAACTTGACCTTCCAGAAATTGAAGATTTCCCGAAGAAGAAAGCATCACTTCTTGCTACAGAAGAAATGTCAATTAAAGACAAGGGAAAAATAGAACTTAATAGGGATTATGCAACAAGTGTTTGTGGGATGGCTTTCTTTTTTAGTGGTATGATGTTTAATATTTCTCTTAATATTCGAGCCATTGAAATATCAGCATATACTCAGCGTATAAATAAAGCAACGGGCTTTGAAGAAGATAGTTACATATATTCTGTTATCTTCAATCGGTGGCATTTTGCAAGAATTAATTATGGAGCAATAGACCCCATCTTAGCACTCAAAGCACAGCCCAACAAATCAAAGATACTTAAATCATTCGAAATGAGAGAGATTGTCCCTTTCTCAGAAGAGGAAATAATTGACATTGTAAATAACTGTTCTTTGTAAAGAGAAAACAATTGAAGAAAAGATTACGATGAAAACCTTAAGTACCTTTAAGAGATAGTATACTTAGAAATTATTAAGAAATGAAAAGAATGCTTGAAAAGATAAATAATATCATAGAGCCAAACAAGGAAAGCAAAATCTCACAGATTTATGATTGTATTATGCTAATAGCTATCATTACTGGCGTGCTTCCATTAATGTTCCGAACACAATACAAACTATTTTGGTATTTTGACATCATATCATGTTTATGCTTTGTAGTTGATTATATTTTAAGATGGGTAACGTGTGGCTTACGTTCTAATAAGAAAAATTGGTTCGCATATGTAATCTATCCGTTTACTCCTATGGCGATTATTGATTTACTCTCAATACTACCAACTATCAATCTTATATCTCCTACCTTTAAAGTAGCACGTGTCTCTCGATTATTGAAAATACTACGAGTTGTAAAGGTTGTTCGCTACTTTGAATCATTAGAGATTATTCTTTCAGTGATAAGAAAACAGAGAAAGATTTTATACACCGTACTTTCATTGGCTTTGTTCTATACTTTTATAACAGCAATGATAATGTTTAATGCGGAAGAAGATATAAACCCAGAAACAGGAAAGTATTTGTTTGATGATTTCTTTGATGCATTCTATTGGGCAGCATGTACTTTAACGACCGTTGGCTACGGTGACTTATATCCTATTTCTGATACAGGAAGAATCATCAGTATAATATCTTCACTCGTAGGGATAGCAATCATTGCACTCCCATCTGGTGTAATTACTGCTGGGTATTTAGATGAATTAAGAGACCGAAAGAAAAGTAAAACAAATACACAATAATAAACTACATAAGTTTTCATATTGACAAATTATTTATATCTAAATAAGGAGGTTATATAATTCTTCATGGTTGACATTCAGTAGGCTTTTTTATATTGAATAACATCGCATCAATACGAGTGATACAGAAAAGTGATTTCAAACATAAAGACACCAAATAGAATAGAGTCATAAAAGATGGCAAGGTTTATAATCTATTTATATATGTGTTGACAAAAGAATCATACGAAGAAAAGCTTTGAGAACTCTGCCATGATAAGGTTTTGTACTTACATCGCGCTTTGCTTTCGTCTCAACTTATTCATGATTAGAAATGAGTTGCATGAGGATTGAGATTTGAGGTTATAATCTTTATTATAATAGAAATGAGTTACAACCTCCAATCTCAAAACTGAAATTAAATCCCCTTAATGTGATTCAGCCTTCACAGGCAATGATAGACAATGAATCGACCGAGAACTTCAATTCTGCTCCACGTTCGCTAGACTCAGATCTGCCCTTCTGAGCGAGGTGGTGGAGGATGTGGAGGATAGAATAGTAACTTGCGCATAAAGGAAAAAATATTTAGTTCGGGGGTAAATAATTTCCTATAGAGAAAGTTGCAAAACTTACCTTCACTTCCTTCATCGTTGAAACGTTGTATTTATTTGCGCCTCGCAAATGATACTCCTAGACAGCGTAAACGATACATTAGACATCAAAAACTATATGTTTATGAGTTCCTAATTTTCTGACAGTTAGATTTCGTCGAATTCACGTTAATTAGACGTATGTTCGATGTAAAGATTATGCAATTTGCATAATGCATTTTGCATAATTCGATTCAAATATTATCGTTTCATTTCATCTAATCATTATACGTCTGAAATGGTTTCATGATAAAATCACATGCGGCATCCGTCTATACCTATGGTTTACGCAGTCTAAAGAAAGTGCTTAGTGAGGGTGAGCCTAATTTTCAATTTCAATCTTCAATTTTCAATCTTTTCGCCAAGACCTCCCCTAATTTCAGCTAAATACATTATTATCAACGAGTTGGATTTTTCAAGACCTCACCTAACACCTCCCGTAAGACCTCCCGTCGATGCTTGTGATAGTTCGCATAAAATTGTTCGAAGAAGCTATACTCTGATACACTTGAAATGAGTGAGAGCGGAAGAAGAATCAATCGAAAAGAAGGTCGGCAAGATGGGAGGTCTATGGGAGGTCTTACGGGAGGTGTTAGGTGAGGTCTTACGGGAGGTCTTTCAAACTCTTCTGTTTTATAAGTCATTAATAATTAGGTGTTTATGAAAAACGACGGGAGGTCTTGGTTTAAAACAAGAAAAAGGCAAATCTCAAACTAGAAAAAAACATCCTCTCAATGGGATTCAGCCTGCATTGGCAATGATAGACAAAGAATCGACCAAGGACAGCGACTCTGCTCCACGTTTGCAAGAGTCAGAGCTGCCCTTCTGAACGAGGTAGTGACGGTAGTGACGATAGAAATACAAACTTTCGTATAAAGAAAATCATTTAGGTCGAGAGTAAATGATTTCCTTTAAGGAAAGTTGCAAAACCTATCGTCACTATCGTCACCGTTTAAACATAGTATGCCTTTTCCGCCTCGTAAATGATACATTTAGACAGCGTAAACGATAGGTTTAGACATCAAAAACAATATGTTTATGAGTTCCGAATGTCTGACAGTTAGAATTCAAATAATATCTATATCATTTAATTGAAGTTTTAATGCTCAACTTCGGGTGTTATATTCTTTTAACACATAATGACTTCATTCAATTTCGTAACAATGGTGTTTTCTCATGAAAAAGATATATTTTTGCAGGATAGAAAATGAAGCTATAATCATGAAGAATCCACTCCTTACCATACTTGTCAGTTTGTTTCTTCCAACAACGGGAACGGCACAGATGCATCGTTATAATCCCAACTTCACGTTGTCAGAGAAGAACTTTTGCGATACCATCCCCATTGAGATGGTGGATGGACAATTGTTTCTCGATGTAGAAATGAATGGAAAGACACGACGATTCCTCCTTGATACGGGTTCCAGCCAAGGGATGATTTACCAAGGCACCGAATTGGAAGGGTGTGTAGAATTGGGTAATATGATTTCGCATGATGCCAACAACCATGCAGACACGGTAAAGGTAGTTGCCTTGCCACCATTTCGGATGGG
>AUXO010610088.1_pt1 | contig 10525 bp, 4 predicted proteins | sample 768731 | NCBI WGS metagenome assembly AUXO01 (sample SAMN02715735, study PRJNA202380) | gut metagenome | biome: sheep rumen | host: Ovis aries | place: New Zealand: Palmerston North
AATAATAATATTGCCAATAGAATAGGCTGCCGATTCATCCGGTTCGCCCAAAAGTAATATCACCGAGTCCTTTGGCATACCAAGATGAAGCGTTACATTACCCGTTTTAGTTACCACCTCAAATGGCTGAGATTCCCATTCTGACGTATCAGACACGACACTTATCGAATAGATTATAAACACGACAGCCAATAACACCATGCCTAGACAGCCCATTTTAAAACATCCATTTCCTTTAAACATACTCCTACTTATTTATTATTCTAAATTGCATACTGATTTGGTTACCCATTAATTTTTGACAACCCGAATATTGAAATAGACTTATAAAAGCCATTTAAACGGCCTTTCAGCTTATTAACATACTTGTCAGACCATAGAGGATGTATCAAGATAAACTTTTCACCGTAAGGATCGTCACCAATAAGGGTTCCTTCGGCCACTTTTGTTGTATAGCCATTCTTAGTTAGCATATTTTTTATTGTGCCAAATACAAAGTCGTTCCAGTAAGGTACAGAGAAATCAACCTTTGCTCTGTCATCTTTAGCCAATCTCGCTATGTCAAGCCCCAGTCGCCAATCAAGTAATTGATGAACACTCTGATTAGAATAATCCCTTATGCAGTCATAACAAGACGACGTACAACCTTCTGCATGTCCTTTAGAAGTGAGTTGTTCATAAACATTGCCTCCTTCTATTAGTGGTGCAACTATCGCTTGTTCTGGAACTTCTCGATATTTCTTTCCACTGAGATAATTGCAATAGCCTGCACCATTTTCAAGGCTTTCTACGAGAAATACCTCTGCTCGTTTTGTTGCAGGAACAATATAAAAACCAACATTAAGCTCAGATGAATCAATATCTAAATATGATGATATTGCCTTTCGAACTAAATAACCCCAGGATAAAAACGCTGCTCGCACCGCATAGCTATTAGGATTATCGTTAAGTACGGGTGACAAACAAATATCTTCTCGAACTTTAGCTACTGATAACGTAAGAACACCTGTAGTTTTCGAAGAATAAAAAGCATATTTAGATTCGAAGTCTAATTGCATAGTACGTGCGATATCTTCAGGATAAGCATCTCTTGAGACATATATACCTCTTGGATTCTTCCCAAGATTATACAAGTCACCATTATTGTCATTAACAAGATGAACAAGACCCTGTGAAGGTATTGTATTGTTTCGTATTGTCATGTTAGCTACTTGAGGGCATTCTGAGAGTGATTGTTCGCAATCAAGTTTTATATCGCTATTCGGTGAATACCAATCATAACTACCATTAAAATCCTCAGGCTTTACTTGATAGTCCACACAGAATCCCAGAGGTGAGCATATTTTTACCCGCTCCATATCATTTCCACAGACTGGGCATTTTCCCTCTTCATCGCTTATAGAAGAATATCCACAAATCTTACATCGGTGTAATGGATGACGATATGTGTTTAATGAGTTATGCTTTGCTTGGACAATATGAGTTGATTTATTATACTCATAATCTACTACACCAACGGCTCTGAACACTTTCTTATCTTTAACGATTTCATGACCAGGCGCAAACGAATTTAGAGCCATATCAATATCTCGTGATACAACATCTTCAGCAGGAAGCTTTTTCGGTTCACTCAGATATAGATTTCTTGTTCTCGTTGGAAAGCCAAACATTGGAAGTAATCCACCATTTGCCAACCTTTCACTCAAGTAGTCCTGTGTATAATCATCGCTCGACGCAATTTCAGATATTCTTCCTATCAGTTGTTCATAAATAAAAGTGTAGATTTCATTTTTCTGTTTCTCTGAAATCTCTGTTCCTCTTGTCACAACAGAAATGATGCGCTTCACCTCCTGCTTGTTTTTCTGAAGCCATTCTTCGACAATTTGCTTGTTATGCTCCCAAGAATCAACAAGACCAAAGTTCCCATGAACACTATCACTACCACCTGAATCTTTCTTCAGTGCAGCATATAGGATTTCCTTGATGATAATTCTCTCTGCTATTTCACGCGTTCTAACCTCTAAATAGGGGTCTTTTGGCGTATCCGAAACCATGCGGTTATATTCTTGGTAATTTGTTAGGTCATGACTCGACGACCTTGCGACCGTAAGTGCAATTGAAAGCGGATTGCCTCTACGTCCTGCACGTCCAACACGTTGTTGATAATTAAAACGTTGTGGTGGAACGTTACCCATCATGACCGCAGACAAAGAACCTATATCAACACCAGCTTCCATCGTCGTTGTTACACTAAGAAGGTCTATTCCATCAACTATGGGATTTTCTGTTTGCAAGAAAATGTCTTGGAAGAGACGCTGTCTCTTTCTTGAATCTTCTTTTGATGTCTGACCTGTCATTTCTTCACAATGCAAACGATATACATTCTCTGTCGAATTCAGCAGAGTAAGGTAGTAATCGTTAGGATTCTTTATCTCCTCTTCTGATAGTATCTGTGGTTCTTCTAACTTATGGAAACAATTGATACATATGCCATTTGCATGATGCATGTGGGTTGTTTTACAACGCGGACATACCCAGTATTTGGAACCCGCTGACGCTTTTACAAATGAAAGGCCTTCGCCTGTTAACAAAGCAACAGACCTATCAATAATACCGTTATTTCTGAGTACCGTATGCAGATTGTCTATGATACTATTTACAAATACTTGGTCGGTTCTATTATATACTGCCTTGATAAGATTGCGTACAGCTCTTGGGAAACTATCTGTTGCTGGATATTTTGAAGGGAATCCTTTAATTCTCTTCTTTTCTCCAAGAATTCTTACCACCGAGCAAACAAGCTCCCGCATAACCGGGTCTTCAATCATACCTGTTGGTGCAAGATAGCCAAGTTTCAGTTCCTCAAAGGAACCACTTTTGTTAGAAAAGATACTTCCAAGTTGTTCAATCTTGTTTGAAAAATGGATGTCATCGTTAAAATTTCGCTTACTATCGCTTGAGTCAGGTTTCATCTTTAGCGTTTTGAAATCGTAAAGATCACTCCAGATACCAGCTGCAGGATTTTCTGAGAAAGATGGCTTTGGTCCTGCAGGATTCATACCTAACGAGAGAATCTTCTCGAATACTTCATCTTCAATATTACCAATCCTTAATCCATTGGAAGCCTGGAGAAAAGCATTCAGTTTCTCTATCTGGTCTTCTGTAGCCCATTGTTTCTGTTCCCAATCAATAATCTGAGCATAATCCCTATATTTCTCATCTTGCGATAATTCCATGAATTTTGCAATATCTTCTTTGGAAGGGGGCTTGGCATCTCTGAATTTCTTTAGAAACGCAATTGCTTCATCGCTACCATTAAGTGCTTTTAGTATCGCCCATCGCAATACATCACGGAAATGGTCAAGTTCAATACCTGCTGAAAGTTTTGCTGCTGACTGTCGACTGTCAGAGAACAACACCACCTTGGTGTTACTTTCTTTAGCATTCTTCATTGTTCTGATAAGAGAGTCGGCAAGAATTTGATTAACCTTCTGCAAACCAGTACTGTGATGGCGGATCGGTGTAAAGCTGTTGCTATCCTTTATCTTATATGCGACTTCACATTGTGGACATTTTGCAGGAAACTTTGTTTCTGAGTCCGACATCTGCTCATGCATAGAATAATCGCCATCTATATTGGCATAGACCTCACCTGTTACGGGGTTGTAGCTTACTCTTTTCCAACCATCCTTAACATCTGCTTCACCCTTCCATAAAACGCAATAACTAGCAAAATCGTTTGAGATGGGCTTTTCCACGCTCAAGAATGATTTGCCATTGCTATTAATTTTATAGCCACCCAAGAAAACATCTCCGCAGTTCTCACATACAAGAACTTCAAGAACCTTCATACCACATGAGCAGATATTTCTAGGGCGTTTGTAAAATGTGCCAATATTCCTTCCATTAAATTGGAATTCATCTTTTACACACGAGCAATTTGGATCTGAGCATGCCCACAAACCGCTTACGTTGCGGAAAAAGAAATGCGCTCTTAATGGTGCTGCAGCAACGTTATCTATAGTGCTCTTACATATTATTTTTATAACAGATGCTACAACAGGAATTTTCTGATTATCATCAATGTCAAACGCTTCACCTATTTTAATTATGTCTTTGGGGATGATACCTTTTGGCGAACTGAGTGCATATCTGAGCCAATCAAGCAATCTATATTTCTGCAAAACCATATAAAAATCACGGCAATCAAGTGCTTGTAAAAGCACATTATCATTATCCTCTGAGTCATCAGCCTCACTATATCTAACAAACTCTTGAACGGGTAATGAAACGTCAGGTTTACTGACTGATGGTTGTGAAGGATTAGACAAAACAAAGAATCTATCCCTAAAGCTATCCTTATCAATACCAAAAAACTCTGATAAAAATTCTATGGATTGCTGATTTTCCTCAAGAGATGCACTAGTAGCCAGGAACTGAACTTGCGGTGAGTCTGGTGATAATCCAAGCCTATCCAATAATACTCTCAAAAGGTACGCGACTTCAGTACCTGCAGTACCACGATAAGTATGCAGCTCATCTATTACTAAATGGAATACATTTGATTCATCCTCTTGAAGCCATTTTTTAGTATCTGCGAATATGTCTGCTTCATTCTCGCGCATTAGCATAACATTTAGCATGCTGTAGTTGGTTATGAGAATATCGGGAGCATTGTCTTGCATAGAGAATCTATCCCACATCTCTGCCGAATCATTCTCCATGCATGGGATATGATATAGTAATTCCCCGTCAACGCTCTTCTTAGCAGCTTCCCAATCTTTAGTTAGCAACTTCTTCTCTTCTAATAACCTACCCTTGCTTTTCTCTTTAGTGCCACTAACTGGTGTTGCTCCTGTATATCTTCCAAAGTAGAATCTATGACCTTTTCGGTTCTTATCAAGCCAGTCTAAAGCCCCAGATCCATCGGGTTTTCTACTGTTTAAAGCCTTCCTCAAACGAATCATCTGATCTTCGGCAAGTGCATTCAAAGGATATAAAATCATTGCCCTCATTGCTCGTGGTCTAGAATCGCCCCAATTCTTGGATTCTTTAACCATATCTGCAATAATTGGCAATAAGAAACATTCCGTTTTACCCGATCCGGTACCAGTAGTGACTACAATATGTTTTCTATTTATGTGAGCCTCCTTTAATGCCGCGTACTGATGGTCATATAATTTTCTCTCTTGATGCCCACTATTCGTAAACAATCCCGTATTAATAAAGTCATTGAGTTCTTGTGACACGCCCTCAGCTACGCAAAATTCCTTTAGTGTCGCTTTTTCGTGATATTTTGTAACCAGTTCAATAATAGGTGGCTGACAAATGGTGCCAGCCTCTTCCATTAACTTATCACGCTCCAAGCCATATTCCTTTCTAAAGAAAGGTAATCCGCTGCTTATATATTTTAAGTAAGCGTTACGAATATCTGAGAAAATTTTAATTGGATCATTCATATCTTATGGAATTACAAAGTATGCGGTTTAATTCTTTTACTACAGGAGCTGAAACTCCATTAAATATATAGCTTTTGCCTTCCCTTTCTGGAAAGCTCTTAGAATTCATTGTTTCTAATAGCAGTACTCTATACAAAGTATAAGGTATTGCGAAATCCGGCGTAACCAACCTCTTTTGTGCGCTATAATACGTACCGTTGCCCTCACCACTGAGTGCTCGCCCATAGCAATAGGCGATTGCAAATGCATCAGGATGAATAGTCCTGTCTGGCAATTCTCTGATATACGATTTTCGGGGGTTTGAGAAAAAACGTTTAAGCCCTTCGTTCTCCAATTCAGCAACTCCTATTCTATTTTTCCAATCGTAATATTTCAGTTCTTTTTCGTCCTGAATGGATTTTGTAAAGCTATCTACGACTGTATCTACGGATGGAAACCTTTTTAAGATGTTTTTGGGGTCAACAGAAATTTCTTTGATATCACAATCATTTGTTAGTATATCAGAGAGATATACCCCAGCTGAAACTTCCGTAACATTCACTATTTTGGGAATATTATTTATGTAATAATAGTGCTTGGCGTATTTTAATATAAGAGGCTCTGTCAGAGCATAATAGCCTTTTCCTGTATGATCAACAACACCACTAAACACAAGAGGCCAGAAGATATCCCAAATGGGATTGCTTGATGTAACTCGATGGCTTTCGACCAAATAGTCACAGCTCGCCTTGATAGAATCAAGGCTTCGTCTTCCGATTTTGCTCATCCAAACATACAGAAGTTTTTGTAGTTCATCTCTTTCCTTACTATTCATCTTCAAGATAGCTTCTGTAATAATTTGGAATATACTTACTAATCTCACCTTCTTCTTTCAGTATCTTAGGTGTCAAATAACCAATATTGGTATTTTCTGGTGCAACGATTCTTCCATTGAATTCTTTCTCAATAATCCTATCAATACACCCAATATGTTTTATGCAATTCTCTGCCAATGGTATCAATTCATCTTTAGCAACGGTACATATTATACGCAAATTATCTGGGAATTTGATATTGACACCTGGGAACATAGATATAATATCTCTTTGAATATCAATTAACGGCATCATATAATTTGGCAGATAGGTAAGATTTATATTCTGTAAAATTAAGAAGTGCATAACATCTTCCTTCTTATAGCATTCATCTACTATCTGCCCCAATCCGTTTTGCCACAAATCATCAAACGACTTCCAGGTTGCGCTAACATATTCAATACTATATCGGCATTTCATGCTGGCCATAACTATCATCTTAGCAATAGCTACATCAGGAACCAAAAGAATTTTAAAGAAAGCAACCTGATTTCCCAAATCTGTTGCAACAGAATAAGTTACCTTATTAGCCTTAAGTATATTTTCAAGCGATTTGATAAAAACTTGATATACTGGGATAGCATCGTTAGAATAGTTTATCTCTTCAACAACACTATTAACCATAACACCGTGCACACTAGTATCAATACCTGTACCGAGAACTTCTTTAATAACAGAGAAGTCCTCTATAATATCCTGTTTACGTTTTTCAAGCCGATTGATACTCTCTTCGAGGGCAGCAACACTTCTTCGTTTACCTTCGACAGATTCATCTATTAATTCTGCCTCTACTTTCTTATCCAAGAGCAGCTTCTCCTGCTCAGCAAGTTTTGACTGATATGTCTCGTCAAGGCTTTCAATCTGCTTGGCAAGTTTTTGTTTTTCTGCCTCCGCTTGCTCTTTCTCTACAAGAATTTCCATATCATAACGATCCCGGATTTCTTGAAGTTCCTTAGCTTTTTCCTTTTCAACCTCTTCTAGGTACGCATTCTTATACACGGAGACAGATTGCTCGATAGTATCCTTTAGCCAAGGTAACGATTTAAGTTCGTTTAATTCTTCAAACGAGATAGTTAGAACTCTAGTGATGTGAATGAGTCTCTTAATTCTACTACTAACAACAAGTCCATCAAGCCCCTTTGAGCTTGCAAAGGCATCCCTTATTAAAGGTTCCACATTTCTAAATGTCTTTTCTTCAAAAATCTGATTCCAGTTTTTCTTCAAGACATTCTTCATAAACCATTCCTGCAACTGTTCGTCAGTAGTGATATCTATTTTACCATCCTCACCACCTTTAACAGTATCTGTTATATAAAGTCTACCGTTTACATTTATTGTATCAAGCGACCCTTCTTTCCAATAAGAAATCAACCTGTCTTGGCTATCAGCCTTAATTAGATAGATAGCTCCGCCTGAAGATACATACGTATCGTGATCAGCCTCAAGAAGATTGTTCTCCTTTAATAAAGAGTAGTTATATTGTCCATTAGCCGTGAAACTACCCTTTAATTTCTTCACTCTGGCACCAAATTCGTATACTCCACCTGATTTATTCCATATAAAGGCATAATAACCTTCACCAACTTTCTCATTAGGTATAACGCTAATACACACTAATGTACCTTTATATTCATAGAACTTATCAGCAAAGTTGTGTGCGAAAACCCTACCATAAGGAGGGAACAACTTTTGAGCTTCACTTTCTTTAAGTGAAATAAAATTATTCCTCCAGTCAACACAACCAACTACATCAATCTTTGCATTGGAGTTATTAGGAAACAAGTCAACATACCCAACTACCTTATACTCATTGTAATCAAATTCAGTCATAATTCTGTTTGTTTTATGATTCGTAAAGTAATATTTGTTTCATCTTTATAGTTTTGTCCGAACGTCAGTTGATTTGCCCATCGTCTTACCGTTGGAATATCATCTTTAATATCTTTTTGTTGGATAGACGGATAATCCAAACCTACTATACCCTGCTCTTCCTTGTTACTTTCCCATGTTGCATTCTGTTTATCAAAGTGCCATTGGAAATATGTTTGCATCCATACACAAGTATTGGCAGCAGCATTCACTATATCAAATTCAAGCTTTTTATAGTCTTGAATCTTGATGTAGTGATGCCCTTCTTGGAGATAATTAAGTGTAATATCACCTTCACATTCCTTATCACTATATGCCTTTCCATCAACCCATATTTTGGTAGGCCATTCTAATCTGAGTGTAGGCGCGGCACCCTTCAGATATGTATTCCTGCCAATTTTCAAACCACCAAATAACTCATAAAAACGCTTGTCAGTAAAGAAATCTCGCGTATTGATGCCATACTTTATCTTAAAAATCTCTACATACTTATTTTCGTATACAATTTTAGCACCAATGTAGTAACTGATAGTAGAAACATTTTGTGGGAAACATACTATTAATCCCTCCTCGTCCTTACCCTCAAGATACCTAACTTCCTGCCAATAATTATCGTAGATATCATCGTGTTTAAAGAGAATTATACCCTTACGTTTAAAATGGTAACTCTTTGATAAAATGTCGTACGAAGTAGACTTTAAATCAAATTTCCTCTCTAATGAAAGACTATCTGTGCGCAACTCTAAACAGCTATAATCATCAGGTAGATACATGAAAAGCTGTTTGGTTCCTTCGCTCACCACATGCTTTGGTTTGCCGTACTTTTCTTTGTACTCCCCATTCCACCTGAGGAAATAGTTGTATACTTGGTTATAATAGTCTTCTTGTTTAACGGAATTCTCAATTACAATTCTACCATGATGAGATTTTGCACTCAGAACGATATCTGTATTTGTTATTATTTTCCTAAAATCACGCTTTTGTAAATCGTCACTAGGCGAAAGACCTTTTTCTACAAAACAAGCGGCTATATATTTCAAATCTTCCTCTGAGAAAACCCTTCGGGCTTGATTTATGGGATATTGGACATTTTTCCATGGGCCAGATTTCATTTCACATTTGGTAATCTGGAAATAATGCTGGTCACACCAATTGTAAAGAGAATGCCAAAGATGGTCTTGGTGAACTCCCAACCATTCATCCATTTGGTTAATATCCCAATCAAGTATCTGTGATAGTCGATAACGGTAGTTTCTCGCAGAAAAACCATCACTTTCGGCCATCTTTGATGCTGCAAATAATTGGATGGCCAACAATCCTTTTACGAACAAAGAATCTTTTTTCCTATCAAATAGACAATGACCTACAGCATCCATCAGTGTTGCTTCAGTTATAGAATTTAGCTTACAGAACTCATCAATGAATGCTTGGTCAACAACAAAGGCAACATATGTCCCAGCATTTTCTTCTGGGAAAATACGTTCATCTACAAAAATGCAGAAATCCCTAAATATGTCACCTAAGTTTTTATTCATTCTAGATTTTTAGTATTATTGATAATGCAAAGGAATGTTCACACCCCTTTTTATTCTTTCTACTCCTCAGCTGCGTTGCGGTATGGACTATCTTCGTCGGATAGCTTCATGTAGGGCTGGACGCCTTCGATTAGATGATGCAGATGCTCGATGTAGTTACCCACCTTGGCTCGATTATCGCCAAAGGCTAATTGCCAGTTGAATTCGCGATACGGATCCTGGCCCAGGGTGCGGCGCTCCATATCGCCATTGGCACATACGTAGTTCAGAATGCTATCAAGATACTCTTCCTGCATAGCTGTAAGCTGTTCTGAGCAGATAAACTCATAGAACTTCTTATGCGCCTTTGCTCTGTCGATACCGCACAGTGAACGAATAAGTGCAGCTACGTTGCCACCATATATCTTACGCTCGCGCTTGCAGTATTCCTCATATTGCTCTTTGGTACCAAGTTCTTCCCACATAATGCGCTCCAAATCATGCACATCAGTGAGAGTCAACTGCTCCATATTATATATCTTCTGGAACACCTCATCGTTGCGATGCTCAGCCAGATAGGCGAACACTTTCTGACTGTAGGTTACGTTCTGTGGCTTAGGCTTATCTACGCGTGGTGCATCTATAATATCCTTTATGTCAACAACAAATGTTCTATCATTGCCCTTATCGATAAATTTCATCAGCTCCCTGAGCACCTTGCGAGCGCGTTCCATATCCTCAAGCGTTGCCTTCTGCCAGAAGTCGTCGGTCATAACCTCTTCTAAGGTAGCCAATTGCTCGCTTACCTGCGGAATGTTGCTCTTCTTCG
>AUXO014494310.1_pt1 | contig 10525 bp, 6 predicted proteins | sample 768731 | NCBI WGS metagenome assembly AUXO01 (sample SAMN02715735, study PRJNA202380) | gut metagenome | biome: sheep rumen | host: Ovis aries | place: New Zealand: Palmerston North
ATCCGCGAGAACAACTCCTTACGCTCGCTGGCAGAGCTGCTCATAGAGCGTGGCGACTACGACAATGCCTATCGCTATCTGTTTCAGGCCATCAGCGAGGCCAGGTTCTATGGCAGTAGGATACGTATGATGCAGGTGAGTCGCATGGCGCCACAGATCTTACAGCTCTACGATACAGAACGCTCACGCACCCAGCAGCGCACCAATCTGTTCTTGTGGATCATCTCCATCATCTCCCTGATACTGGCTGCCAGCATCATCTATACCATGGTTCTATACAGAAAGAAGCATACCGCTGGCCTACAGATCGTTGAGATGAACAAGATGCTGGCCAAGCACACCGAGGAGATAGAGCATGTGAACACACAGATGAAAGAGGCTAATCGCATCAAGGAAGAATATATCGGGCGCTTCCTCGAACTCAGCAGTCTGCTTCTCTCCAACACCGAACAGCGTCTGAAGCAACTGAACCGTCTGGCAAGAGAGCGCAAGTTGGAAGAGCTCTATGCAGAGTTAAAGACAATGGAACCCGTAAATACAGGTATCCGCACGTTCCATAACCATTTCGATACGGCTTTCTTGAATATCTATCCCCACTTTATCAGCGAGGTCAACAAGCTGATGACGCCCGAGAACCAGTTTATGGTGGAGCGTGAGGGCACCTCAGCCAAACATCTCACGACAGAATTGCGCATCCTCGCCCTGATCAGACTGGACATCACCGACAATCAGAAGATTGCTGATATCCTACGATCCAGCATCACAACCATCTACACCTATCGGTCGAAACTCAAAGCAAAAGCCATCCATAAGGACAGCTTTGAGGACGACATCAAACAGATTGCCACCTATTAGACACTTTCAAGCGTCATTTCGTGCTCTCTCGCACTTCGAAGCGTGCCTTGACAATGACATGATGCACACAAGTGTCACCATTCATCTGGCCGTAAATCAATCTCAGAAAGTTGGCGCAACGCGTTGCGCTCATGCCTAAAAAAAATATACCGCAACGCAGTGCGGTATATTCTCTTTATATAAATAATGTGTAAACTATCCTACCTTCAAGCACATCATTGTCAAGTCATCGTTAGGCTCAGCACCATTACGATGCGCCTCTACCTTACGTTTCAATGTCTCAACCACCTGCATAGAGTTAACGAAGTTAACCTCACGAAGCACTTCAAGCATGTGGTCATCACCAAATCGAACCAGATCCTGGTTCTCAGCCTCGTTCAGACCATCGGTATAGATGAAGAGCGGCTTGCCCTTGATGCTGTCGATCGACTCGCCTTCGAACTCGATACCCTGCCACAGGCCGATAGGTGCATTAGGTATCATCTTCAGGAAGTCACCACCGTTAGCACCACCACCAAGTACTGGGGGGTTATGACCAGCGTTACAGAAGTCGAGACGACCAGTAGTCAGGTCAACCAGACCTATAAACATGGTTATAAACATACCATTGTCGTTATTCTCTGTGAGCTCCTCGTTGATATGGCTACAGATCTGGGCAGGTGAATAATGGTGCTTAGCCATAGCACGGAACAGACGGATAACCTGTGCCATGAACAGTGAGGCAGGCACGCCCTTACCCGATACGTCACCGATAGCGAAATACAGATGATTCTTCTCCAGGAAATAGTCGTAGAGGTCGCCACCTACTTCCTTGGCAGGTGTCATCGAGGCAAAGAGGTCGAGGCCTTCGCTTTCCAAGTTTCCTGCAGGAACCATCGACATCTGGATGTCACGTGCGATACGCAGTTCACTCTCAATACGTTCACGCGCTGTGGTAGCATCCTCCAACTGATTGTAGGCATCCTGCAACAGGGCGAAAGCCTTACGCTTATGGATGACATAGAATCCGAAGAATCCAGCCAGCAGCAGGAATCCGATAGCAAGACTGATGAGGCGCTGACGGAACATCTCGTGTCCTTTCTTCTCCACCTCCCATTGGCTACGAGCCAGTTCTTCCTCTTTCTGGTGGGTCTCATAGATGGTTGCCATCTCAGCCGTGTCATCACGCTTCGACCAAACCAGTGCTGAATCGTAAGCGGCACAGATCTGATTGGCAACATAGAGTGCAGAATCTCTGTGACCAGCACCATAGTTGGCACGGAACTTGGGAACCAGATACATGCCGATGTTATCGAGTGTGAGCTTGACATCACGGAACTTGAGCCAATGGTCGAGCATGCGGAAGTTCTTGGCAGCCTCATCATAGCGATGTGCCATCATCAGATAATCATTAGCATCCAGCTGGCCCTGCTCTGTAGAAGCATATTCGGTCTTCATAAACGAAGCAAAGGCAGCGTCAGCCTCAGCACGATGACCTGCATCGTAGGCTGTCAACGAGTTGAACAGGCGGATACGGGCACGATAGCGGTCGCAGAAATCAGCATCAGCATCCGGACGCAGACGATACACATAAAGCAGTGAGTCGGTACGGTCGTTCCACTTCTTACCCTCCTTATAATGCTGGGTGTTGAGGCAGGCCACGGTGATGTTGTTAACACCGAGGATAGCAGAACGGATACGCGAGCCGCTGGTATCCTTCTTCGAAATAGAGTTCTTATAGTGCACGAAGGCATTCTCATAGCTCTCTGCAGCGTCTTTGTCATGACCCAGATACATCTGAGCCGAACCGATCACGTAGTAGAGCACAGCCAAATCGCGCGACTGAGCGTTCTCTCTGCCTTCCAGCTTCTCTACGGCTGGCATGGCCACACGCAGCGTGGTCTCGTAGTCGTTCTTGACAGAGAGTGTCTGCGACAGGGTACGCGCAGCACGACTGTAGTAGAGCACATCATCATCGTCAAGTTTCTCTACGCTAAGGGCTTTCTTGTAATACACTTCTGCCTCAGCCTTTCTCTTCTGGCTGTTCAAAGCCGAACCACGCAAGTAGTTAGCTCTCACCATACTGATATCGCCAGTCTTCTCCAAGCTATCAGCCAGGAAGAACTTGCGATCATAATCTTTTGCATTCTCTGCAGACACGATCATACTGTCGATCAGACCCTTCTTCACCGAGTCTTTATCTGCGGTCTTGCTTTTGCCCGCACCTGCACCATTACCATTGCTTCCACACGAAGCAACGAAGGCGATTACCAGGAGGACAGCTATCCCTAAACACCATTGTTTCAGTTTTCCCATTACCTTTTGTTATTTTTATTCTTTTATTTTAAATATTCAGCAAAGTCTGTCAGTTTCATGTCGCCCTTACGAGCCAGTGTGTCATGCATGGCAAATGCAGCTGTGAGGTTGTGTCGTGTTTGTCCCATCTTAGAAATTTTAAGGTAATCCCACAACAGCTGTTTATAATCGGGGTGTGCACAGTTCTCAATGATACACTCGGCACGTTGTGCAGGGCTCTTACCACGAAGGTCGGCAACACCCTGTTCAGTAACGATGATATTGACATCATGCTCCGAAGAGTCCTGATGGCTAACGAAGGGCACGATAGAACTGATGACGCCACCCTTAGCGATGGAAGGACAAGTGAAAATCGAGAGATAGGCGTTGCGGATAAAGTCGCCGCTACCACCGATACCATTCATCATCTTCACGCCGCTGATATGGGTAGAGTTCACATTTCCATAGAGGTCGGCTTCGATAGCTGTATTAATAGCAATCACACCCAGTCGACGTATCACCTCGGGTGAGTTTGAAATCTCACTCTGGCGCAGTGTCAGGTGCTGCTTCATATAGTCCATATTGTCGTAAACCTGCATCAGGCAGTCGTTCGAAACGGTCAGCGAGCAGGCAGAGGCATCCTTCACACGTCCGTTAAGCATCATCTCGATCACCGAGTTCTGGATCACCTCGGTATAGATATTGAAGTCGGGCACATGCTTATCCTCACCGAGGGCAGCCAGGATGGCATTGGCAGTCGATCCCACACCACTCTGCAGAGGCAGGAACTCCTTGGGGATACGGCCTTTGTGCATCTCCTCAACCAGGAACTCTGCTGTCAGGAAGCCAATCTTCTCTGTCACAGGGTCGCTGTCCTTGAAGGCACGTGCCTCATCGGGGATGTTACACTCAACAACGCCCACCACCTTGTCCTTAGGGATGCTCACATAGGGCTTACCGATACGATCGCCTACACGCTCAATGGGGATAGGCTTACGGTAAGGCGGATCCAAAGGCTCATACACGTCATGGATGAACTTGGCGTTAGGATTATGGAATGCGTTCAACTCCAGGATCACCTTCTTGGCCAGGCGGGCAGCTGTTGGCGAGATACCACCAGCAGCAGTCAGGTAGACATGATAGTCGCTACCGGCCTCTTCGATGTCGCATACCTCAAGAATAGCCCAATCCAAGTCGCCATAGAAACCATAGCGCAGCTCCTGTGCCATATGACTCAGATGCAGGTCGTTATAGGGGATCTCACCCAGATTCACATGTTTACGGAAATCGGGGTTAGTAGTATACGGAGCACGGTACTTGATGGCCTGTGCATTGGCCAGGTCTCCATCCGTACTCTGTCCAGTAGAAGCACCCGTAAAGATACCCACCTTGAATTCGCGGCCAGCCTCATGTTCAGCCACCGCAATCTTAGCCAGTTCCTTCGTGGTCGCTTTGGCCACACCGGCAGGTGTAAAGCCACTCATGGCGATGTTCTCACCATTCTTAATCAGTGCTGCAGCCTCGGCAGCAGTCATACGTGTATACGACATATTCAGACCTAATTTGCAAATTCGGCTGCAAAATTACTATTTTTTAGCGAAACTACCAAGAAAAAAACGCATCTTTTTTTCCATTATAAATATGTCATCAGCACATCCCAAACGGCAATGATATGACAGATGCTGCCTGCAAGCACAAAAAAATGGAACACAGAGTGCATATATTTGGTCTTATTCAAAGAATAAAATACGGCACCAGTGATATAGCTCACCCCCTCGGCAATGATCCAGGCAACGGCCGCTGTCGACACAGAATCTACCAAGGGCTTGAACGCTACCAGCACACTCAAGCCCATCCCCACAAAACAGAAAGTCTCCACATTGGAATGCTCCTTCAGATGAATAAAGCTGATGATAGTGCCAGCGATGGCACAAGCCCATACGAAACAGAACAGGCTCCAGCCCCAATAGCCCTGCTCACGGAGCGCTATCAGCGTGAGTGGCGAGTATGAGCCGGCGATATGCCAATAGATGGCGGCATGATCCCATTTGCGCAGGCGCTCCTTCCACTTGGAGTGGTGCCTGATGGAGTGATAGAGCGTAGAGGCCGCATAGGACCCCAGCATACCAAAGAGATAGAGGATGACAGCCACCCTCGCCCAGTTATTCTCAGCCTGGAAGCACCATACAAGAAAAATGACACCAAAAACCACACCCAGCAGGATGCCCCCACCGTGCGACGACGCATTCCAGATCTCTTCTTTTTTTGTGTACCTAATCATAAGCCATCAATCCATGACGGCTGCAAAGATAATAACTTTATTTGAAACTCATCATATTTAGCAAAACTTTTTTCGAGTACATACGTCATAGTACTCCAGTACGTCCGTAAGCGCACTGGAGTACTTCCGTAAGCGCACTGCAGTACGTCCGTAGGCGTACTGAGCCTCAATCTATCAAAACGCGCTACAACACCTGTACATCGAACTTCAAAGCGTCCTGATGGAGCGGTTTGCCATCAACCAGCTCTTTTTTCACATCCACCCGTCCCGCTTTCATGGTAGCCGCGAAGCGATACAGGGCATACTCACCATGCTTGTAGCCATAGCCGTCGCCAGCATCCACATAGAGCATGCCTGTTGCCTGTCCTTTATCATCCAGGTTCACCAGCAGGGTAAGTGAGTCGGTAGTGTATTCAGCCGTGCTCTGAATCACCTTGCCCATAGGCACGATAGCGCCATCACGCAGATAGACGAGGGCCTGGCGACCATCATCCTCTGTGCCAAAAGATACGGGTTTCCAGTCGCCCTTGGGACGGGCCGCCGACTGGGCAGCATAGCGGGGTACAATCATCAGGTCGTTGCCCAACAGGAACACATGCTGCTCTGAGCGCAGCGCCAGATCCTTGGTGTCGGCCCAGAAAGCAGGTCGCATCACAGGCAGGCCATTGACAGAGGCCTCGCGGAACAGGGTATAGATATAGGGCAACAACCTATATCTGCGATTAATCGCCTCACGACAAACAGCCTCTATCTCAGGACCAAACGCCCAAGGCTCCTGATCAACGGTTCCCTCGCACGAATGGTTACGCACAAAGGGGAAATAAACGCCCTGAGCAGTCCAGTCAGCCAACAAGTCGGGCGTACAGTCGCCTAAGAAACCGCCAATATCCGGACCATTGAAAGCCTGTCCAGTGAGTCCCATGTTCAGCGTCATGGCGACAGCGCCCTTCATCTGTTCCACAGTCGAGCTGTTGTCGCCAGTCCAGGTGGCTGCATAGCGCTGCTGTCCTAACATGCCTGCTCGTGAGAGCACAAAGGGGCGCTTGTCAGGACAAGCCTTCATCATGCCCTCGCGTGTGGCACGAACCATATCATAGCCATACATATTGTGATAGCGCACATGATTGCCAGCCTGTCGTCCATCGCCTCCACGATGGATATTGTCATCAGGCATCGTAGCCTCATCACCACAGCCAAAGACGGTTGGCTCGTTCACATCATTCCAGATACCATCCACGCCTTTCGCCATGAAATCTTTATACAGTCCAGCCCACCAAGTGCGCACCTCAGGCATCGAAAAATCGGGCCAGTGGGTGTCGCCAGGCCACATATTCCCATGGAAGGGTTTGCCTGCTGCATCGAGTACAAAATAGTCGTTAGCCAGTCCCTGCACATCCACGAAATAAGTTGAATCAACCTTGGCACCAGGGTCAATCATATAGACCGACTTGAATTGCTTCTGATGCAGGTAGTCGTTCAACCCCTTAGGATCAGGGAATCGCTCTGGGTCGAAGGTAAAGATGCGATAGCCGTCCATATAGTGGATATCCATCCAGATGACATCACACGGAATCAGACGGTTGCGAAACTCGTCGGCCACCTCTTTCACCCTTGTATCAGGATAGTAGGAGAAACGACATTGCTGATAGCCCAGTGCCCAGAGAGGAGGCAGCTCCATTGTGCCCGACAAGGTGGCCAAAGCATTCAGCACTCCAGCAGGACTGCCTTTCTGGATAACCACCACCCTACAAGCAGGTCCGTCGCTATAATAGGTTATCACACTGTCACATTGCAATTCTGAGCGCCAGGTATTGTCGAAGATAATACCAAAGGCCGTACCATCCTTTCGCAAGCCCAGCACCCAAGGATGCGTTTGATACAGCATCTTGCCATCATGAGCGCCATAGGCACCATTATCGCGATTCCAAAAGATATTCTTATCGCCATTTCTTCTCAGTGGGCCCCACACTTCGCCTGTGCCATACAGGTCGGCATCGCCCACATCTATTCTCACCACCGACTTGCCATTTTCCATACTGAACGCTGGTTTCAGCGTCCAGCCATCAGGCACGTTTCCCGTTGGTTTCAGACTATCCACGAATATCGGTGAAGGCAGATGGGCAGAGGCATCAAACTTATCCGGCAGGAATACTGCCACGCCATCGGCAGTGAGATACGCATGAGGATCCACTATCGTACGACATGCTGACAGCCCCAGCAACGCCATCACAGCTAATAAACACGAACTTTTCATCATTTCCTTATTTTGCAATTTTAATTTCAAAAGCACAATAGGTGAGGTAGAGCACGCAACACAGCGTTACAAGAATGCCACCAATAATGCCGACTGCACCAATAGCGAACCCCACCAAAGGCGTAACTACTCCACCTCCGGCAACGGCAGTAATCATCAAACCAGAAATCTGGTTGGCCTTATCAGGCTTGGCCTGCAGTGCCATCGAATAGATGATAGAGAACACCGACGAGGCAAAAAAGCCCACAGCGCCTATACATACCAGATTCACAGTATCATCCAACACAAGGGCCATCACCACCAGCGCAGCGATACAGCACAAGATATTGGCTCTATAATAATGGATGCTTGCCACACGTGCCAAAGCAAACACGCCCACAAAAGCACCTATCGTACGACAGAAGAAATAAACCTGAGGTGCAAACTTCACCTCACTCTCTGTCCACCCAAAGCGCATCGCCATCAACTTGGAGCTGATATAATTGGTAGCCACATCAACACCCACAATGAAAAAGATGCCTAAGAACAACAGGAAGACGGTCTTATCCCTCAGCAAGCCAAACGATGAGGAAAGCAACACCTGACCAGCCTCGCTCGCTGCTTCACGCTTGATCGGTGTCAGCATCAACCATACAGCTGACAGCAAGGTGACAAGCCCCAAAATGGGAAAACAATAATACCACTTATCCTCACCACCAAAGCCCACTGCCAGCAACACTATCTCTGGTCCTACCAATGAAGATACTGCCTTGATAACCTGACCAGCTGTCAAACTGCTGGCCAGGAGTTTATCATCAGTAATCACATTATTCAACAGCGGATTCAGCGACACCTGCAGGATGGCATTGCCAATACCCAGCAAGGCATAGGCAAGCATGCAGGTCACACTATTATAGACCACCAATGGCAGGAGCATTCCCACTATCGTGACAGCCATACTCAGCAACACCGTGTTCTTTCGCCCCCACTTGTTCATCTGGTTACCCACAGGGATGCCTAAGAACAGGAACCAGATAAACACCAGCGAGGGCACGAAACCAGTCATCACCGGCGACCACCCGAAGCTACGCTGCACATAGTCCGACGAGATACCCACGATATCACAAAAGCCCATCACAAAGAATCCGAACAATACCGGCAGGGCAGAAACAATCGTTCTCTGTTTCATGATATATGTCATGTGCTATCAATTACTGTGGACAAGACACTGGTGCTTCCATTCCCCAAGCCTTATTAGGCTGGGCACCCATCTTGAGTTTGAGCACACCGCCTTTATAGAGCTCATCACGGAACAGCCAACACTTGTTCCAAGTCTTACCGTTCAACTCAGCCGACTGAACATAGCCAGCGCCAGACCCATTACCTTCTGTCTCAATAACAAAAGTCTTGCCTGTGGCATACTGAGGGTTCAACTTAATCTCTATTCTGTCGAACAGCGGACTGCCCAGCTGATAGGTAGGACGCTCGCAGGCGCCACCCTGTACATCAAACAAGCCCATAGCAGCCATCACAAACCAGGCACCCAACTGTCCCTGATCCTCATCCTGGCCGTAGCCATAGCCATGCTCACCAGTGGTGCCATAGAACTCCTCACAAATCAGTCGTGTCCACTTCTGGGTGAGATAAGGTTTGCCCGAGAAATTGAACAGCCAGGGGATATGCAGACTGGGCTGATTGCCATGATTATAAGGACTGGCCACACCCGAGAAGGCGTTCACCACTTTACCACCACCAAAGCCTGTTTTTCTGGCCTCCGTAAAGATCGAGTCGAGTCGATGGTTAAACATATCCTTGCCTATACGCGCCACCAGGGCCTCTGGGTTCTGTGGCACAAAGAAAGTATATTGGAACGCATTACCCTCCTGAAAGCCACGCCACGACTCCAGCGGGTTGAAGTGATCGATAAAACGGCCATCTGCCACACGTGGACGAATCATTTTCAGGTCATCGTCGAACAGCTTTGACCAACCATTCGACAGTGCCATCAGCTGCTTGTAGTCAGCCTCCTTGCCTAACGCCTTGGCCAACTGCGCTACTGCATAGGCACTGAAGCTATACTCTACCGTATGAGAAGCAGAGAACTGCGAGCCACCCGCATGGGTGCCATAGAAGATGCTGTCGTCATAGGGCACATAACCCTTCTCCACAAACTGACCTACATCCATCTTACCAGCCCCCTCGATACGCCCCGTCGAACAGAGCTCGTTTTTCAGTGAAGCCTCATAGGCTGTGGCCACGTCAAAGTTACGGATACCGCTGTTATAGGCACCTGCAATAGCGATACTCACCATGTTGGTGCCCACACCCGACACATACTTGCTGTTGGCGATACCATCGCCCAACCAACCTGCATCCTGATAGACCTGCAACTGACTGTTCACCCAATCATTATAATACTCAGGGAAAGCCATGGCCCACAGGGGTGTAAGGTTCCAGTAGCCACCCCAGATGGCATCGGTGTTATAGAACTGGAAAGCTGGTTTTCCGTCTTTTCCTGAAGGAATCATGCCAATAGTGCCATCATTCTTGGGATAAGCACCATTCACATCGCAGGCAAGTCCTCTACCTAACAACACATGATAGAGACCAGTGTAGAACTTTATCTTATTGTCGTCGCTGCCACCCGACACCTTGATACGGTTCAGCGCCTGGTACCACTTCTGGGTGGTAGCGGCCACCGCCTCATCGAAAGTCAGGTTCCTGGCCTCTGTTTCCAGGTTCAGTTTCGCATGGGCGATAGAGGTGTACGACAGACCTATCTTCACATTCACCTGCTCATTCTCCTTAGTGGCATAGTTCAGACTCATGATGGCACCAGGACCTTTGATCGAGGTACCAGCCTTTATGCTGCCGCCCTGATA
>AUXO011371394.1_pt1 | contig 10524 bp, 2 predicted proteins | sample 768731 | NCBI WGS metagenome assembly AUXO01 (sample SAMN02715735, study PRJNA202380) | gut metagenome | biome: sheep rumen | host: Ovis aries | place: New Zealand: Palmerston North
GAGACTTCTCGAGGTATGTATCAGCTTAGTCAGGCTATGGCGGCTGGTGTTGTAAAACTTCAGGACTGGAAGTCTATTCAGTATGCTTCTATCGATACCGCGGCGTTTAAAGATATTCTTATCGAAACTGCACGAGCGATGGACATGCCGGTTGATGCGGCGATTAAGAAGAATGGCGACTTCACCCAGTCGTTAAAAGAGGGCTGGCTTACGGCAGACGTGATGTCTCAGGCTCTTAAAGTTGCTACCATGAGTACGCGAGACTTTGCCGATGAAGAAAATGGCATGGAAGAGCGACTCAAGCAGCTTGTTGAAATGGGCTATACCGAGGACGTGGCTAAGAAGCTGGTCGAAATCGCAAATGCTGCAGACGATTCTGCTCGAGAAATTCGAACGTGGCAACAGCTTATTGAAACCACGGAAGAAGCCATTGGTTCTGGATGGGCTCAAACGTGGGAAATCATAGTCGGCGATTTTGATGAAGCTACGCAGTTGTTTACAACTATTGGCAAACGTTTCGAAGAAATTGTTTCGGCTTCGACGAATGCTCGAAACGGAATGCTCACTGAATGGAAAGAAGCGGGTGGCCGAGATGCGTTGATAGGCATCTTTGCTAACATGTTCGAGGCCATTATCCGAATCGTAACTCCTATAAAAGACGCCTTTGGTGAGATTTTTGGAATGGGCGGAGACAGGCTGGCTCGTTTTACTGAGAACGTTGCGTTATTTACGCAATCTTTAGTCATTAGCGAAGACACCATGAAGTCCATTAATGAGACATTTGCCGATGCGTTTCAGATTTTGCATTCTGTCTTGGGTGTTATAATCAACGTGGCTAGGTTCTTTGTAAGCGGGTTTAATGGTTCTGCGGTTTCGTCGTTTGCGAAATCGTTCTTAACTCCTATAAAGAATGGCTTGAAGACTCTTGCCGATTTTGCAACAGCACTTCATGCGGTAAGCGATAATCTTTCAGAATTTTATAAGCAATATCTGGAACGTCTCAATCGAGAAAAATCTTCCACGCTTTTTGACAGATTGGTCTTAGCATTTATCGCTTTTGGAGATGCTATAAAACGAGTTGGAGCGTCCTTCTCTCGAGTGCTTATGCCAATCTTTAAATCCATAGGCGATTTATTTACGTCTCTTTTTAGTGGAAAATATGCCGACGGAGCTATTAAAATTGTTTTGGTCATTGTTAATATAGCAACCAGGATTGTCTCTTTGATAGCCACAGCGTTTGACCGCCTCGTATATGAGGGTTCATTGGCGTTTAAAACCATTGGTCGAATTGTAAAGACTGCTCTTTCTGGAAGTTTATTCAAAAACATAGCAAGTATATTTGGTTCTATATATAGCATGGTGCTCAGGGCGAGCTATGTGTTTGACTATTTCTTTAAAGCTGTCTTTGGGCTTTTTCGTACCATTTTGGTTGCGATTTCGCCAGTTCGATTTGCTATTCGTTTTGTCTTGGACACTCTTTCTGGTATGGCTGCGACAATATTTTCTATATTATCCAGCGTGTATTCAAGAGTGTGTTTCGTTGTTGAGCAGGCTCTTGACATATTCTATAGAATCAACAAACCTATTCGTAGAATATTCAAAGAAATATATGATATCGTAGGAAGTTTCTTTATTGCAGTTCGCGATACGATATTGGGTTCTTCTTTATTTAAAGCTATATCAAGCGCGTTCGGTAAAATAAGAGACATTTTCTTTGGGCTCGTCGAAAAGATAACGTCTCCGTTTGGCAACTTAGAGCATAGCATAGCTTGGTATTTCATACATCCTGTAAAAAAGCTTAAAGATTTGCTTGTTTCCTTTGGCGGAGACGATCGCGTAAAATTCTTTAAAGACATGTTCAAAGAAATTAGCGACAACGTTGGCGGACCATTCGAGTTTGCTATCGGTATTGCTAAAACTGCGCTTAGCGGTCTTTATGATTTTATAATAGGACCTCTTTCTGAAGCATTTTCCATGCTTACAGGTTGGCTTTCCGGGTTGGATATGGGCGGAGTCGTTTCCAAGTTCATGTCCAACTTTGGAATCGGTGATTTGTTTGGAAGCGTTGAGCTGCCATCGTTCTTGTCCGATGGCATTGGGTTCCTTTCTGATAAATTTAAAGAACTAACCGGGAATGTTGATGACACCAAAACGAGCATAAAAAAGTTCAGAAAAGAAGCCGGCAAGAAAACCACCATAAAGAAGAATGGATTAGCATCGTTCGTTGACACGGTTAGCAGTACGTATCAAAAGATTAAGAAGTATTTCATTGATTTGAAAAATTCCGGAAAATCTTTTAAAGATATAGTGGCAACTATCTTTGATGATATGTACAAAACCATACGTTCTTGGGTGTCAAAGATTGCTGGTTCTGACAACGGAATCCTTTCCTTGCTTGCGAAGGGCGTCAATGGTATTTTTGATGGAATAGAGAATCTTCCGAATCTTATACAAGGGTTCTTCGGAGATACCAAAGCGGCTGTCGATGACGGCGTTAAAAAAGTATCAAAATCGGGAGAAAATTTAAAGAAAAATTCGGAAAATTTCTGGATGAATCTCCTTGGTAAAATTCCGTCCGTCAGCGATATAGCAAAAACAATAGGCACATTCTTTAGCAACATTCGTAAAAGTTTTTCCGATAGTGTCGCATCGCTGTTCTCCAATACAGGGGATGTTGACACAACAACTTTAAAGGCTAGTATATCGGATGCGTTTGATTTATCCGGAATAACGATCAAGCTTCCTGATATTTCGAATCCATTTAAGGACGTTATCGATGGCATTTCGAAGATTTTGGATAAGGTTCCTATCGATAAACTTACGACTGTGTTTGGCGACAAGCCTAATTCAGGATTGCTATACACTTGGTTCGGAAACATTGGAAAAGTCGGACTGATTTTTAGCGGAAGCAAATGGTTAAAATCTCTCGCCGATTTGAACAAGGGCTTGGCCGGTGAATCCAACGGTCTGGAGGAGATGTTTAAAAATCTTCCTGGTTCTGTTACAGAGGGTATAAAAGGTCTTGCTAAGAGCTTTGGCGAAGGATTTGGCGGGCAGTTCAAGGCTGGCATGGATAGTCTTTCTACCGGCATGAAGGAATTTGGAAAAGCCATGGACCCTCTTGGTCGTAAAACGCTTTCCAAGAGCTTCCTTAATATTGCTACCGGTATTCTTCTTATAGCCGGTGCCTTATTTATTCTGTCAAAGATTCCAGAGGACACACTCGAACGTGTTAGTATTCTGATGCTTGAAATTGCTGGAGCAGCACTTGTGTTTATTGGCGTTATGGCTGGAATCAATAAATGGGCTGGAAGTGCGAATCTTTCTGGAATCGGAATTGCTTTAGCTGGTTTGGGCATAGGTATGCTGGCCTTGGTTGGCGCCTTGTGGTTGTTTAGCAAGATTGCTCAGGACAATAATTTTGTCGTTGCGCAAAAGAATTTCCAGAATCTTATGATTCTTCTAGCGGCATGCATTGCTGGCATCGGATTGTTTAGCGGACTCGCTGGTAATTCCGGCATGGCAGGAGCGGCACTGACAATAGTGGCCTTTACTACTGCGATAACATTGGCGATAGTTCCACTTCTTATACTTAAATTCATTCCAAACGAGTGGTATACAGAGGGTATATGGAAAATGACCGCTCTTGCGGCGATTCTGGTCGCTGGTGTCGGTATTTTGGGGTGGACGTCCAGAAACGGACTTGGCCTTGCCGCTGCCTCTTTGACACTGCTAACTCTAGTTGCTGCGATAACTCTTGCCCTTATTCCGATTAAGTTGTTGGAGAAATTCAACAAGACTTTATTCTATGATGCTCTGAAGAAGTTTTTGTTCTTAGGCGCAGCGTTACTTATCGGAGTTACGGCGATTGCCGGAATTGGAAAATTGGCCGGATTTGGAATGATAGCTGCCATGGCCGGATTGTATGCACTGGTTGGCGCTATAACTTTGGCATTGGTCCCGCTGACTCTCATATCGGTACTTTCTACAAAGTTCGATTTGAGAAAAGCGGAAGGAACAATGGCTCTCCTAGGAGTCATCCTGTTGCTTGGAGCTGCGGGTATAGCTGCTATCGGAACATTTCTTCCTGGAGTTCTTAGCGGTGTTGCTGCTTTGGCTGCATTGGTTGTGGCTGTTGGATTGTTCACAGCGATTCTTATTGTTCTTTCTGGGGTTGCGCTTGTTAATGCAGAAGGCTTTAAAATGGCGGTAGCGTCCATTGCAGCGTTTGCTTTATCAATGGCTTTACTTGGCGCAGTTTCGTTTGCTGCTGCCGGTCCCATATTGGTTCTGGCTGTTTCTCTTGGAATCATATCGGCGTCGTTACTTGTCTTGGTTTCCGCAATTCAGGCTTTCTCGGATTTAAAGTGGTCTAGTTTGACAAGTAAATGGAACGAGTTCTACAACGGACTCAGTGATAGCGGTAAGAACGCGATTGATGGTTTTATCGGTGGCTTCTTAAGCATGATTGAGTTCGTAGGAAAACTTGCTCAGTTTATTTTCGATGCATTAGTTGGCGGATTGAACGCTCTTCTTGAAATCGCTTCTCCCTCTAAAGTCATGGAAGAAACCGGCGACAATGCGATTCAAGGCTTTATTAATGGTATAGCAGGAAAGCTTGGCCTAGTAGACGAAAATGGCCAATTTACAGTAGATGCACTTACTAGTAAGTTCAACGACCTTCCGGATAAGCTAGGAGCTTTTGCTACAGAAGCCATTAATAATTTTATTAATAGCATCGATACTGAAAAGATTAAGCAATCGGCCACTGACTTGATTGAGAAGTTTACAGGCCCTCTTGATGATGAAGCGAACGTAGAAAAGCTAAGGCAGTCCGGCATCAATTTGGTTTCCGGTTTTATTGCTGGTGTCGGCGAAGATTTGGCGAACAAGCTTCGTCAAAAGGCGTATGAAGTGTTTTTGGGATGGACTGATCCGATCAAAGAGTTCTTTGGAATTGCGTCTCCTTCTACTTATATGCGCGATACCATAGGCAAAAATATTTTGCAGGGCCTTATCGACGGTCTTAGCGATGGAACGCTTCTTGCCTCTATTGGAAACATCGCGTCAACTGTCGGTTCCGCTGTTACGAAGGGAATTGGCAGCTTTGGAACTGGTCTTAAGGATACAGTTGATGCCGGTTTCGGAATTCTTGGAAACTTAATTGGCGGATATTCTGGGTCTGTTGGCGACAAAGCTGGCTCCGTTGGAGACTCTGCTGTTAAGGGCTTCGGAAGCGTTGTTCCTGGTGTGATTACTGCTGGCATATCTGCGTCGACCGGATTCGCTACTAGTTTGGGAAGTCAGTCTGGTCAGATTAAGTCAAAATCGAAAGAAATTAAGGATGGTACGGTTAACCCGTTAAAAGAACTCAAGTCTTTAATGCGAACTCGGGCGAAAGACGGCGTTAATGCGTTTGTTAGCGCATTGGCTAAGGGTGCTAGTTCTGCCCGTTCGGCCACTCGTGCTCTTATGAACGGAGCAAGAAGCGGTCTTGGTTCCTTGAGAGGTTCGTTCTATCAGGTTGGCTACGACGCCGGAATTGGTTTTGCAAACGGCATAAACTCTACAGGAGGTCACGTATATCGAGTTGCTTACCAACTTGGCGTTACGGCAATTCGTGCGGCAAAGAGAGCCACCAAAGAGAACTCACCTTCGAAGGTGTTCCATGAAATTGGTTACTTTGTCGGAGAGGGCTTTATTCTTGGTATGAAGTCTGAGATTCCGAAGACCTATAAGATGGGCACTAAACTTGCTGAGACAGTCCCAACAGCTTTCGAAGATACTCTTGGCGCTTTGTCGTTGAGCATAGACGACCTGCTCGAGACGGATTATAACCCAGTAATTACGCCGGTTATTAATTCCACAGAGTTTGATTCTGGAATGTATCGCCTATCGTCTGCTATTAACGGTCGACTCAGCGACATATCTGTCGGTAATTTGAACTACACTGGAGAACTCTCATCGCAGCTTTCTGATTATAACGATATTAATCGTCGCGCAATCGACTTGATGGCTTCGAACACTCTAGACTACAATCTCCTTGGTGTTGCTGTTGCCAACGCTCTCATCAATGCTGGTGTGCATGTGGAAATGGACGGCGGTCAGCTTATGGGCTATCTTGCCGGGGAAATTAGCGACGCTCGTCGCATGTATGGAACTAGGTAAGGTGGTTTTATGGCTGAAATTACAGAGGGAAGCTATATGATACTTAATCATTATAGCACCAAACTGCTTGACGTCAGAGGCGCAAGCGATAAGTCCAAGACTAATGTACAGCAGTACCATAAGACGGCTGATTTAGAGGCGCAAATATGGCACATTATTCCTGATGGAATGAACTGGCAGATAATATGTTCTTTGACTGGAAAAGCTCTTGACGTTTCTGGTACGCCGAGACAAAATGCCAACATTCAGCAATATAACGATAATAACACAACTGCTCAAAGATGGGTTATTGAGGAGGATTCGCGATTCCCGACGTTTGTTTACGAAGGTGTCACATATCCAACCTATGTTATAAGGGCCGCTGGCAATACGAGTTTCGTGGCTGCAAATGGAAACTCTAGTGCTGATGGCGCTAACATATTTCTGCAATCGTATAATTCAACCGTGAGCTCCGGAAGTTCTGCTTATGGTCAAAACTGGATATTTATTCCGGCTCCGATTCTAACGGAAACCGGAGCATACGAGATTGTTCTTGCAGCAGACACTCGAATGTGCCTCGATTTGGCAAACGGCTCTACTGCAAATGGTGCAAATATCCAGGTTTACACTCGAAACGACTCGGATGCTCAAAAGTTCAAGGCTTCTCCGGCCACAGAAGCAGGCGTATTTAAGCTAATCAACGCAGGGTCATCAAAGGTGGTCGATGTCAAGGGCGGAGTTGCTAAAAACGGTCAAAATATACAGCAATATACATCCAATTCTGGGCAAGGACAGTTATGGCTTCCGGTTCGTTCCGGTTCTGTGAAGGTGGACGGTCAAGTCTTGCCGACTTATATTATCAGAACGCAGTTGGGTAACAACTTTGTTATGGATTGTAAGGGTGGTGGAAAGACCGCCAAGACAAACATTCAGTTGTATACCTCTAACAACTCAATTGCCCAAAAGTTTGCTTTTGTCAAAACCGAACGTTTTGGTTCGAATCTAGAAATGCCTGGTCAGATAGACCACGACATGTTTACTCGTGTTGGATACGGCAATGTGGAAATTTCTGGTCTTTCATTTATGTCGAAAAAGACCCATTTTCAGGCTCGTTACATGATTCGAAGGTACAAAAACAAACGCACGTCATACACTGACACGTCTTGGATGAATCTTGCGGACAATCAGAAAAACCGTTCTGGCTGGGGAGACGCCTGGACTTCTACGTTCGACGTCTCCTCAGATACAGGTTTCGTATCCATTCCGCTTTCGGTAAACGTAACTCTTGATTCGATCAATCAGTCAGCTGATATTTTCATAGAAATCCGAACCTTTGAACCGAATTATGGCTCTGGCTATACGGCGCATGGTCCATCCATGCGGTCCACGATTAAAGCCGTAGCTTTGCCTAATATTTCCTTGTCTTCTCTGACTTTGGAGACAGATTCTAACGGAAAGATAGGTATCAAGTCGGTTCTTTCAGATTCTTTTGGAAATGGAACTCAGCAGCTTCGAGTTCGTTTGCTTGATGCGAGCAGCAATCCGTTAAGTTCTTGGGTTAGCTCGGTTTCTATGACGTCTTGGTTCTTAGCTGACGAAACGCTTTATCGTTTGCCAGAAAGTGAAGAACCTATAAAAGTTCAGTATTCGATGCTTACCGACGATGGTATCGGAATGACGTTGAATGGTGTTCTTGACGGGTCGGTTTCTTATAGTTCAAGTTCTGGAATGACAGTTACGGTATCTGACGAACCGGACGACCAGTTCTGCGTTGAAGTGACGGCTAGTGGTTCGTCGTTGACTTCTGCAACATGCCATATGCTTGTTACAGACATCGTAAATACGAAGATGATACCTTGCGATTTGGTGTCTTCTAATAACGGCGTCTTCAAATGGCGAGCGGCTCCTCCATTCAATCAAAATGGTAAGTTCTTCATCACTGGTATGGCCAGCGGATCGAACGATTTGATTATTGCGTCCGCAGATTACTATGTGGAAGCACACGAATTCGTTTGGAACTGGCAAGAATTCGGAACAACTGACCCTCTAAACTCTTGTGCTGCTGTCTTTATTTATCCTGATGCTCCTCCGCAGCAGACTCGTACGTATCAGACTGATATTCAGTTCTCACAACCGTCTGGGCGACGTTATCCAGTAGCATTTGCCTCTAAGTCGCTTCAGGTGACTATGAATGTTGAGGCTATTATTGTAGATGACGATGCCAGATACGTTGCAGCAGGACCGATTCCAGCCTATACGACTCTTCCTGAAGTAAAGAAGCTGATTCTGCTGAGCGGTCAAGGCATCCATCCTGTATACCGAACGCCTTATGGCGATTGGCATTGGGTCGGAATTGAAAGCGTGGATACAAGCAAGGTCAATCTGGATTATTCCAAGGTAAGTGTTACACAAAGGGCTATGGAGGATTAAGCCATGGATTGGACTAACACCGGATATTTGTATGAAGTAGCGGTTAATGTCGTGCATCAGACAAATGTCGACTATACGCTCGGCACTCTATCCGGTGTTCAGTTAGAGGGCCTGAGTGTAACAGATAAGTATGATTCTGATAGCCGAGTACAAGCTAAAGTATCTACTGTAGTAAAAGAGGGTGAGTCCGATGGTTACATCAAAAACGCTCGCCTTCGTATTATTCTGACTATTCCAGAGCAGGGATGGTCAGAAGAACTTATTACAGGGTATGTGTCTGACGTTGATGAGGACGACAACCATCAGTATATTAAGCGAACCTACACGATTGAGGGGACTATTTGGGGGTTGCTTGAGCATAAAACCAAAGACCCTATTACAATCAGCAAGGGCGCTAAGATGCTGAACGTTTGGACTTCGCTCTTAAATACTCAGACAAAAACGCAATACAACATAGACGGTGCTCAGGACCACTCGTTCAACAATACCATTTTGTATGAGCCTGGGGTAAATCTGAGCACCGTCTTGTTTGAGCTTTCTGAAAGTTATGACCGAATGGGCGTTGACGGACATGGTAAAATTACGTTGCGTAAGTATACCGCGCCGTCAAAGCAAACTCCTGTTCGAGTCATAAACTATAATGACGTTCGAAACCTTGTAATGCTTCCTTTGTCCAAAACTTCCACAGAATACGAGGCACCCGGTCGAGCTGTGGTTACCGCCACTATCTCAAAGACGGTTAATGGTAAGAGTATTCAGGAAGTTATAGCTGGTTCGTACGATGCCCCACAAACCAATCCAACTTCCATTCATGTTAGAGGATGGTTGCGAGGTCGTACGGACTCCTATTCTGGACTTAGTGAAAATCCGTCAAAATCAGAACTAAATGAGGTCGCTAAAAAGAACTGGGAAAACTCTCAGGACAAGGGAATCGAGTGGAGCTGCACTTCGGTCTTTGCTGATTACCATGCAGGGGATGTCGTGACGCTTATATTACCTGTCTCAAATGATTCCCATCAGGTGTCTAACACCCATAAGGTTCTGATTAGTACGGTAACTACCGACCTTCATGCGTTTACTCAAGAACTCACGTTGAAAGAGGTGTGATATTTATGCAAAAACGCGATGCTGCGGCTTTTCTCGCTGGTGTGAGTCAGACAGAAGGGTCTCAGGCTAGTGCGCCTACAAATCTGCACGTTATCTCAGGTGAGGTTGGTACTCGTTCGGAGGATGGAAAAACCACCGTTGCTATTGACGGTCTTGTGTTTAGTGAAGCCGATGACCAATATGTTGAGATGGATACTCTAGGCGGACTTGAAGAAGGAGACGTAGCAACGATCATTCTTACAGGCGAAGACGGTCATGCCATGACGCCTCTTGCGATTGGCGCGCCGGGGTCTGTGGATATTATTCGAGACACCGCAGAAGCCGCTGACAGCAAATCAGATGCCGCCCAAGAGTTGGCTCAAGCGGCTAAGGACGTCGCAGATGCTGTGGGGCAGCACTTTTGGACGGATGAAAATGGCATCCACGTTACTGAGGTGACGCAGGACGAGTGGAACGACGTCGATGGAACCGATTACCACAGTAAGGCGAATACATTGATTAACAGTATTGGCCAGCTCTTCCGAGACGGCCTCAACAACCTCTTGACCCTCACGACCGAGAACGGCGCACGAGCGCTCACCATATGGGACGGTCTAGGCAACGCCGCCGAGAACATTCGCGCTATTATCGGCGAGATAATCCAGCTCGGAAAGTCCGACGAGAGCCACGTGGAGTTGGACTATCACTCCATGCAGATGGTCGACAAAGAGGGAAACACATACTTCCACGTGTCAGACCTGCGTGGCACGGATGGCTACGCGGCGCTCGTGGAGGTCATCGACAACCCCGATGACGGCTCATATGAGATTCCCGTCGCGTTTCCGCCGAGGTCGGTCGTCA
>AUXO011947377.1_pt1 | contig 10524 bp, 6 predicted proteins | sample 768731 | NCBI WGS metagenome assembly AUXO01 (sample SAMN02715735, study PRJNA202380) | gut metagenome | biome: sheep rumen | host: Ovis aries | place: New Zealand: Palmerston North
CTCTATTTCGCTGCCTTTGCACCTTTAGCAGAGGCTGATTCTACCAGTACAAAGAAATACATCAGCTATATGTATCGTGCTCACGATAGAAGCGGCTCCCGATTTAAAAAAGTCAGGGATTACCTGATCACACAAAAAAACCAGTCCCTGGAAAGCTGGGATTATAAAACACATCCGGAAATTCTCTCCTTCAAGGCCATATGGGAAGAATTAATTCCCTGTACAACATCCGTGAAGTACAATGAGAAGCTGAATAAAGCTATTGAAAGAATCCTGCTTGAAATACCGGATGATGATCTGCTCATTATGGAGCGTTTATCCGCTTTGACAGCACGGTATGAATACTCTCTTGCATTGGCAATCCTGTCGGTCATAGCGTCGACATTATTTTGTTTCGGGTGCGGGGATGAACCATTAAGTGAGGAGGACTACAAGCTGCATGATATGGTCCTCCCGCCTGTTCCCAGGCGTGAACGATCATCCGATCTGGAAAAGGCCCGCATATTTGTCGAAAGCAAGGCAGGGACGTTAGATGAACTATATGATTTATTGGAACGTCCGTTGGCGAGCAGATACGAGAAGGGCGACGCATATTATCTCCTTGCACAGTACGCATATAAAATGAGTAAAGTGCAGGAATCGTCCGACGATCAGAAAGGCATTTTTTTCCGAAGGTTTGAAGAGTACCTGAGAGAAGCAGTTCGATATGGCAACGCAAAAGCAATCCGTCTGAAGAACGAGAATCAGGCCGCCGAATATTTGAGTCAGGCCCGCTCTATTTTTAACGGGCTGGATCAGACTGACATTCATTCAGTGACGAAATGCTGCAGCAACTGTCTTAAAGTTCTTCGCTTTTCTCCTTCTGTGAGCGCCAGATTCTGCGGAGAGGCCAGTTATATTCTCTATAAATACATTAAACTGGGGCTTTTTGTTTCTCCATCCGGTGAAACCGCTCAAAAATATCTTGAGCAAAGTCACAGATTCGGATATCCGCTCGCCAGAGATGAATGGCTGGCGTCCAATACTTTCTCTATTGAGCCTCAATTTGAACGCGCCAATGCAGAAAGCAGCGGTATATGCTTTGCAAATAATACTTCTAACATCTGCGCTGAAACATTTGCGGGAACCATTCCCGAATCATGGCGTGCAGATGATAGATACCTGTGCGAATATGAAAGAGACTCCGTTGCAGAAAAGTTATATGAGAACGATCACTTACGGTTTCTGTTCATAGATGACGATTTCCGAAAGAATCTCAAAGATTTCTTTTCACTCATGCAGCTGATAAAGGAATCTGATTCTGAATCAACAGAGAACTTTGAGATTTTTCTAAGACATGATTATGAACATGCCAAGCCTCTTGTTGACACTGCAATACATCATCTGTCCGGCCGCCGGATCGCGGTATATATAATAGACGATGATAAACGGGCTGCTGAGCAGCTGCTCTCTTTCCATCCATTATTCTATCCATTGAAATCGGTCAATTTTAATCTGTTAAAACGACAGTCACAACAAGGTAAGGAGCAAGTCGGATCCGGAAGGCCTGTTTTGAATTTTATCATTCTCGGAAACACACCTGTTGCTGAATGGCTTGTACGTGAAGCATTCTGGATGATGGGAATGAAAGACAACCTTATCGAAAGCAGGATTACTATTCTCGCCGAGGATGGTATATCTTTTGAGGCAAAGATAAAGTCCAGATACCCGGGCATGGTCAAGGATCATCTGACGATAGAGGGCATTGATTTTCCGGCCATCAAGGGGATAGATGTGGATTACTATTCGCCTTCATTATATAAGGAAATCAATTCCTTACTGAGCATCACAAGATATAATTACTTTGCCGTCGCAACAGAATGCGATGAAGAGAACCTTTCTCTTGCGATGAAACTCAGGGAGCTTCTCATAAGAAATAATGTGTCAAACAACAGAAGCCAGGAATTGATGGTACCTCCGCCGGTGGCATTCTTATGCAGAAATGATGATCTTTCATGGATCAGCAGGGAAATGGTCGTTGAAGAGGAAGAAGAAGGCGATCGGTGGTTCAACACATGGAATCTTATACCATTTGGAGAGATATCAGGATGTTATTCATTCAATAACATTACGGGAGGAACCTTCGAAAAGTTAGCGCGCTGCATCCATTATCAGTACAGTCAGGTAAGCCCGGAAGAAGTATATGTTCAGACTTCCCCCGGAAAGTATGAGCATTCTGAAAAATGGAAGAACGCCACACGTGAATACTATATGAAGCAGTACAATCAGGACAGTTCCTATTCATCTGCGCTAAGTATGCCTTACCGCATCTTCCAGTATCAGGATGCAGCCGGTAATCAGATTGTCCCATCGGCATGGATGATTTGTCAGACTACTGTTTTTTCCTCCGTGAATCAGATCAAGGCGCTCTCTACCCGGTTATGGGAATTTGTAAACAACAGCACCAGAGAAAAACAGGAGCAGGCTATTGCCGAATGGGAACACGCCCGCTGGGTAAAATGGATGATATCCCGGGGATGGATGCCTGCAACGATCGATGAGGTCACTTTTGCCGTTGAAAATGGCAATCCACACCAGCAGCTTTTTGTAGCCAAACTGCACCCATGTATATGCTCATACAATGATCTGAAAGTACTGCAGAACGAATTGCTTCTCAGGTGTAATATAGAAAAAGATTTCTTTACTTACGACCTGCAGAACATAAAGGACACGAACAAACTGCTGGCTTTAGAGTGGATTCAACCTGAACCAAAAGAATCTGAAATAAATTTATAAAGAAACGGTTCTAGTTCCGTCGAACGACGAAGAAGGAGGATGCAATATCGCTCATGCGAAATTGCATCCTCCTCGTGCATATACTCCCGGGCACTTTCCCTGACTATACAGTGAGGCCCGGAACAGTCGATTTAAAGCATACTGTATGTTTTTTCAAACTCTCTGCGCCCTACAAAATTATAATCCGCGTCAATTACTTTGCCCGTCTCATTGTAGGAAATACTGTAAAATACGATCATTGCATCTTCTGCCGCAGTCTCTTTTGTTCCCCAGAGCTCGGCTTCGTACCGCCGATCGGAAGAATCCTCATTTATAATCAACCCTTTCTTCTCCATCAGGAAGAGTATCTCCGGACATATCGGAAGCTTTGAGTCCCAGGCTGAAAGAGGTTTCGGAAGCTGTTCAAAAGTATCCCCGTCAATATGCCTGTGATTTGCTTTAAAAAAGTCTTCGGAATTCGGGTATGGAAACCCACTCGCATCTATTTTGACCCAATCTCCGGCCACGGCAATCTCGCCGCCATCGCAGCTTACAGCTTCCTGAGAAAGAATCTCGTATCTTCCATCACCCAGATTTTTGATCTTGCCGTCATCCATCAGAGACTTGATAACAGGGGATTCTTTTCCTAATTGATATGCCTCTGTAATGGTTCCTTTATTTTTTATGACCTTATACATGATTAAGATTTTGTTTTTTCCTTTCTTGTCTCTTTTCATATTTTATTCTTCATTTAAATACAGGTCAACTGCAGGCGTTTCATCCCCGAAGGGTTCCGGAAATTTACTGTTCCGAATTAACGTTACAAGCTGCAGGACATTTAAAAGATCGGGATCTTTCACCACGGAGTACTTTTTATCGGGCAGCTCCTTATGGTCTGCAAATCCGTATTCACTGATATCCGGCAGATGGGTCACATAAGGATACAGGCGGTCATGCAGGATCAACGCATCTCCAAAAGGAAGTCTCTGAAGCTGACTGGCTGAAATAAGAGGCCTCTCAATTCCATGTTCATTCGTACAGGTTCCGCAGAGTGCCGAGATCTCTTCAAGAAGCGGAAGCTCCCTGGAATACAGGTACAGTATGTTCGTGCAGTTTCCTTTGATCGTTTCCGCTTCCAGACCGTAGACAGACTCGAGACGCTTCATCGACTGCACTACGATCGTGCACAAAATACCGCGGGATCTCGACGTACTCATGATATTCCCAAAATCCGGGATTGCCGGTATGTTCTGGAATTCATCCAGGACCAGGCAGACAGAGACAGGAAGCTTACCCCCATAAATCTTGACGGCATCCTGGATCAGGAGCTCGTACATCTGTTTAATAAAGACCGTTACCAGCGGATAGTACGTAGATTTCTCATCGCTGATCTCGATATATACTACTGTTTTCTCTCTGCCGATCAGATGCATGTCGAAGTCAGACTCTGACATCAGGCTCATCAGCTGACGGTTGCTGCTGAACAGCCTGAGCATCTCATAAAGAGTGACTTCAATCGACTGACGTGTCCTCTCAGCCGCTGAAAAGACCCCTCGCATTGTAATTGCTACCGGGGAATTCGCTTTCATGAGGCGACAGAGGCTGTGCAGATCCTCATAGTTATCCTCACTGCAGAGATGGACAAGATTTGCCGGTGTACACAAATTCTCGGGAAGCACTTCCAACATGGTTATGCCCACCCCTGTCATCTCAGCCTTCGCCATTCCCGGCCAAAACTTGTCGACTGCGGTCCTTGTGGCTTCCGCTCCAAGACTGTCTGCGAAATCTGTTATCATATCACAGGCCTTCTGCTTCTCTCCGGAATGATAAAGCCGGTAGGGCTCCGTAAAAAAGTTCCACCTGTTCCCTCCGGAAAAATCCCGCATATTCAGAGAGATAATGTTGTATCCGAGGCTTTTTGCAAACCCTGCTGTCTTCTTTTTCAGATCCCCTTTGACATCAGGGATGATCATGGATATCCCGGCACAGCACATGATTCGGATCATGAGCAGAATAAGTCTTCTTGTTTTCCCACTTCCTGTAGCTCCGTATATCAGGTTATGATGGTCAGCGGAATCGACCCAGATGCGATCATCCTCTACCAAAAGCGGAAATCCGTTAGCCGTCTGTCTACCTTTTTTCAGATCACGCATCCGGATCGGTTCCGCCTCCGCTTTGATCTCACTGATGTCTGCGAACCGGTTATCACTTTCTTTGAGAAATGATTCATATCTGGGCCTGTATTTTGCTCCCGTTCCTGTTCTCATCTCTTCTCTCTCCTTATCTGAAGCCTATGGTATTATGGGGTTTTTTGTGATAGATATCGAAATATCCCAGGTCATTAATGATGGATTTCAGATGTGTTCCGTCCAAAGAGGATCCGGTCCGGCCCGGTTCGCACTTGCATATTACCCTTTCACAGATATGCCTGACAGATTCTGATCCGTGAAACAGAGCGGATTTTGTAGATTCCTGCAGAAAATCTTCCAGATACGACCGGGCACTGTTATCAATCTGAATTTTCTGGTCTTCCAGGAGGGAGACCGCGTATTTGCAAAGATCTTTTGCACCAATGCTTATCTGCGTAACAGTGAAATATGAGGAGAGGACTGCTTCCAGCGTATGCATCTCTGATTTCGTTTCAGGATAGTTCGAATAAATGAACGGAATCAGATCATTCATGCGCAGATCTGCGATATAAGAAAGAAAAACATCAAAACATCTGTCTCTGAAATGTCCGCGCCATTCAGAAATATCGACCAAAAGAATTCCCCTATAGGAGCCATAATATCCCCCGGCCACTCTCACGTGGTCATAAAGCTCCTGTATCGCCGGAAAGACTCTGTCATGGTGAGGTGTATAACGGGGAGAGAAAAAAAGATAGTCTTCATGACCGGGATTTGTCTTCTGCAGAATTTTTGAGGTATACACAAATCGGGCCAACTTTTCTGTGATCATTTCAGCGTCTGCAGACGAGGCTGAGATGATCACAGGGATTGAAAGAGAGGTCACAGCATTCTTGCCATACCTCTTTTTCTCCTGGCTCCACTGATTTTGAATTTCCAAAATGCGTTCATGTGTCATTTTCACATCCTCCTGTCCGGCAAGACTAATGGGAACTGAGACGTATCACGGCTGCGCACTCTGGAAGGTGCTTCGCACCCTGCGCAGCGCATCCAGAGTGTCGAAGCATTCTTGATAGTACTCTTTATCCGTCGATAGTCCCTGCATAATACAGTGTACTTAATAATGCCAGTTTCAGGAATAAGGTCGTTTTATCCGGTCCTGAAACTTCCTGTATATAGAATGTGAAACTTTCCTTATCAATCAAGTCTTGCTTACGAAAAGAAAACGCGGAATACGATTCCGCGCAAGCTTTCTTTATACAGACCAAGTACATGCTCTCTTCGCGCCAGTCGGCCTTTTGAAGGAGGCAATACTCTTTTGGATATGATGTGCTCTTTTTTCTCCTGGGTCAAGTCACTTCTTTACATGTTGCAATTTCTCTCTGGCGCCTTGTTCAATGCAGGCCAAAACATTCTCGTCGCTCGGATTGTTTTGTACAAAAACACCTTTCAAAGTATCATAGTCTCCGGAACAGATAATTGTTTTGAGATTTGTACATAAGTAGAACACGTGCGCTCCGATAATTGTCACGCTATTTGGTATCGTTACGCTCGTCAAAAACTCACACCCGCTGAACGCCTCGTCTCCGATGGTAGTTACGCTGTCGGGTATTATCACACTCCTCAGGTTCCTACACCTGCTGAATGCCTTGACTCCGATGCAAGTCACACCGGATGGTATTGTTACATTCGTCGGACTCACACAGCTTCTGAACGCATCGCATCTTCTGAAAACGTCTCCTTTTCTGATTCCGAAAGTTCTTCTGAACTCGTAGCATTTTCTGAAGATCTCGTCTCTGAGGATTTCATCGCCTGGAATCATACTCCGCTCACTTTTATTGCAATATGAATACAGGACATCCCGGATAATGACAAAACCATTTTCGTCAGCAAGGTTCTCACATCCCAAAAAGGCTTCTTCGCCAATGAGTCTCACGCTGTCCGGTATCGTTACACTGGTCAAGCTCCAACACTCTCGGAACGCTCCATCTTCGATGGTCGTCACACTGTCCGGTATCGTTATACCAGTCAGTTCTTTACACTTCGAGAATGCCGACGCTCCGATAGTTATAACTCCTGACGGTATCTTTACATACTCATCGGAGCGGCAATACGAATATAAAACGCCTCTGATAATGACAAAACCATTTTCATCAGCAAGATTCTTACACCCAAGAAAGGCTCTCTTGCCGATGAATCTCACATTGTCCGGTATATTTATGCTTGTCAGGTTTTCGCATCCGCTGAAAGCCCCGGCTCCGATGCTTGTTACACTATCCGGTATCATTACGCTCGCCAGGCTCATACACTTACTGAACGCCTTGTCTCCAATAGTTGTTACGCCATTCGGTATCGTTACATTCGCCAGGTTCTCACATCTTATAAACGTTCCTGCTTCGATGGTCGTTACGCTGTCTGGTATCTCTACACTCCTCAGGTTCTCGCACAATCCGAACGCTTCGGCTCCAATGGTTCTCACGCTGTCTGGAATTATTACGCTCGTCAAGCCCTCGCATCCACTGAAAGCCCCGGCTCCGATGGTCGTCACACCATCCGGTATCGTTACACTCGTTAAGCCCCAGCAATAGCTGAATGCTTCGGCTCCAATGATTCTCACACTATCCGGTATCGTTATACTTCTCAGGCTTTTACAAAAATAGAATGCTTCCTTTTCGATGGTTGTTACACTGTTCGGTATCTTTACACTTATCAGCCGCTCGCAATTACAGAACGCCTGGGAACCGATAGAGATTATCCCGTCCGGTATCTTTACACTTATCAGCCGCTCACAATCACAGAACACCTGGGAACCGATAGAGATTATCCCGTCCGGTATCTTTACGCTTGTCAGGCTTTTACATCCATTGAATGCCTTCACTCCAATAGTTGTTACGCCAGACGGTATTATAACGCTTATCAGGTTCTCACACCCGCTGAAGGCTCCATCTCCGATGGTTGTCACACTGACTGGCAACGTTATATTTTTCAGACTCTCACACCCACTGAATGCCTTATTTCCGATGGAGATTACACTGTCTGCCATCACTACGCTTGTCAAGTCTTCACATCCACTGAACGCCGAGTCTCCGATGGAGATTACGCTGTCAGGTATCGTTACACTTGTCAGTTCAGTGCATCCCTCGAAAGCATGGTCTCCGATAGTTGCCACACCATCAGGTATTATTACGCTAGTCAGACATATACAATTGCGGAACGCCGAATCTCCGATGCCAGTAACAGGTTTTCCATGATAATATTCTGGGATCTTAATCTCTATACACGTCTCATCACGCAGTGATTTTACTGAGCATCCATTATCCCTTACAAAAAAGTCAAACGCATCATCCGGCGTTAACGGATTTTCGTCATACATTTCGTGCTCTAAAAATGCCATAATCTCTTCCTCTATACATAGATTTTGTTTGTAAAAGATGAATACTCATCCGTTTTTCACGTAAACAACTACTATCAGGGAAGCCACGGCATCAGACCGGCAGCTTCCCTGGATTTTCGTGTGTATATGTTTCGGTATCCATTTTCCCTGAACAGCGTTCCTTTATAAATTCACTCCATGGCATCAGCTCTTCAATACTTGCGGGCGGGTCTATGTGGCCCGACACGAACATCAGCAAAGGGTATAAATGCTGGAATGGGTTCATTTCTACCAATGAATAACAAATGGAAAATTCGGAGGAATGCAAATATGTAACTATGCCCTGATACGGGCCTCATTTCTACGAAGTAAAAAAAAATCCTAGCAGGGTGTAAATGCCCTCTTACGGGCAGCACACATTTCTACGGAGAAACGCGTGAAAGCAAACCTCGAGAAGAATGGGTGTAAATGCCCTCTTACGGGCAACACTCATTTCTACTGCGACTACATATATTGAAGAAGTTTTTGGAGAATTGTGTAAATGCCCTCTTACGGGCAACACTCATTTCTACTATTGCAGTGGTTGTAATTATGTTGGATGGGTTAACATGTGTAAATGCCCTCTTACGGGCAACACTCATTTCTACCAAGAAGATGAAACGCATCGGAAAAAAGGTCACGGTAATGTGTAAATGCCCTCTTACGGGCAACACTCATTTCTACGAGGTTAATCGGCACAAAGAAGGAGTCTTCGAGACATGTGTAAATGCCCTCTTACGGGCAACACTCATTTCTACAAGTGCATCAGCCCCTTTAGATTTTTACTAAAAAATTGTGTAAATGCCCTCGTACGGGCAACACTCATTTCTACGGATACAACCGTGGATTCGAAAGAGGCTATAAGGATGTGTAAATGCCCTCGTACGGGCAACACTCATTTCTACAGGCTGAAAAGGGCCTTCCGTACACTTGGAAATTCGGGTGTAAATGCCCTCGTACGGGCAACACTCATTTCTACAATATTAAGCATTGTAGGAATTATCCAAGGATAATGTGTAAATGCCCTCGTACGGGCAACACTCATTTCTACGCGGTAATGGAGGAAAAGAATGACTTACAGAGAAAAATGTGTAAATGCCCTCGTACGGGCAACACTCATTTCTACTTTTATAATTAGGAGGAAAAATCAAAATGAAAAAGAATGTGTAAATGCCCTCGTACGGGCAACACTCATTTCTACTTTATGGAAGAAAGATTTGAGGCAACTCAGCATAGGACGTGTAAATGCCCTCGTACGGGCAACACTCATTTCTACCAAAAGAAATCGTTGTATTCCAATTATTTGTGAATGTGTAAATGCCCTCGTACGGGCAACACTCATTTCTACGATGTACAATCCTATAAGAGCGTTCCTGACACAGATTCTGTGTAAATGCCCTCGTACGGGCAACACTCATTTCTACGTGCGATTGTTCGGTTTGCTCTTACCTGTAACTCTGTGTAAATGCCCTCGTACGGGCAACACTCATTTCTACAGAATTATCTTTCTCTCTCTGTAAAAGGAGGGAGTTGTGTAAATGCCCTCGTACGGGCAACACTCATTTCTACATCGAAAAACTAGAGGAAAACTGGCGGCAGTACGGTGTGTAAATGCCCTCGTACGGGCAACACTCATTTCTACCTTTTACTCAAGGAGGATTTACACTTATGAAATTCAAGAGGTGTAAATGCCCTCGTACGGGCAACACTCATTTCTACCTGTACCCCTCAGAAGCCCTTATTTTATGCGGATTTCTGACCCCATTTCTGCAAGTAATTCGCAGAATATTCTGAAAAAGGACATTTTATGAGGGTTTACTTGTATGTTCACAGTTTGTTCATATTTCAGCATTCTATCGAAGTTCTTCCATCTGCTCCCCATACAAATTAACTATACCATATCCAGAAAGAAATGGAAGTTCTGATTTCAGAACTTCCATCATTGCTCTAGATCTCAATTACCCATTCATACCCACACTCTCTTTTCCGCCGAACCAGCAATCCCATTTCAAGCTCCAACTCATCCACACCTGCCTCATCAAACAGTCGTTCCAGCTCCTTCTCCACTTTTCTGATGGAGTTGTCCAGACCTCTTTTCTGCTTCTTCAACTCAACAATCCTGACCGCAAGACTCTGAGCCTTCTTATGGATGTTAAGCTCCTCTGATATCTGAATCGACTTATCTTTCGAAAGTGTTTCACTGATTGGAAGTGTCACCTCCTCAGCCTCATT
>AUXO016002119.1_pt1 | contig 10524 bp, 10 predicted proteins | sample 768731 | NCBI WGS metagenome assembly AUXO01 (sample SAMN02715735, study PRJNA202380) | gut metagenome | biome: sheep rumen | host: Ovis aries | place: New Zealand: Palmerston North
GAGATTATATCTCGTAACTTCCCCGCATGGGCATTGGGTAGAGACCCTGACCTGAAAATCGCAGGATGCTCATATAGTTCAGACCTTGCGGAGCAGTTTTCCCGCTCCATACAAAGGATAATAGACTCCCGTGAGTATCGAGAGATATTCCCTGAGACCTATCTGAGCGGTTCCCCTTTCGTGAAAACCGACATCAAGGGCTACCTCCGAAATGTCGATGTGTTCGAGACGGTGGGGCATCGGGGATTCTATAAGGCGGTGGGTGTCGGTGGCTCCCTGACGGGTACTCCCGTTGATATAGCCATCATCGATGACCCCGTGAAGGATGCGCAGGAGGCATATTCCATGACCTATCGGCAAAGGGTATGGGATTGGTATAATACGGTTCTCACTACCCGTCTGCACAACGATTCCCGCCAGTTGTTCATTATGACCCGATGGCATGAGGATGACTTGGCAGGGCGATTACTGAAAGCGGAGCCTGAGGATTGGAAGGTTCTCGCCATTCCCGCCATCTGCGAGAGAGAGAATGACGGGGGGATGAGCCATCGAAAGATAGGCGATGCCCTTTGGGAGTCGAAGCACTCCATCACGAAACTCGAAAAGCAGAAAGCGAGGGCTCCGAGGGAATTCAATGCGCTCTATCAGCAGCATCCCACCATCGAAGGCGGTAATATCGTGAAGCGTGATTGGTTCAGGAAAATCTCTATGGCAGAGTTCAAGTCGCTCCGATTCAATGAGCCGATGCACTTCTATCTCGATACCGCCTATAACAAAAGGAAGAATAAGGGTCAGGATAATGACCCATCGGGAATATTGGCTGCTTGCAGGATTGGGAACTATATCTATCTGTATGATGCGCAGCAGATGTGGAAGGAAATGCCCGATTTGCTGAGGTTCCTGCCTGAGTATATCGCAGCCCATGAGGGTGATAGGGAGAGTAAGTTGCACGTAGAGCCGAAAGCCAACGGCATATCGGTGGTGCAGATGCTAAAGGCAATATCTACCCTCAATGTGAAGGAAACGGAAACCCCCACCGATGATAAGGAGGTTCGCCTGAGGGTGGTATCACCGAGAATCGAGTGCGGTAGGGTCTATATAGTGGAAGGCTCATGGAATGATGATTTCCTTGATGAGGTATGCGGATTCCCATCGATGCCACATGATGAGTTCGTGGATATTCTCGGATATGCGATAAACGACCTCTATGAAGATGATGAAGATATAGACTACGATAGTCTTGATAAGTCAGTGTTAGGATAGAATAAACCAAATTAAATAATAGGCTGCATGTTTTTGATTGATTTGTTTCGTAATTATGTGAATGCCCTCGTTGGCAAGAATCAGGAGTTTGAGAAACTTTTGGCTGCAAAGGACATATCCTCGGTGAAGGATAGGATGGGAAATCGATTCGATGAGGTGTCTAAAGCCCTGAAAGAGTATCTGACAAAGGAGCATCAGATTAACAAGAGACCTGATAAGCCCATCACGGACAAGAAGGGGAAGATACTGCGCTATGAGCCGGTATGGAAACTCCCCATCCCCTATCCCGTGTTCATCAACGAATTGGCTCTTGTGTTCCTCTATGGCAGACCCGTGAAGTGGACTCAACTCTCGGAGGGTACTGATGATGCTTTCAAGGCTTATCAGGACTTCATCAAGGATACCCGATTCGATTCCCGAATCAGGCAATGTAAGAGACTTGCAGGAGCCGAGACCGAATCTGCCCTTCTGTTCCGTTGCTATCAGGATGATGATGGCTCCCGAAAGTGCCAACTCAGGGTGCTTGCACGTTCCAAGGGCGATGAGATATATACACGATTCGACCAATACGAGAATCTGATTGCCTTTGCATGGGGCTACTATGTGAAGGATAACGATGAGGGTGCGGTATATCATTTCGATGTGTTCACCAAGACCGCCATCTATCACTGCACCAAGAAATCCCTCGGATGGGATGTCGTGGAGGAAATGAACTTCGCGGGCAAGATTCCCGTCATCTATTTCCGTCAGGAAAAGGAATGGGATGGTGTGGAGGCACTTATCCATCGAGAGGAATCAATCGCATCCCGCACGGCTGATACGAATGACTATTTCGCAGACCCTATCGCTATCATGGCGCAGGATATTATCAAGAATATGCCTGAGAAAAAGGAGGCTGCGAAGTTGCTCATCACCAACGATAAGGATGGAGTCGATAAGGCTGCAAAGTATCTCACATGGGATAATGCCCCTCAGTCAAAGAAGGATGAGATTGATTGGCTGCACAATCAGATTCTCCAAAAGACATTCACCCCGAACATCACCACCGATACCCTGAAATCCATATCTCAGTTGTCGGCAAAGGCTCTCCGCACGGTTATGATGCTTGCGGACATCAAGGCAGCGAAGCGCAAGGAGTCTCATGATGAACTTCTCGACCGCACATCATCCCTCATTATCGCCATCATCGGCAATGTGTTGGATTCCCACCTGAAATCGCAGTGTGATAATCTGATTGTGGGGCATGAGTTCCAAGAGCCGTTCGGTGAGGATATTGCAGATGACCTGAACAATGTCATCCGTGCCGTTGATGCAGGCATCATGTCAGAGGAAACGGGTATCGAAATGAACCCGCTCATCAAAGACCCGCATCGTGAGGCAGAGCGCATCAAGAAAGAGTCAGAGGAACGGATGAAGCAGCAGCAGTCGATATTCGGCTCCCCCGATGGCTCAGAGGGTGCGCAATCATACGGGGATGAGTAGTTTATCATCCTGAGAGAGAAATCCCGTCAGAATCAAAATAAACCCCGTCTATGGCGAAGAAAAATAAAGAGAATGCAAGGGTAGATGTGAGGGTGAGGATTAAGCGGACAGAATCCTATGCGGAGAAAGTCAGGCTGATGTTCGCCCAAACGGTGAATAATATCCTTGCCATGAACAAGAAAATCCCCACTCTCGATGAGGGAGTGATGTTCTCTTTCGATGGCGAGAGTATGAAGATTCAGAAAGAGGTGGAGGCGGCATTGCGCCAACTCCACTCTGCTGCAACTATGGCTATCAGGCGGGGAATCACCCTCGAATGGGATATAGCCAATGAGGAATGCGATAAACTGATAAACTCGGTTTTCGGAAAGAGGATTCTCGAATCCCCCGAGTTCTCCGCTTGGGCTAATCGTAATGAATCAGCCCGTGATGCCTTTATGAATCGCTCAGAGAAGGGGATGAATCTGTCTGATAGGGTATGGAAATCCGTCCGTCAGTTGAGGGATGAAATGGAGGTGGCTATGACTGTTGCCATCGGAGAGGGTGATTCCGCATCAGCCATGAGCCGCAAGGTCAGGCAGTATCTCAATAATCCCGATGATATGTTCAGGAGGTTCCGCTATAAGAAGGGGGAAGAGGATATTGTTGACCCTGAGACGGGGGAAGTCATCGGAAAGAAGCCCATCTATGGCAGTAAATGGAAAAAGAAGGTCAGGGATGAACAGACGGGAAAGGTGAGATTCATCGACTACGATAGGAGCGACTATAAGACGGGGGCAGGAGTCTATAAGTCATCAGCCAAGAATGCCATGCGAGTCACCCGAACAGAGACCAATATGGCATATCGCAGGGCTGACAATGCCCGATGGCAGGGGATGGATTTCGTCCTCGGTCAGCATATCGAGACCTCTCATAGCCATGATGAGGATAAGAAGGATATTTGCGATAAGTTGCAGGGGGATTATCCCAAGGATTTCCGATTCGATGGATGGCATCCCCAGTGCTATTGCGTATGCACCCCTATCCTCATGGATGCCTCGGAAATGGCAAAGGTCACTGAGGCATTCCTGAAAGGAGAGACCTATATCCCCAAGGGAAAGCAGATAACCGACTATCCTCAGGGGTTCAAGGATTGGGTGACGGAGAATAAGGGAAAGATTCTCAATGCCCATGATGAAGGGAAAGACCCCTATTTCATCAAGTATAACTATGGGATTGTCGATGAGATAATGAATCCTGACAAGGTGAAGAAAAAGACCCCGCTCGAAATCGCAGAGGAAAGGCATAATGCCCGCACACCTGAGCAGATTGATGAGATTACCAAGAAAGCCCGATTCAGGGATAAGTCCATCAAGACCGCTCAGAGATACCTCGATGAGTTCAAAGGAGTGGATGGAGTAGATGTTTCCGCTTTGCAGGATGCCTATAATCATGGCAGATGGGATGATATTCGCTCCGAGGCTCTGAAACTCGCTCAGACGAAGCGTGGAATCATCGAGAATAGTATTGCAGCCATCAATAAGGGTAAGGATTTCGGAGAGGTCGATATAACCAAGTTGCAGTCCATCCTCAAAGCGAAGGATTCAAGCCTGAAAGCCCTTCAATCGGCTACAAGACTCATCGAGGATGAGATTAAGCAGATGGAGATATTCGAGAACTCTATCTCAGACCTCATACCTAATGCCCATACATTGCATCAGTCCTACTCAATGAAGGAACTTCAGGAATCCTACAATGAATTGGATGGAGTGATGAAGAAATGGCTATCCAAGTACAGATATTCTTCTGTCGATGCAGCCCCATTGGAACACCTGAGGAATAAACTCGATTTTGAACTTACCAATCCCACCATCGGCTATACCCATAAGGAGATTATCAAGAAAGCCATCACCGAGAAGATTCAGGTCATCAATCAGAAGATAGAGTGGAATGATATGGTTGCCAAGGTTCCGTCATTGCAATCATTCAAGACGAAATCCACCGTCTATAAGGATGCCCTTGCAAAGATTGATGATGCCATCCGTAGGAATGATTTTGCAGCCCTCCAAAAGAGTATCGAAGAAGCCGAGAATCAGCAGCAGAAACTCATCGAGCAGCAAATCAAGCGTGGCGGTAATAGTGCCTTGAATAAGGAGTATAAGGGTGCAGCAACGGGTAAGGATATAACATCAAGTGTCGATACCTCAAAGATGACATCAGAAGACCCCTATAATGGCACTTATACAAACAATGTCGCAAGGATGCAGGGATTCGATGCTCCTGCCAAATTGGTATCTGAGACAGAGTTTGAAATGTTGGCAAAGGTGAGTGGTGATGTATTCTATCGAACCGTGAATCCAACCACCTTCAAGGGAAAGAAGATGTCAAGCAAGGAATTCGCATCACAACTCTACGTTGCGGATTTATTGGAACTAAACGGACCTGGCGGTCGTGTTCATGGTGATGGAATGTATGTCGCTACCTCCGCATGGGATGGATATGATATACACCCATTATCAGATAGCGGAAAAAGGAGAGCATATGGAAGTAGTATATGCTATGGAGATGGTAGTCATACCATTTCCGAAATGACATGGGTAAGAAAGCCAAAAATTATCAAGGCAACCGAGTTGGCTGCAAAATGGAATAAATTGAGTTCATCACAAAGGGCGAAATTCGGAGGGCATAAGAATACCTATGGTGTTGCTCTCGGATATGACGGAATGTATTGTTCAGGAGTCGATTACTTGGTGATTTGGAATAGGTCTATCATTGCGGTGAAAAAGCAATAAAAAGCAATAAAAAAAGAGCCTCGTGAGTGTATTGCGAGGCTCTTTTTGTCTTAATGGATGGTTATCACCAATATGCGACTATATCGTCAACCCCTACTCCATCGCTGATGATGCGGTCAAACCTAATATCATCATACATCAGAGCCATTCCGATATATTCGGCTGCTGTTTTGGTCTTTCCATCATCCGTCAAGAGCCAATAGTTCTGAATTCGGTAGATACCATCATCCCCCTTTTCAAACTTAGCCCATATCTGATAATTGGTGACTTCATCCCGTTTCAGCCTGAGAGCGGCTTGCAATGCCTCTTTCTCAGTCTTGAAATAGGGATGCTTGGCAATTATCTCTTTCTGCTTGTCGGCAAATTCAAGATTGGCATCCATACGACCCTTTGCAGACTCATAGAGGCGATTCATTTCATCCTGACTGATTCTAAATTGATGTGCCATAACTTACCCTTTTAGTTGTTTCTTTCTTTCCAAATGCCCCGTCTTGATGGAGCATCGCTTATTCAGATACTCAGTCTTTCCCCTGAGTGCGTTCGTCAGGCTCTTGTAGGAGATTCCGAGGGCATCCTGAGGGATGGAGTCATATATCGCCTTGATAGAGCCGAAATAGAAGTCTGACTGACCCTCGAAAGGCTCATTCAGATGGAGGTGTACTACCTTGGTATTCATAATCCGTTGCAAAATTACGAAAAACAATCAATTCTACAACACAAAATCCCCGAAATCAGCCATTTTCGGGCTGATTTTCGTTTTCTTCGAGACCATCCACCTCATGCCTGAGGGGATTCTTCGGTTCTTTCTTGGGTTCCTGAACGGGGTCAACAATCGCCACCCTCATCCCCTTTCTCACTAATTTGGGGAGATAAGTATCGAGAGCATGATGGGGAAATGCGCACATATAATTCTCATCCTTATCGAGAGTCAGGGTAATGCCCAATATATCGGCAATGGGCTTTGCATCATCACAGAATGCCTCATAGAAATCCCCGCAACGGAAAAGGATATATGCGTCATGGTTCTTGGCTTTCAGGTTTTTCCATTGCTTGATGATTGCGCTTTCCCCATCATCATCGATGGGTTCCTGATTCTCAGGATTAGGAATGAGACTTTGCTGCAATTTCAGGATGACATCCTCCATCATCACTGATTTATGCAGCGCACGGCATATTTGGCTCATGCTCAAATCCTGAATCTCCATCTTTGCCTGAATGCCGTACTTGATGAGAATCTGAATGGCATCAGTAACCTTTTTGAGGTCTTTCTGAGAACGGGTATCACCTTGGATATTCTTCACGGATGCAGCCTTATTACCCTTTTCCTGAGCATCGGCAATGGCATCCTGAACGGCTGCAATCTGAGCCTTCTCATCCTCCTTATTCAGGCTCACAATCTGACGGACTGCGCCCGTTGAGATTTCCCCCTTCTCAATCTTCTGCTGAATCTCAGGAGCCAAGTCAAGCAGACTCAGGCATCGCCCGATGAAGGTCTGAGACTTACAGAACTTGGCGGCAATCTCTGCGGGGGTATATCCGAACTTATCACGGAATCGCTGAAACATGATTGCCTGCTCATACTCGGTGAAGTTCTTTCCCTCATTGCGCATCATCTGCTCGATAAGCAAATCCTCTTCCTTGGTGTTTCGGGGGAGGAAAAGAGCCTTGATGCGCTTGATGTCAGCACCCTCATCGATGGCTGCAAGGGTGGCTCTCAGTCTGCGCTCACCATCCACAAGTCGGTATTTCTCGTTCCCGTCCTCATCCTTGAACGGGATGACCGTGATGGGATTCAGGACTCCTTGCGCCTTGATTTGCTCTTTGAGTTCATCGAGGGCGAAATCCCTGCGGACATTGAAGTTATCGACTACGACCACATTACGGGGGTCAACTGAATAGATGTCTGTTCTCTTTGTTACGTTCGTTTCCATAATTCTGAAATTTTGATTGTTATTGATTAATGACGTTTATTTCTCCCTGACGGTATAAATCTTATAGATGCACTTGGCTCCGCAATTCCATCCATCCCTGATTTTCCCATCGACCACCGCACAAAGATGATTGGCGAGACTCAGGATATATCTCCCTTTCGGATTGGACTTGGCGAATTCCTCTGCGGTCTTACGTTTCTTCCCTTTCTCGATTTTGAGAGTCGTGACTTTATAGCCCTTCTGTGCGAAGGCTTTCTCATATACATTCTGAGAATTGGGAACATCGTAATCCTCACGGGCGATGGTGGAAAGGACATCGTAAGCATCCTGCCATGTCATATCGGCAGCGATGGCGAATGCCCTGATAGCGCAATCGGGTTTCTTGCATCGTTTCCCCTCAGTCGGATTGGGCTGAGTGAACTCGAAATAATCCGTATTCTTGTAATAATCTATCTTTTTAGCCATTTTAAGAGCGTTTTATCTGTTTGGGTGAATAGTTTATCGGATTCATCCCGAAATCGCAGGAGGCGCAAAGGAAATGCGCTCCTTGCGATTATTTCAGGATATTATTTGATTCCCATGATATACTTGGCGGCTTTCTCGGCTTTCGATGATGCCCATACGATAACCCGATTATCATTCTTCAATCTCTTTAGCCATCCCTGAATGTAGGCAACCGAGTTATTGAAAGCCTTGTCGCAATCGATGCCAACGGCATTACAGAGCATTGCGGAGCCGAGTTCTGCAACCAACTCCTCCTTTGAGTATGAATCATTACCGAAAGCGGCAATCGAATCACTATCCCCTCTGCGGTTGCACCGGTACTCAGGCATCGTTGAGTGGGTCAGTTCATGGAATGTGGTAGAATAGTATTCCTCCACAATCTGATATTGGCTCATCATCGGAACAACCACCGCATCCCTCATGGGAGAGTAGTAAGCATCCCCTGATGGCTTATCATTCTGAAATTTCAGTTTCTTCTCACGGCTCAGATAGCCATTGATGACATTCTCAGCCCTCTCGATGGGTTTCAGGGTATCATTGGCGATGATTTCCGCTGCCTTACTCTCAATACCCTCGCAGTCATCGATATGGAATACGTGATAGTATCTCAGGACGGGGATATGATGCTCATTGATGATGGTAATCTCCACCTCATTACCATCCTCATCCTTCTGTTTCTTCTTGCTTGTGGTCATCATCGTGAAGAAAACCACCATCCCTGACTTGGCTCCCTTCTTGACATCACCGCCGAGGTCTTTCACCTGCTTGAAGGTGAGATATTCGCCCTCCCTGCCCAAAAGGATTTGATTCAGGAGAGAATAGGGCTTTCTCGTTACATAGTTGATTGCGCCCCCGTCTGCGAGACCCGCACCCGACCAAGGCTTCTGCCAAGGCACGATACCCTTTTCAAGTTGCTCGATGATTCGGTCAGTCACCATCTGATAGACATTCATTTTCTCTTTCATAGTGCGTTGAAATTAAATTGTTATTATACTCGGTTTATTCTTCATCATCCTGAATATCCTCAGCCTCTCCGTCTTGGATGGCATCGAGTTTGTCAGGGTTCATTTCCCAATACTTCTTTGCCCGTCTGAGGCACTTTCTCCAAAACTTGACCCATTCAGAGATTCCATCAAGGTCATCCTCATAATACTTCCCATCCTCGGCATCCTGATAGACGATTCTCTCGGATTCGGTCTTTCCGTCATATTCATATATGAGGCATCCATTCTCGACACGAATATCTTTCAGGGTGAAAGATGTAAACGCATCCTCATAGAGGGTAGCGGCATCCTCATCGGTCTCCTTGCGGAATGATTCAAGTTCCTGATTGAACTTCTCCACCATCCTGAGGTGGGATTTCTTGATGTATTGATTCAGATTATCCATGATTATAAAGTGATTTGTGCAACGTAGTTATAATGATTATATCTGTTCTCACTCTTTATATAGAGTCTCACATATTCCGCATTACCCTTTTTCCCTCTCTCGATAGCCCATCTTCTTGCGCTCTCCAAATCAGGATACTTTGCGAAGTCTGACCGCATCCCGTCAATAGGGAGGTGGTCGTTGAATAACTCAACCCGATACTGATTCATCTTCTTTGCCATATCGATTCTTTGTTATGGGGAGAGGGAATCCCCTCCCCCTGATTAAACTTGGTTTATTTCAGATTCTCGATGATGGTATCTCTATCGACCGCCCAAATGCACTTATCATGCTGCAATTTGTAGGTGATGTAGGCTTTGAAACCAATCTTCTCGATGATGAGGTCTCGGAGTTCCCTTGCGGAATAGGTCTCGGAGATTTCGATGAGGGTTTCCATCATCTTTTTCTCATTCTCGATATGGTCATTCAGGTCGCTCATGGCGGTCTCGCTCAGGGTCTCATTCTTGGCGCATTGCTCCTTGCTCTTTGCAAGTTCCTTACTCAGATAGTCGCAACGCTCTTTCTTGGTATTGAGTTCGCCATTAGCGGTCATCAATTTGCACTCCAAGGATGCAGCCTGCTTGCACATATCATCGTAGGCTTTCTGAATGCCCCCGTTCTTTTTCCATTGCTTGCACCAAACATCCTTATCATTCTCCTTTGATGCCATATACTCAGGCTCTATCACATTGTGGTAATAGTCCTCTGTTGGTCTGAAACCCGTCTTTTGGATAAACTCTGTAATTTGCATAATCAAATCTCCTATTTTTTAGCGTTGAAATTTTATTGTTCATTTTGGCGGTGCTTGTTAGGCACCCGTGTTTGATGCTGCAAATATATGGCTTATTATCAAGATAGGCAACAATCTGAATGAAAAATCGCTCATTTTTAGGCTTTTTTAATAAAAAGTCAGGGAATGTTGCTGTTTTCTCCTTTGGTTAAATCTTGCTAAAAATATAGGTGCTTATTAAGCATTTACGGAAAAATAACCTAACTTTGCGCAAAATTGAATTCATTTTTAATTAACAGAGAATATGAAAACCAAGTTTAAGAAGGCTCTGTCCGAACAATTGAAGGACATGGGACTTACAGAAAAGGCAATTGATGACCTCGTTGAACTGGGTTGCAAGGGTCTTAAAGATGAT
>AUXO011358722.1_pt1 | contig 10523 bp, 9 predicted proteins | sample 768731 | NCBI WGS metagenome assembly AUXO01 (sample SAMN02715735, study PRJNA202380) | gut metagenome | biome: sheep rumen | host: Ovis aries | place: New Zealand: Palmerston North
ACCTCTTTTTTTATTTGTGTTCAACTGTTGTTGGTAATTTTGTTCCCTTATACACAGGAAATTATACAGATTATGATATGGACTTAAGATTTCTTGTCAGAACCTTGTAGGTAATATCAATTGCCTTTGAAAGATCCTCTCTGGAGATATTAAGAGGAGGATTAAAATACAGAGTATCCCCTATTGGTCTTAACAGCAGACCTTCTTTCAGAGCATCCTGATAAATTCTGTATCCAAGTCTTAAAGAAGAAGGAAATCTCTCTTTTGTTGCCTTGTCCTTAACAATCTCCATTACATTGATAAGACCGATATTTCTTACCTGACCTACATTTTCAAGAGAAGAGAATCTCTCAGCAAAAATACTGCTTAACCAGGATGCTTTTTCAACGGCTTTCTCAATGATATGGTCACGCTTCAGGATTCTGATTACACTCAGAGCACAGGCACATGCAAGAGGATTACCTGCATAGGTATGAGAATGAAGAAAAGCTTTTCCTTCAGAGTATTCTCCTAAAAAGGCGTTATAAACCTCATCGGTTACACCTACTACAGACATTGGCATGTAACCGCCTGTAATAGCCTTTGACATACACATCAGATCAGGAGTAATTCCTGCGTGGTCACAGGCAAACCATTTACCGGTTCTTCCAAATCCGGTGGCAATTTCATCTGCAATCAGAAGAACACCATGTTTTTTACATAGTTCGCTTAAAAACTTTAAATATTCTGCAGGGTAGATTCTCATTCCACCGGCTCCCTGAAGCAGAGGCTCAACAATCAGAGCACAGAGCTCAGAACCATGTTCATCAAAAATCTTCTCTGCCCTCTCCATGCATTTTTTAGGATATTCCTCTGGGTGTAAAAACAGATCAGGAGCTTCAATATGAATGTTATCCATCATCATAGGCTTATACATCAGGTTATACAAATCCATACTGCCAACTGATAATGCGCCTATTGTTTCTCCATGGTATCCCTCAGACAGACAAGCAAATCTGCGTCTATTGGTCTGTCCAATCTGCTGCTGATACTGAAATGCTATTTTCAGGGCCATTTCCACAGATGATGAACCATTATCTCCGTAGTTAAAATGGGTAATTCCCTCAGGAACGATACTTAACAGTTCCTTGGTAAGCTCTACAACCCATGGGTGAGTAAAGTTTGCAAATATAACATGCTCAAGCGTCTTTGCCTGAGAGCAAAGGGCATCTGAGATTTCATCGTTGCAATGACCTAAAAGGTTACACCACCAGGAACTGATAATATCCAGAATTTCATGTCCATCTTCAGTGTACAGATAACACCCTTTACCTTTAACTACCGGAATAGGAGGAAAGTCTTCATAATCCTTCATCTGCGCAGCAGGATGCCATATATGCTTTACATCAAAATCAATTAAATTCTCTTTAGCACTCATCGAAGTAATCTTCCATTTTCTGATAACGTAAATTCAGTTTTTTATCGCCTTTTCCCAATGTTGCAATAACATTTGTTCCTGAGATCTCCTCAATCATCTGAAGGTTATCACTATGCATTGCGGAGCTATTATCAAAATTATTAAGAATTACGCCCTTTACTTTTACACTGTTCTGTTTAAGGTAACTTACGGTCAATACAGTATGATTAATTGTTCCAAGTCCGGCATCAGCTACAACCACTGCATTAAGTTTTAAAGTCTTGAGAATATCAAGATACATCAGATGATCATTCTTCTCCCAGACAACTGGACATATAATTCCTCCCGCTCCCTCTGAGAGTACGTAATCATAGTTGACTCTCAGGGAATTGAAGTCTTTTAAAATTTTATCCAGGCTTGCAAAGCGATTTTCTCCTCTTGCAGCAAGATGAGGAGACAAAGGTTTTTCATAAAGATAGGAAAGAAGAGATTCGGTATTCTGTTTTATTCCGGATGAATCCCTCACAAAGCCGGCATCAGAATGTTCTATACTGTCGGAGCCACTTACTGCTGCCTTATAGTAAGCAATAGACAAATTCTTTTTGGTAAGTTCTCTTGCAATGGCTGCACTTACATAGGTCTTACCAATATCTGTACCGGTACCTGTAACAAATAGTCCTCTCATTTTTTTTAACCTCAATTATACTAAGGTCATTTTAACATACTGAAAACGAAGAAGAATACCTCATCACAATAACAAAAAATCCCCTGAATATAAGTTCAGAGGATTTTGCTGTTAAACAGATTCGTCTAAAAATCAGACATCAGTTGGAGCACCCTCAACAGGGGTCTTGCCAAACTTCAGTAAGCTTACAAGACAGATTACAGCTACTACAACACCGATGATATTTGAGGTACTAATATCTAAGCCAAAGCCCATGTTCTTCTCGTAGCAGATATAGCTTACAGATACGACTGTAATGAAGCATGCTGGAATAGTACAGATCCAGTGGAACTTACCCTTTCTGAACAGGTAAGCTGCAGCTGACCATAGACAGATTCCTGCAAGAGTCTGATTTGAAAAACCGAAGTATCTCCAAATGATGTTGAAATCGATCTGAGATAAGGCAATACCAATACAGAATACAGGGATAGCAATTACCAGTCTCTTCATTGGCTGAACCTGTGGCAGATGAATTACATCAGCAATAGTTAAACGAGCTGCTCTGAATGCAGTATCACCAGAAGTAACAGGCAGAATAACCACACCAAGAATAGCAAGAAGACCACCAAAACCGCCTAATAAGGCAACGCAGGAGTCGTTAACTACAACAGCAGGGCCACCTGCAGATAATAGGGCCTGAGCATCTGGGTAGAAAGTCATACCAACAGTACACCATACAAGACCAATAAAGCCTTCAGCAACCATTGCTCCGTAGAATACCAGGCGACCCTCTGACTCGTTCTCAACACAGCGAGCCATCAGAGGAGACTGAGTTGAGTGGAAGCCTGAAAGTGCACCACATGCAATAGTAATAAATACAAGAGGGAAGATTGGCAGATCCTTAGGATGAGGATTGTGATCGAAGGTTGCCCAGGAGTAGAAGCTATCTGGCATCTGAACAAACATACCGATAGTAACTCCAAGTGCCATGATCAGCAGTAAGGCACCAAATACAGGGTAGATTCTACCTATGATCTTATCGATAGGGATAATGGTAGCTAAGAAGTAGTAAGCGAAGATAACGCCTAACCATGCACCGAAAGTCATTACACCATCAAAGTGACCTACAGATAGTTTTGCTAACAGACCTGCAGGAGCAGTTGCGAACACAACACCTACTAGCAGAAGCAGAATGGTTGCAAAAACGCGCATACCGTTCTTGGCAATCTTACCTAGATTATAACCAACGACATCAGGAACATTTGCACCGCCATAGCGAACTGACAGCATTCCTGAGAAGTAATCATGAACAGCACCGGCAAAAATAGTACCGATAACAATCCATAATAAAGCGGTTGGACCATAAACCGCACCTAGGATAGGACCAAATACAGGGCCTACACCGGCGATGTTCAGTAACTGAATTAACCATAGTTTCCATTTTGGCATGGCAACATAGTCAACACCGTCACTCTTTGTTTTTGCTGGTGTTGATCGGGCTGGATTAGGGCCGAAAATTCTTTCGACAATTCGACCATACACGAAATAACCTACAAGTAAGGCTATTACCGCGATAATAAACCACATATATCTTGGCATACACGACTCCTTATAATTTATGTTTGTTAACTAACTGTATAATAAAATTTTATTATCCGGAATAATCTAAGAATTTATAAAAAGTTGATAGGACTCCACGAAATTTAAGAGTAGTTTTAGATATCAATCACATTCCTATTATTATTTTTTGATATATTTCAGCCTTTAATCTTTATTGAAAACGTTTTAATTTTTACATAGTTATCTTTTATTGATAAAGCTTTTTTAAACTGACGCTGTTAATTTCAGACATTTCAGGAAACGTTTTCATTAAAAATAATTTTTTTCTGAACCGGGGCTTCAGAAATAGTGAAAAATGCCGTTACAACCAATATATAACTACAAAAAATTACCAAAAAACATAAATACTATCTAAAAAGAGGAAACTCAAGATGCCACTATATCTGACCAATATAGCGAGTATGAGTGCTATGAGGACGTTGAATAACGTTACCTTAGGGCTTAATACGGTCTTTCAGAGACTTTCCTCAGGTAAAAGAATAAATTCTGCTAAAGATGATCCTGCCGGACTTATGATCGCAGATCGACTTACTGCTCAGATTAACGGCTATAAACAGGGCTCAAGAAACTTAAACGATGGCATTTCTGTTGCTCAGACCATGGAACATGCTTTAGATGAAAGCAAAAATATGCTCCAGAGAATCAGAACTCTGGCAGTTCAGGCTGCAACCGGCACGTATTCAGATGCCGACAGAAAAGCAATGGATACTGAAGCACAGGAGTTATGCAATGAAATCACAAGAATCTCAAAGAGTACTACATTCGGTGGAGCTCAAATACTTGCAGGAAATTCAGGTGGGATGTTTAGTGCTAATGGCAGCATCGATATTCAGTGTTCTGGCACTGTAGGAGATAAAATTTCCATACCTGGATTTGCCGATGGATTCTCTATTTCAGGTATGGCCTCATATCTTAATATTTCAGATGGAGAATCATATTTTAAGAATGCAGGCTCATCTCTAGCTTTCAGTCTTACCTCCGCTTCAAATGCAGAATCAGTTCTTGGCTGTATTGATAAATATATAAATACCGTCAGCTCCTATCAGGCAAGGCTTGGAGCTGTACAGAACCGTATGGAATCAGCAATCAGAAACAACGGCTCAATGTATGAAAACCTTTCTGATGCCCGTTCAAGAATCGAAGATACAGACTATGCTGAGGAGGCTTCAAAACTAGCAGAGCTGATGGTAAGACAGCAGGTTATCGCCTCCCTTTTCTCAAGAATCAACAACAGCAAAAGTGTTGTACTCTCTCTTCTTGGCGGATAGCAAAAAAACAAAAAGCGCACTACCACTTTCGCAATAGTACGCCCTTAATAATCAATTAGAGTCTGTTAATCAGTTAGCTTCAACCTTAACTGACTGAGCTCCGGAATAGGTCTTAAATTCCTCAACCAGAACATCTGCAAAGCCAGGATACAGTCTTGAAATTTCCTTATCAGGAATTGGAGTATCCTTTTCATTATAGAAGGTAATTGCACTGTACTGCTTCTGATGGATACCAACACGGATCTTGTACTTACCGATATTGATATCAAGTAGGCGACGACCTCTTACATTTACCCAGTTATCTGTGTTGTCGTTAACTTCAACATCATACTCTGCCTTGGATACAGAGTGTTTGGTAACCTTCCAGCCACATCTGTCAAACAGACCTTCCAGAATTGCGGTAGTGGTTTCGAATGGAGCTTCAACAATAATAGCCTGGTGATTGTTATGGTCCTTGCCTATTGATACTACAAGGTTATCAGGATCAACTACAGCCTCATGCTGCTTAGAATCAATCTCGTGAATGATGTTGTTGGCAAAACCCATGGCAAAACGTTCCTGCTCAATCATATCAAGCAAATCTTCCATTCCCTTGCCTGAAGACAGAGATGTCATAGAACCAATCAGTTTAGATGCGATACCTAAAGAGCCATCGGAATTTCTACCAACACGAATCTGATAAATCTGATTGTACCTCTTCAGACCAACGTCAGCATCAGATCCATCGTAAGGCTTACCGAACTCGGTAAAATCACGTGAAATTGTAGTCAGAAGATACTGACCAGGAGCAATCTTACCAACACCAATATTCATATGCTTGAGAACAGAGGCCAATAACATCCAGGCATCATCTTCTGTCTGAATTCCATGAGAACCGTTTCTCTCAAACCAGACAATAGCCTCACCATCAGACCACTGAGTGTGGATACCCATATCAGATCTGTATGGAGCGGTAGGAGGACGAACGTCTACAGCCTCACCAAGAGGACCATGTAGTGATTTTGCATCAACCTGTGGAATAGTTAACTCAGAGTTAACACCAGGATTATCCAATCCTTCAGGAACAACAAGAGTATTTCTGTAGATTTTTGAATCAACGTGCTCGTAATAGCCGGTAACTTCTCTTGTACTCTTATCCATACCAAAATATTCTTGGTAATAGTCCTTTACAGTAACGCAGCCTGTCATGCTAAGAGTTGGCAATGCCATTACAGTTACGACTAAAGCAAGTTTATCTAACTTATACTTTGTCACCTAAATACTCCTGTATTTTACTTATTTTTTACAGATACCCTGTTATCAATGATATCTGTGTTGTTATCTATTTGTAATCCAGTAACACCTCATATTTATATAAGGCAAACTGATCAAATCACACAGTTCTGATCTTCATGTTTTAAACACTAAACTCAGAAACAGTCGTTATTCATAACCAAAAAGCACCGTGTATTAAACGATGCTTAAAGTCTTATGAAAAAGATTATTCATCCTGCTGAAGAAGAGGCTTCTGTAGGTAATTGAACAGGTTGGAACTTACCATGTTCAAAACCTCTTTGATGGATGAAAGCTCAGGATCATAAGCATTGATATATGTTGGCTCTGAACCTGGCTCATAATAGCAGACACTTGAGAATACAGCATCTACATCAGTATCAGAAAGAGTCAGAGAACATCTGAAGTCAATTAAACGTTCAACACCAGCCTGAATTAAAAGAGGATCTCTCATTTCCTTGCGGAAATTGATAACTCCCATTGATCTGTCATCTAGGAAAATCTGATTAGGACGAACACCAACCTTCACCCAATGCTCAGCTTTGTCATATGCTCTTTCAAGCTGATTATCAGAATGATAAGTGAATGCAACTTCATAATCACTTCCTGGTGGAGGCGCTACCTTACCCTCTTCCTTCTGAGCGTCATCATTTTCAAAATCTGACATAGTGTACTCACTCCTTTCTTTCACTTATCGTTTGTTATACAGAAACTTTCTTGGTCTCTCTTAAAGCAACAGTAAGATTAAACTCTGGCTTATCTTCAGTAGAATTCTTGCTGTCGACACAGAAATAACCTTCTCTTTCAAACTGGAAACTCTGGCCAACCTTAGCATTTTTCAGACTTGCTTCTAAGGCTGCATTCTCAATTTCAATCTTAGAGTTCTTGTTTACAGTTGAAAGGAAATCCTCTGCAGCACCTGGATTAGGTACATTAAACAGATTCTCATATAAATTAACTTTTCCGCGATAGCAGTTATTAGCATCAACCCAGTGGATAACTCCCTTTGGCTTATGGCCTTCAATTGTTGCTCCTACAGAATTTGGAACTGCTAAAACATGAACGACGGTAACTCTGCCCTCAGTGTCCTTTTCACAGGAAACCGCCTGAACCACATATGAATTGCGAAGACGAACCTCATGACCTAACTTCAGGCGCTTGTACTGCTTATTGGCTTCTTCTCTGAAATCAGCCTCATCAATGTACAGTTCCTTGCTGATAGTAATGGTTCTTGTGCCCAGATCCTCGCGCTCAGGATGATTGCTGATAGTATATGAAGTATCAGTTACACCATCTTCTCCGTAATTATCAATAACTAGCTTGATTGGATGAAGTACAGCCATAGCACGAGGTGCATTTTTGTTCAGATCATCTCTGATACAGGACTCAAGAGCACTCATCTCAACAACGTTTTCCTGCTTGGTTACACCTATACGGCGGCAGAACTCTCTGATGGAGGCAGGAGTATAACCTCTGCGGCGTAAACCGGAAATAGTTGTCAGACGAGGGTCATCCCATCCGTCAACTATGCCCTCTTTAACCAGCAGATTCAGCTTACGTTTAGAGGTAATCGATCCTTCAAGATTCAGGCGACTCATCTCATACTGATGAGGACGAGCCTTTATGGAGATATGCTCTAAAACCCAGTCATAAAGTCTGCGGTTATCCTGGAACTCTAAGGTACAGATTGAATGGGTAATACCTTCTATGGCGTCAGAGATACAGTGTGTAAAATCATACATAGGATAAATACACCACTTATCCTTTGTAATGGCATGTTCAGCAAATCTTACACGGTAAATAACAGGATCTCGCATACAGATAAAAGGAGAGGCCATATCAATCTTGGCTCTCAGACAAACCTGTCCTTCCTTAAATTCTCCTGCCTTCATCTTCTCAAATAAGGCACGATTTTCTTCTACAGAACGGTTTCTGTATGGACTTTCCTTACCAGGCTCTTTTAAGGTTCCGCGATACTCACGAATCTCGTCAGGAGAAAGTTCATCAACATATGCAAGACCTTTGTCAATCAGCTCTAAGGCATAACCATACAGACGGTCAAAGTAATCAGATGAGTGACGAATCTCTGTCCACTTAAATCCAAGCCACTGAACATCTCTCTGAATGGAATTTATATATTCCATATCCTCTTTTTCAGGGTTGGTATCATCAAATCTTAAATTGCAGGTTCCCTTGTAATCTCTGGCAAGACCAAAATTCAGACAGATTGACTTTGCGTGACCGATATGAAGGTAACCATTTGGCTCTGGAGGAAATCTGGTTGCAACATGGTCATAGCGACCTGAATTTAAATCATCATCAATAATGTCGGTAATAAAATTGCGAGGGATTCTTTCCTCTTCACCAACAGCAACAGTCATTTAATAAGCTCCAAAATCCAATATAACCTAATTCCTAAATCTTCTTGTATAAGAAGATTCCTTTGCTATCTAATAGCAAAAAAGGGCGACAGTATTCATTTGACTTATGCCCTTTGCTCTTTAAGTTTGCGTGTAAGTCTGTATATGCCAGCTTTGGTAAATGCTTTACAGATACTCTTACGTCTAAAGAGATTCTTTATCTTTTTTAGTTCTCTGCTCTATCTATAATGCAGATTTTATTTTCTAACATGCTAATTCTAGCAAAGTGCCTGTAAACACTCAATTTTATTAGCTGTTTTTATTTCAAAAAATCATTTTTGAAAAATTTTTATCTTAAAGTTCAAAATGTTAAAAAATCACTTATCCATATTAATGTATAAATTTGCGAGATAGATTTCATTTTTCTTTGAAGATCAGCAGGTAGAATGCGGTCTGAGAATAATTTCTACTAAATGCTACACATAAACTAAAAAAAAGCATATAATTCCATGAATTTTGTATTTGTATATGTAATCTAATTTGAGGATACAAAAATGAGCTTTGAGTCAGAAAAGCCTTTTAATGATTTCCAGCACTTTGCACGTGGTATCCGTCGCAGTGGTGATTTTACTATCAATGAGTCAAACCTGCTTGAGAAGTATGGCACTGCAATGATGGAGCTTTACAACGGAACTCGCAAGCCAAAAACAGAAGAAGAGAAAGTTTTTGTAAAACAGATTACTTCAGATGAGGTTGTTACCGATCATAACGCAAAAATTTTCAAGAAGTATCTTCAGGTTATTCAGCCACGTCACCTTCACAGACTATGTTCTGTTGGTAATGATGACGAGTTAAATGGCAATGGCTTCATGAATGGTTCATCAGACGAAACATCAGGCTTAGATTAAAGCCAAAATGTTGAAAAAAGACGCTTCCAAGCGTCTTTTTTTCATTTAAACTACCTAACCAGCCTTAGTTACAGAAGTTTTTTTATAACCTTGGCTGGATTACCAGCAACCAGAGTTTTACTTTCCACATCAGAAGTTACCACTGCCCCACCTCCAATCACAGCATCATCTCCTATTGTTACACCTGGTAAAATAAGAGCATTAGCACCAATCCAGACTCGGTTTCCTATCTTTACTCTTTTCGGATGCAGATACTGAAGAGAGCCAAACTCATGGTTATCTGTAATAACCGACACATTTGGGCCAATAAAACAGCCTTCACCAATCTCTATTCCTCCTGCAGCCATAAACGTACTGTTGTGATTAACAAACACATTCTCGCCAATAAAGAGATGCCTTGGGAAATAGATATGTATAGGAGGGATCAGCATAGAAGAAGCAGGAAGTTTACCATTAAACAGTTCGTCAAAAAGAGTTTTGAGTATTTTAAAATCCGGTTCGCTGAAGTTAATCCTGTGACACATTGCATTAGCCCAGTAGATATTCTCAATTGCAGGAGCAAATTCTTCAGAACGAATATTTACTTTTCTGCCATTCAGCAGTTTCTCAAATATATCAGACATGGTAAACCTCACAAAAGACTATATTTAAAGAATAGCTTATGCGTAGATTTTCAAGAGAATAATCGAATACATTTCTAGAGAAAAAAAACAAAAATTAATTGTTTTATGCAAAATTAGGCAAGTACAAAATAAGATTAGGCAAATAAATAAGTTAGTTTGTTTAATTTATTAAATAAAAAAAAGCAAATTTTCCAAACATTGCTCCAGATCAACTTTTTAAATTAAATTCTCCGTATAATGAATTCATAAGTTAATTCTATACAATCAAACAAACATAAGGATCTTATCGGCATCAGGTGTTTCATCTGGTGCCGTATTTCTTTTCGGGCTAGAGATTATAGCCAATAGTTACTCTATCGTTACCGGCAAAATCTTTGATAGTTTCGACATTTTTATAGCCGTTTTCAGTAAA
>AUXO012719304.1_pt1 | contig 10523 bp, 9 predicted proteins | sample 768731 | NCBI WGS metagenome assembly AUXO01 (sample SAMN02715735, study PRJNA202380) | gut metagenome | biome: sheep rumen | host: Ovis aries | place: New Zealand: Palmerston North
CCGAACATTTCTGAACCCTTAATTACGCACCACCACAGAAGAGGTCATTATGGATTTACGCGAACTGGAATATCTTACGGCATTATCGGAGGAAGGTAGTGTTTCAAGGGCGGCGGACCGTCTCTACATGTCCCAGTCCAGTCTGAGTCAGTTTCTGCAGCAATATGAGGACGAGCTCGGCGTCCGCCTTTTCCTGCGCACGTCAAAAGGCATACGCCCTACCGCAAACGGCGAGCTCTTTATCGATCACATGCAGAGAATTCTGCTGGACTACCAGAGAGCCCGGAACGAATTGTGGGACAACGAATCCATGAAGGGGGGCCGCGTCTCTCTTGGGATCAGCTCTTTCCGAGGGTACAGAATGCTGCCCAGGATCCTGCACAGATTCCGGCAGATGTATCCGGACGTCACGGTGGATGTTGTGGAAGAAAACAGTATGCAGCTGGAGACGCTCCTGCTCGAAGGCAAGCTGGATGTGGCTGTCATTGCCCTCCCCGCCAGCAAACTGAAGAATGAAGTGAAATTACTGAAAAAAGAAGAAGTCTATATCGTGGCCTCGGCCGACCACCCGGTTCTTGAAAAAGCGCAAAATAGAGACGACGGCCACGGTGAATGGGTAAGCCTGGAAGATGTGGCGGCGCAACCTCTCATACTCGGCAATCACGATACGATTCTGGGCAATCTCAGCCGGAATCTCTTTCGCAGCCATCACTGCAAATACAATGCGATCTATGAAAACATCACGGCAGAAATGGCTGTGTGCATGGCAAGAGAAGGACTTGGGCTTGCCTTCACCTACGCCTCCTGCACCGAGCCCGATCAGCGTACCCGCCTTCTTCGCATAGGGAAAGAGGGAGTCTTCCTGGATCTCGGCATAGGGTTTCCTTCCCGGGAATACCACTCCAAGTCAGCTGAGGCATTGGAAGCTGTAATCTGCGACGTCTACAGCGAATCCTGAAATCTCCCCCGCTGCCGATCTGTGCTATACTTTTAGTAGTTTGAGACTCGCGTACGCATAGATTGCAGACGGATCCGGGGAAAGGAGACGCGCCATGGATTTTCGGGAACTGACCTACATCACGGCGGTAGCCGATGCGCACAGTGTGACAGAAGCCGCCAAAAAACTCTATATATCACAGCCATCGCTCAGTTATATCATTGGAAAAGTGGAGGAAGATCTCGGAGTCAAGCTCTTTGACCGCAAGACCAATCCGCTCTCCCTGACCTATGCCGGAGAAAAGTATGTGCAGACCGCGCGGGAGATCCTGCGCATGCGCGACAATATGCGCAGAGAGATGAACGACATCGGCCACGGCGCCAGAGGGCGCATTCATATCGGAATTCCCAATGAGCGCGCCGGCTACATGCTTCCCAAAGCGATCCCCATCTTCCGGGAAAAATATCCGAATGTGGAGATCCGCCTTGAGGAATCCCGGTCCGAGGAGCTGATCCGAAACCTCATGATTGACAAGGTCGGCTTCTGTGTCATGCCGATCGTACCGGAAGATCTGCCGCCGGGCGTTATGACGGAGCCTCTATACCTGGAAAGGCTTCTTCTGGTGGCGGGAGAAGGCATGATCCCGCAGGATATGATTGTCCAACCTGTCGGAAACGGTCATGATGCTGCAGAACTGCGCGATACGCCGGAATTTCCGCTGGTCGATCTGCGGAAGATGAAGAAAACCATGCCTTTCATCATGCAGAAACGAAGCCAGATCATTCGCAGACGGACCGATGACCTTTTCCGTACACTGGGCTTCTTCCCCAAGGAAATCATGGAAGTATCCAGCTCCCTCACTGCCGTGCAGCTCGCCGAGGCCGGTATGGGACTGACGATCGTGCCCGAAAGAGCCATCCACGCGCTGGGCGGCTTCTCCCGCTTTCACTGCTACCAGTACAGCCCTCAGCCGGAAAGCTGGGAGGTCAGCGCTGTCTACAAAAAAGATATATATCTGGACAGCGCCGAGCAGGCGCTGATCGACGCCATGAAACAGGCCTTTGGAGGCACAAAGTAATTTTAAGGGGCTTGCCGCCCCACTCAGGATCCATTTACTCCGAGTGGGACGACAAGCCCCTTTTCATACTACGCACTCTTGAATTATATCTGCGCTTTACGCCTGTTCGACATAGTCGTCTATTGCTTCATATTCTGCGCGTTCTCTCTCTTTCTCCTTGATCTCATCATAACCCTCCCGTCCGGGAACGTATTTCCTGTTCCGGATCTGCGCGCTGAACAGGTTATGGAGCGCTATGCGATAATTCGTGTATTCCGCTGTTCTCATGATATCAGCCCTCCTTTTTCATATTGCGGATCGTCTCCAAGAGGTAATCCGTAAACTCTGCTGTGGACGCATCCTCTACGAATGTAGTCAGGACAACCTTTCTCTCCGTCACTGTACAGATATCCAGTGCTTTCATCAAAAGCTGCTTTCTGTCACCGTATCCGATATGCGCCATCATCTCTCCCATCGCCCGGATCAGGCTGCAGGGATCCGCATGATAGCCTCTTCCATGACTCATCAGATAAGGTGCCGTGCCGTGGATCGCCTCAAACAGCGCGTATTTGTTGCCGATGTTGGACGAGCAGGCTGTGCCAAGGCCGCCCTGGTGCTCTGCCGCCACGTCCGTGACGATATCGCCGTAAAGGTTAGGCAGCACGAAAACTTCCATGCCCTTGTTGAAGTCGGGGTCCATCATCTTGGCCGCCATCGCGTCTACCAGTACTTCCTTGACCTCGATGTCCGGATACTCCTCTCCGACCTTCTTCACGACCTTAATGAAGTTGCCGTCCACCAGCTTGACGATATTGGCCTTGGTGACCACCGTCACGTTGTGCTTGCCGTTCTTCTTGGCGAATTCAAATGCCGCGCGGGCGATCCGCTCGCTTCCCTGTTCGGTCTGGACCTTGAAGTCAACCGCCAGATCCTCGCTGACCTGGATGCCCTTGTTGCCCCAGATGTACTCGCCCTCGATGTTCTCTCTGAAGAAGGTCCAGTCAATGCCCTTGTCGGGAATGCGCACGGGACGCACCGCCGCGAAGAGCTGCAGGCCTCTTCTGAGAAGGCTGTTGGCGCTGACCAGGTTCGGGAGGCCATCGCCTGCGCGGGGTGTCACGAAGGGGCCCTTCACCAGGACGTCGCACTTCTTGCACTCCTCAAACACATCTGCCGGAAGGCTCTCCATCTTCGCCACACGGTTCTCGATCGTCATGCCTTCGATCGTGCGGAGCTCTACCTTGCCGGACGCGATCTCGTCCGCCAGGAGCTCATGCACAACGCGGAGCGCCTGTTCCATGATGATCGGACCGATGCCGTCGCCGGGCAGGATGCCGACCACGATCTTTTCCTTGGAGGCAAAATCCGTCACTTCCTTATCCTGCTTCATCGCCTCAATTCGCTCGTACTCGGAGCGAATCAGCTCCGCAAACTTTTCCTGTGCTGCCTTGATCTGTTCTTCCATTCTCTTTTCCATTCTCTTTTCCACTTTCATTACCTCCCATGGCCGATGAACCTGTAACATGTTATTCAGGCCTTTCCCATCTCCTTAAGCTGTTCCCGCAGATGGCGAAGCTGACCACCGTCCAGAATGACCTCTTTCTCTGTTTCAGAGAGATCCGGCCTGCAGTAGAATGTAAATCCCTTATCCTCATCTGTCACTTTCACCCTTCCGGCAGCAATCTGCGCAGGGAAGTTCTCGATCCTGAGATGGTCTTCCTGGTCAAGCCTGTCATAATCCGCCGGGTTCTCAAACAGCATCGGTACAATCCCATGATTGACGAGGTTTCCTTTGTGGATACGTGCAATACTCTTGGCAATGACTGCGCGTACGCCCAGGTACATGGGGTTGATTGCCGCATGTTCACGACTGGATCCCTGGCCGTAATTCTCTCCGCCTACAATAATGCTTTTCCCCATTTTCTTTGCACGCTCGGAGAATTCCGGATCATATCGGTGATAGCAGTATTTGGACATCAGCGGGATATTGGATCGCATGGAACTGAATTCCGCACTGGCAGGCGTGATGTCGTCCGTGGAAATGTTGTCGCGCCCCTTCAAACTGATCTGTGCATGCAACTCTGTATCCGGCTTTTCGGGCACCGGCAAAAATGCAATATTGGGGCCCTTTATGACTTCGACCTTCCTCGCTTCCTCGACGGGGAGAGGCTCGATAATCATCGAATCATCAATCTCATATGCGTCCGGCTCATGGATCTGCGCCAAAACATCAATCTCATCTCCCAGAATCTCCTCTGCCGTCGCAAAGGTTCCCTTGATCGCAGTCGCAGCCGCAGATTCAGGACTTACCAGATATATCTGGGCATTCGGATTCCCAGCTCGGCCCTTGAAATTGCGGTTCGATGTTCGAACCGCCACTCCATTGGTTGGCGGAGTCTGGCCGATTGCACAGCACGGACCACATGCTATTTCCAGGAGCCTGACGCCGGCATCTACCAGCATTTCCAGGTAGCCGTCTTTCAGAAGTGACTTGTAAATCTGCTTGGAGCTGATGCCGCAGGTGCACTGCACGCCTTCCGCAACATGGTGTCCCTTCATAACCAGCGCGACCTTTGCGAGATCCGAATAACTCGTATTGGTACAGCTGCCGATGAACACCTGCTGTACGGGCTTCTTCTCGACCTCTTCCAACGGCTTGACGTTATCCGGTTGATGAGGGCACGCCATCAAAGGTTTCAGCGTATTCAGATCAATGTAGATTTCTTCGTCATATTCCGCGTCCTCATCAGGCAGGATTTCAGTGAAATCCTCTTCTCTTCCCTGTGCCCGCAGAAATCTTCTGACAGACTCATCTGCAGGAAAAATGGAAGTTGTTGCTCCTATCTCCGCACCCATGTTGGTAATGGTCGCTCTCTCGGGTACTTCCAGCGAAGCGGCACCGGGCCCGACATATTCATAGACCTTTCCCAGGCCTCCCTTTATGGTTTCACGGCGGAGCATCTCTAAAATGACTTCCTTTGCGTTAACTCCGGGGTGAAGCCTGCCTTCCAGATACACTCGCACGACTTTGGGCATTGTGAGCCGCATGGGAACTCCGGTCATCGCGGTAGCCACATCCATGCCGCCAACACCGATACATAGCATCCCGATCGCACCGCCGTGAGGGGTGTGGCTGTCGCCGCCCATACTCACCAGGCCGGGTCTTCCGAACCGCGCTACATGAACGGTATGACAAATGCCGTTCCCCGGTCTGGAGACGGTCACGCCGTATCTCTTCGCCACAGACTGCAGGTATATATGGTCATCCGGGGTTTTGAAATCAATATAGAGAAGATTATGATCCAGATAGCTGACACTTCGCTCGACGCCTATTCGATCCATTCCGATTGCTTCGAAAGCCAGATAGGTCATCACTGCATTGATATCATGCGTCAAGGTGTGATCCACTTTGATAAACACGTCATCACCGGCGTTCATGCTCCCTGATACAAAGTGTGAGCGGATGATTTTTCGTGTGATCGACTCTCCCATTGGGTTCCTCCTTTGAGATCACTGGTTTACGGGTAACAGGTGGTTTCTTTGATGCTTCCATTGTAAATGCCTCCCCGCCTTCCCGTAAAATTGCCTTTCTCCATGCTCCTATTCCATATGGGAATGGCTTCTGACTTCGCTTTATAAATTCTCTTTGGCCTTTTTCTCCACGTACTTAATAAACGCTTCGAGGGTTCGGCTGATCCTTTTTTCATTTCGATAGATGAACCATGTATTGCGTACGACCTGCTCCCCATTTCTCATAACCATCGGGGTAACAACAAGTCCGGGCAGTGTTTCTGTTTGGCTCGGAAGGAAACAGACTACGTAATCATCGTCATTCATGATACTGTTAAGCGCAAACTCCACATACCCGGCAGATCCGCCTTCTTTATATCTGCTCTCTCCAAACCAATCTCTCCACCAGGATTCGTGCATCTGCGTTGTATAGTCACTGGTCTGGTACATGATCCGGTTCATTTGCGGAAGGTTTTCCATTTGAATCGGTTTTCTGGATACGATATATCCGTAATCAGGCTGAACGGGCACACTGTTCACGCCCTGTGTATAGTTTCCCCTGACGAAGGCTGCATCTATGCTCCCTTCAAGAAGCATCTGGTGCAAAATATTGCTCTGCTTATTGAAGACCCTGAAGTTCAGGTTGGGATGATCATACGAAAATGCGTCAAGAAACTTCCGAAGCATATATTTGCTGAAGGTATAGGCCGATCCCAGATTCAGATATTCGATCTTTTCTTCTTTGAACTTCACAAGTTCCTCCGCGATCTCCTCCCGGAATCGAAGATACTCGCCGGCTTTCTCGCCCAAATAGTGTCCCTCTTCCGTGAGCGACAGACCCTTTGGTGTGCGATTCACAATGGGGGTGTCCAGTTCCTCCTCAATTTGTTTGAGGCGCTTTGTCAGCGTGGGCTGAGTGAGATAAAGAAGTTTAGCGACTTGCGTCAGGTTTGGATTCTTATAGAGTTCGTGTAATATTTTCCAGTCCAGATCTCTCATTTTTCCCCTTTCCGGCAGCCTTATCCCTGCATGTTCTGACCATGATTCATAACAGGCATTGCAATGCGTATGTCTGTCTTTCTTAATTTAAGGATACCTTTTTTTAACGTTTTATCAATTTCTCTATCCATTCAATTTTGGAATTTTTTCATTCAAACCTTGCATTTGTGACCGACTATGACAGAAGGTATGATTTTACTAAATACAGGTGATTTCTATGAAACGTTTTGATGATTCTAAGCACCCAATGTGTATTACTAAGAGGAGGTTAGTATGAGCGAAAACAAACATGAACGCACCGGTCTGTGGCTTGGCGGCATGCCCTGGTGGCTTGCCATCGCCAGTATTCTCCTTTGCCTGATTCCCGTTTACATCATACAGGGAGCCGGCGAAGATGCTTCCATGGTACAATCCACCAGCATGGCAGGTTCTATGGCTATGTGCCTTGCACTGGGCGTTGTCTTCAACGAAATCGGTGAGCGTATTCCCATCTGGAATAAATACATCGGCGGCGGACTGCTTCTGAGCTTCTTTGGCGTCGCGATCATGCGTCAGTTTGGCCTGATTCCGCAGCTCGCACTTGATGCGATCAACAGTTTTGTATCTGATGATGCCAATTTCCTTGAGTTCTTTATCATCATGCTGATCATTGGCTCCGTCCTGTCTTTGGACCGCGATATTCTGCTCAAATCCTTCGCCGGCTATATTCCCGCAATTCTTGGCGGACTTGTTGTGGCAATGCTTTTCGGCGTAGGTACCGGTTTGATTTTCGGCGTCAAGCCTACCGATGCGATCATCAAGTATGTCCTTCCGATCATGGGCGGCGGAAACGGTGCAGGCGCTGTACCACTCTCCCAGATCTATGAGCAGATTACCGGCGATCCGGCTGCCACTTACTACTCCTTCGCCATCATTATTCTGACCATCGCAAACCTTTTCTGTATCGTGGCATCTGCCGCCCTCAACGCACTCGGCGAGAAGTATCCGTCTTTAACCGGTGACAAGAAGACACTTCTTCGCAAAGGCGCAAATATTGCCAGAGATGATGCCAAGATAAAGACCGATAACGATGACCTCTTCGGCGCGCTTCTTCTTGCCATGGCCTGCTTCAGTGTCGGCCGACTGATGAGTAAAGTGGTGCTTCCTAAAATTGCCGGTGCTCCTATTCACCAATATGCGTACATGATCATCTTCGTCGTTATCCTTGCTGCAACCGGCATCATCCCTGCCAGAGTGCGGGCGGGCGCCAAGCGTCTCCAGAGCTTTTTCTCCGGCTACATGGGAATCGTCATCATGTGCGGCATGGGCGCAGATTTCGACCTCGGCGAGCTCTTTGCCGCAGTTGCGCCTTCCAACATCATCATGGCTCTCATGATCGTCATCGGTGCGATCATTGGCTCTGCTGTTGTGGGCTACCTTGTAGGCTTCTATCCGATCGACTCTGCCATCACAGCCGGTCTTTGCATGGCGAACCGCGGCGGTAACGGAGACCTCGCCTGCCTCGGCGCTGCAGATCGTATGGACCTGATCGCTTATTCCCAGCTCTCTTCAAGGCTTGGCGGCGGCATCGTCCTGATCGTCGCATCCTTCCTGTTCAGCTTCTGGCTGCGCTGACCTGAGGGCAGGAACTCGTTTTACTGTTATATTGATGAACTCCGATAACAATAGTGAGTCAGGGGAAATCCCCTGACTCACTTATTTACACAGCTCATTACATTTTCCCGATATCGAGGAGGAGATAAGAATGGTCGCATACTTTCCCAAAATGAATGCACTTTTCATGATCATCGGCGCAGCTATTGGTGTCATAGCCGGACTGCTTGTTTTTAAGGGAAATCTCCTTTCCGGCGGCAATATGGCAAATATCTTTCTCTTTGCGCTCTTTGTCGCAGCAGGCATTATTGCCGGACGCATGGCATCCGCTTTTACGGCAAACCGAAAACTGAACAGCATCTATCAAATTTTATACCGCGACGCCGATCCCAAGAAGTTCATAGAAGATTTCTCCCCTGTCCTTAAGAAAGTTTCTCCTGCTCTTGCGGAGTATATGAACGGCTGCCAGCATTTATCCTTTGCTTATGAAGCCTTGGGAGAGTTTGACCGCGCCTATTCGCTTGTTTCCGATTTAAACCCCGGAGAGCTTAAGCTGCACGCTCTGCCGATGACTTCCCTGCTCACCAATCAGAAAGCCAATCTCAGTATCCTTATGGGCCATGAGGAAGACGCCAGAGCATGGATCCGCGAACTTGGCGTTCTTAAAGAAAGTGCCTCAAATCGTGCTCCCGCACTTGCTTCCAACCTTTCCGAGTGTATCCGCCTGCACAACACAAGGCTGGACGCAATGGCCGGAAATGCCGATACCGATATTTCCTACCTGGAGGAGGAGATCAAAACCTCCACAAATCTCATCCACCAAAAGGAAATGCAATTGGAACTTGCGCGATTCCTTGCCGGACGCGGGGGCAGCGTACAAGCGCAGCAGCTTCTGAAAGAAATTCTGAAGGGGCCTCAAGGTCTATGGTCCCAGAAACAGGCCGCATGCTTCCTGTCTTCATCGACGCGATGAAGGAAGCCTTTGTAGGCAACAGGTAATTATGAAAAACAAGTGTAATGGGACTGTCGCATTTTACAAAATGCTACAGCCCCCATTTCTTAGTAGAAAAGTCCGCCGAGATTGAAAACACCAAGTGCCGCCATGATGACGTTGATCAGTACGTTGCAGACAGAGAGAAGGAACAGAGTGGAGAACATCTTGTTGAGTTCTTCCGTCGTTGTCTCTTTAGCCGCAGAGTAGGAAGACATGATGATCGCGCCGCCGGTGGAAAGCGGGCTGATCGCTGCCGCGAAAGAGGTCGCTGTCACAGCTGCGATGAGCTCGACATAGTGTGCTCCGGGGAACTTCGTGACCAGATCTGCGCAGATCGGGTACAGGGCGGGCATTACGACGCCGGTCGTGGAGCTTACCCAGGAGAGGATACCGGAGGTGGCTGCCATGATCGGAGCTGCCGTACGGGCTGTCATGAAGGAGCTCAGGAAATCGGAAACCAAAGTGATACCGCCCAGGAGATCGATCATGTTGACGAGAACGCCTACGCCGCAGATCATCATGAGGGTGCCCCACGGAATACCTTTGATCGCCGCCTTTTCATCGGCGCAGCCAAGGAGAATCAGAACCGCTGCCATAACGAAAGCGAAGAGGCCGGTGTCCATCTTGAAACCGATGCAGCAGATGACCATGACGATGATCGCTGCCATTGTGATCTTCTGTTTTGGGTTGAAAGCAGGAATATCCGAAAGCTTAAGCGGATTATCCGCCTTGACGGCATATCCCTTGTAAACGAGGTAAATGATCACGGTGAACACGAATCCGGAGAGAAGGGTGCTCAGGAACAGGTGCAGTTCAAATCCGGAGTAACCTAAAGGCTCGGAGAGCTGCTTAGCCAGGATACCTGTCAGGGACAGGGGAGAGGCGCAGCCGGCGTTGGCGCCGAGCTTGGCGTACAGAGCCGTCGCCATAGGGTTGATATCAAGCTCAAAAGCGAGATAGACTGCAAATGTTGTCATCAGGATACCTGCGGCGATGTGGCCGGGTCCGATGGCGGAGATGAATGCAGAGAGGAAGAACATCAGGATCGGGATGAGATAGGTCCTTTTCCCGACCAGCGCGACGACCTTTTTGGAGAAAAGATCGAGCGTTCCGTTGGCGGAAGCCATTCCGAAGAGGAAGGTAACGCCGACCAGGGTAACAAACATCGAGCTGGAGAATCCTTTAGCTATATCGCTGGTTTTTAAAAGACGCATCGCGCCGTTGGACTCGATCTGCACGCCGGCGGCAATCGCCAGCTGTGTCAGCAGGAACGTGGCGCCGATCGCGAAGAAACCGATATTGACTTTTTTGATAAATCCGATGGCGACAACAGCCACCAGTACAAGCAGAGAAATCTGCGGCATCATTGCTCTTATCATTTCCATAGTAAGCTCCTTTCTCTGATTTCAATTTGTTATTATCCGGGGAATAAA
>AUXO017835931.1_pt1 | contig 10523 bp, 13 predicted proteins | sample 768731 | NCBI WGS metagenome assembly AUXO01 (sample SAMN02715735, study PRJNA202380) | gut metagenome | biome: sheep rumen | host: Ovis aries | place: New Zealand: Palmerston North
ACCATCTACCTAAGTCAGAAATGATATGGTAAAGACATAGTCCAGACTACAACACCTTATAAGTGGCTATGGTGACATAGAGTAGTAAGAAAATCCAGAGGACCTAGTCTATGAGAGTTCAAGTCTCTCTACCCGCATTAATTATTACAGGAGGATATAAAATTAATAATAATATGTCTATAATAGACCAAATTAATTATACATTAAGATTTCATTCTTCCAATTTAGCATCTTAGGATAAATATACAAGGTTCTTAGAACTATCAGAATTTAAACGAAATTTAGAACAAGAATTATATTTACTTAATAATTCCTGTAAAAAAGATAATAGATTAACGTAAAGCACACATGAGGTAAAAGACATGGCAAGTGAGTCTAAAAAGCGAAAATCTAAACATTCTAATTGTATGAACGGTGCTATGAAATGGGACTGTAAATGTAAAGGATTAGCTATGTTTCACAAGCGGCATCGTATGCAATTAAAGAGAGCAACAGTAAAAGAAACATTTTTAACATAAAGCACATTATTGTGGTGGCGGAATAGGTAGACGCTTATGTGGTGAAGACTTTGAAAAATGGAGTTCGATTGAGTACAAGTGGTGGCAAAGTCATGTAAGGTGCAAATCCTTACCCATGGTACTAATGTAGAAAACACAAGGAGTTGGAAATGGGTGTATTAATACTTATTATTGGCGGGTTATTCGCCACATTAGCGATTAACTCACTATAACTAACGTAAAGAACGCTTTATATCACTAAAAACTATTGTGGTGGCGGAAAAGGTAGACGCTAGCAAGCAAATGGCGAGGGAGAAGTTTAACTTTGCCAAGTGGACGCACTTTGGTTCATTCAATACTATGTAAGGTGCAAATCCTTACCCACAATAAGTGCTACATTATGCCGTATATAGTGCCGGTGCAGAGGTCTGCTACTGGTGGAAGGGTTCGAATCCCTTACGGGTACTAATATTAACATGATGTGGTTTAACCAGAGATGCTCATAAAGGACACATGAGGTAAAAGACATGGCAAGCGAATCTAAAAAGCGAAAATCTAAACATTCTAATTGTATGAATGGTGCTATGAAATGGGATTGTAAGTGTAAAAGATTAGCTATGTTTCACAAACGGCATCGTATGCAATTAAAGAGAGCAACAGTAAAAGAAGCATTTCTAACATAAAGCATATTATTATCGTGGCGGAATAGGTAGACGTGACTGGGTGTGATTGAGAACTAGCGTAACTAGTCGAGGTCTTAAATTGCCCTTCGCTTGCAACGCAAAGAGTTACGGAAAGTGAGAGATAAGCCGAGCGAAAAACTCAATCATGTAAGGTGCAAATCCTTACCGATATATAACTAATTAAAATACATATCGTGGCGGAATAGGTAGACGCAGGAGATGGTCGAATGACATTGTGAGGAGTGGTTCGAGTCCGCGAATTTCCGGGTTCGAATCCCGGGAGTGCAGGGTGCAATATCAATGTCATGTAAGGTGCAAATCCTTACCGATATGTAATTTGGAGGGGTGCCGAAGTGGTCATAACGGCGTAGACTTGAAATCTTCTGTGGCTTAAAAGCCCCGTGGGTTCGAATCCCACCCTCTCCGTGCCGTGACGCCTTGTACCACGTAAAACTAGGTGGGTTTACAGTTATCCCGAAAGCTACAATGTAATAAACTTGTGAGTACTACATTTATTATTTTTGTAGTAAAACGAATCCTCCTCCTATTAGATGCCAGAATCTATTGAGTGAAAAACTTCTGAAAGTAATCTGGTCACGAGTAAGAAAAGTACCTTTGAGGATATGGTACAACTTGCCGTTCTGGCTCAATTGGCAGAGCAGATGCCTTGTAAGCATCAGGTTGTGGGTTCGAGTCCCACGGGCGGCTTTATACCACCTTAGCTTAACGGATAAAGCAGTTGGCTACGAACCAAAAGAGTGTGGGTTCAAATCCCATGGGTGGTTTATGGAGGGATGGCAGAGAGGTTTAATGCGGCACCCTGCTAAGGTGTTAATCCATTCGGATTCACTGGTTCGAATCCAGTTCCCTTCGTTTTATGGGTAGATAGACGACTAAGGAGATCGGCGAGACTGTAAATCTCGTGGCTATTGCACCGAGTGGGTTCGATTCCCTCTCTGCCCACTTTGGGAGGATAGCTCAGTTGGAAGAGCGGTAGGTTGAAGCCCTACGCTGCGGAAGTTCGATTCTTTCTCCTCCCACTATTTATTTTGACTTTTTTTAAAATTTATAATATAATATAAATATAAAAGAAAAGAAATTTAATTTGCAGGTGTAGTTCAATGGTAGAATGTTAGCCTTCCAAGCTAAACACGTGGGTTCGATTCCCACTACCTGCTTTCTGCGGATATGGCGAAACTGGCAGACGCATTAGATTTAGGCTCTAACGAAGTAATTCATACAGGTTCAACTCCTGTTATCCGCATTATATACCCGTAGCTCAGCGGACAAGAGCATTGGACTTCTAATCCAAGTGTCGGGGGTTCAAATCCCTTCGGGTATACTTTTGGTCGCATCGCCAAAAGGCTAAGGCACATGGTTGCAACCCATGTATTATAGGTTCGAATCCTATTGTGACCTTTATGGGCTTGTAGTTCAGTTGGGAGAACGTCCGCCCTGCAAGCGGAATGTCGTGGGTTCGAGTCCCACCTCGTCCATTAATAAAACTTAGTTGATAGACAAGAATTAAAAGTCACCAAGACAATAGGAGCCCTTGTAATGGAAAGAACTAAAATTGTGAATCCATGTGGGATGCGGCAGTTTGAAACTACTGCCTCAACTAAGTTTTATTTTACTCGGTTAACTCAATGGGAGAGTGTTTGCCCTACAAGCAAAAAGTTAGCGGTTCGAATCCACTACCGAGTATTGCGGACCTTTAGCTCAGCTGGTTAGAGCACTCGGCTCATAACCGAACGGTCCGGGGTTCAAATCCCTGAAGGTCCATTTGTCCAGGTCAGCTCTAGACATTAAACTAATTGTGCGGGCAACTGTTGGCTGATAGAAGTCCCGCACTATATATGGCTCCGTGGTGAAGAGGTTATCATATCTGACTGTCTATCAGAAGTCACGGGTTCAATCCCCGTCGGAGTCGTTTAAGGAGGGGTGTTATGTATACTTTAAACTATTATAAAAAAAATAGAACAAGAGCAACCTTTAGAAATAAAGATGTTCATATTACTTTATATTAGGGAATATATAAACATCAAACAGCAGGTAAAACAAAATTTTATGCTGCCCATATAAGATTAAAAAATTATAATAAACTTCATTTAGCAAAAGCAAATGGTAAAAGATCTGGTGGTTTCCAAACTATTTATGATATGGTTCATACTAAAAATAATAAAGCCTATAATGCAGCTTTGGCGGTGAATGGGCCATTTAACGGGGCAGATTCTCATAGATGGGATGCTTTTGGTGGTGATAAATATTATACTGCCGCATTTCATGATTATCACTAGATAGTAGATGGAAAATATTATAAAGGTACTTTAGGTTCAGCTGATGTTGGCGGAAATGCTGCATATAGTTCAAGAACCGGAATTCTTGCTCCAGGAACTTCTCATAAAGGTATCTAGTCTAAAATGACTTTTAAGGAAGCTGCCGCAAAGAAACTTCTTTCAGATACTTTTCATGGAGATATGGGATTTACTATTTTACTAAATGGTACTGTATTAGGTAATGCACAAGATAAAGCAATCCGTGCTAGAACTTTTATTGGTACAAATGGTAAACCAGGAGATATATGGATTGTTGTTGCTAATGGAGATAATACTGATAATTTTTCAAAAGGATTAAATGCATATGGAGAAGGTCACATTCTTAAAAAATTAAAATGTAAATATGGATATAATTTAGATGGTGGTGGTTCTTCCACTATGGTTTTCAAAGGTAAACCTATTAATAAATCTAAAGAAATTATGAGAAAATGTTATGATGCTCTATATGTATCTAAATAAATATTAAGGAGATTAATTCTCCTTATTTTAGAGGATGAAGTGTAAAGGTATGCACACCACATTTGGGATGTGGAGGAGGAGTTCGAGTCTCACATCTTCTATTCTATATGCTGGTAGCTCAGATGGTAGTAGCACTTGACTTTTAATCAAGGTGTCGCGGGTTCAAGCCCCGCTCAGCATATTTTTTACTTGAAAATTTTAAAAATTTTTGATATAATATTTATATAAGAAATGAAAAAATAAAAGAGGTAAATGTTATGTCAAGAACAAAAGCTGAAGTAAAAATTGGCGACTGTATTTATATTTATAAAATATTTGGATATTCTGAATATAATGACAGTACGGGAGTCGTATCTTTAATAACTGAAGATAATTATATTTATGGTTCATGGGGTGATATTCCTCTTGTGTTTTCAGATGATTGGAAAATCATTTGAAAAATTTAAAAATTTTTGTTATAATATATATGTAATAAATAATAAAGGGACACGCAGCAAACTCTTAAGAAAATTAAGGATAGCTTAAAGGTAGAGCAAATGACTTGTTAATCATTCTATTGTTGGTTCGAATCCAACTCCATAAACAAAATGCCCCTTGTAATTTTATTAATATAAGACACATACAGCAAATTATATGTTATTCTATTGGTGCTAGAAATTAAACAATAATAAGTGTCTAGTTTTATTTTAAAAATAAGGAATATAATAATTATTCTTGATTAACTCCCTTTCTTTTTAAGATAAGATTAGATTAACTACTTTAATCTAATCTTATTTTTTTATGCAATTAATGATTTTGAGATAAAAGGAGAAACAAATGAGCAATACTTTTTTAAATGAAATGACAAAAGTAAATAACGTAAAATTTACAGAAAATGGTGGAGTTACTAGAAAAACTACTAACTCAAAAGTTTTAGATATGTTTTCTGTTGGTGGTGCTTATAGAAATCGTTCTGCTGCAGATTGTATTTTGTTATTTAAAAATGCATATGATGAAGACCCACTTTTAGCTTTAAAATGTCTTTTCTATTTAAGAGATATTCGCGGCGGACAGGGAGAGAGAAGATTTTTTAGAGTAGTTTTCAGATGGTTGTGTATAAAGCATCCTCAAGTTGCTATTAAAAATCTTAAAAATGTAGCAGAATATGGTCGTTATGATGACCTTATTTATACTACAGAAGGAACTCCTGTAGAAACAGAAGCATTTAATCTTATCAAAAGACAGTTAGCCCTTGATATTCGATGTAAAACCCCTTCATTATTAGCAAAATGGTTGCCTTCTCAAAATGCTTCCAATAAAGAAACTCAAAGATTAGGTCATAAAGTTGCTAAATTCTTAGGAATGAATAGCCGCCAGTACAGAAAAACTCTTTCTGTTTTAAGAGAAAGAATTAATGTACTTGAAAGATTAATGTCAACTAATCAATGGGAAAAAATTGAGTTTGATAAAATTCCTTCAAAAGCTGGGATTATTTATCGAAATGCATTTGCTAGACGTGATTTATTAGCAAAAAAATATGAAACTTTTGCTAAAAGTACTACTACAAAAGTAAATGCAGATGCTCTTTATCCGCATGATGTTGCTCATAGAGCTTTCTCAGCAAATCGTCTTCGACTTGATGACCCAACTCGTTTAATGATTCAAAAATATTGGGATAACCTTAAAGATTTTTATCATGGACGAGAAGAAAATGGTCTTGCTATTGTAGATGTGTCTGGTTCAATGTACGGAGTTCCTATGGAAGCAGCTGTTTCTATGGGTGCTTACATCGCAGAAAAAGCACACGGACCTTTTGCTAATCATTTCATCACTTTCTCTGCTAATCCAGAATTAGTAAAATTTGAAGGTGTTGATATTGTTGATAAATTTAATCGTTGTGTTTCTGCCAATTGGGGAATGAACACAAATTTAAAAGCAGTATTTGATATGTTACTTAAAACTGCCAAAAGTAATAGAGTTAGAAAAGAAGATATGCCTACTAGATTATATATCTTTTCTGATATGGAATTTGATAGATGCGTATCTTTTGGACCGAATCGTTCTGATTCTTTTTGGTATAGTACTAATACCATTAGAAGTATCAACGAAGCTAACTCTGACCTTGAAAAAATTAAAGAAGAATGGGCAAGAGAAGGATATGAATTACCTCCTGTTATCTTTTGGAATCTTGACGCAAGACATGACAATATCCCCGCAATTGGCGATAACTTTAGTTATGTAAGTGGTTTCTCTCCAGTTATGGTGGAAACTATTCTTGGCGGAAAAGATGGTTATGACTTAATGCTTGAAAAGCTTAATTCAGAAAGATACAAAGCAGTTGTAATCTAAATAATTAGAGTGTATAATCAATGATTATACACTCTTTTTTTTATTATATATAAAACTTTTTAGAACCTGATTAAGCTAATCTCATTAACTGGGCGGCCCGCAGACTCTCGAATTTGAAAATGAAAGCTGGTTTGGATTTTTTTTATTCAAAAACATATAAGGCATGAGTTGGACAAAAATACATAATCTATTTATGCTATTTTTTATATATAATGAAATAAAATGCTTAAAAAGGGAGGCAACCTATGATAGAATTATTACAACATTATTCCTTAGAAGAAATTTTAATTTTTATGATTCTTTTAGCTCTTGCTATAAAAAGTTTATTAACTTTTTTTGATTGGGCTTATGATAATTATCAAAAAATATTTAATAAAGAATATAGAAAACTTAGCGATAAAGAGCAATTAGAAAAACGATTACAAAAAGGAAGTTAGTTTATGGATGCTTTAAAAAATAATCAAGAACTAACTGATGAAGTTTTACAAAAATTATCTGATAAAATAGATATATTAATTGAATCAGATAAAGATGCTATCAAAGCATATATTACTAGATAGCATCATTATTTTTATTATAAAGAAGGGTGGATTGACGACTTTAATTTAGATTGTTTATAGAAAAGATATAAACATTATAAGGATGAGGGCGGCAATTCTTTTATTCACGGTTTTATGGAGGATTTAAGAAGTTTACCAAAACAAGACCCTTCAAAAATGTTTCAAGAAAAAAATAAATAATATTTAAAGAGATAAAAGGAGAATAAATAACAATGGCAATTTTAACAAATTTATATCCACCTGTTCTAAATGATGTGGCTCCAGCTTTTATTAGAACAGAACCTTGCAGAATTTATTTTTCTCTTTCAGAATATAATTCTAAAAATGATTTAAAATCTAATTATGAAGTTCAAGTATCTGTAACTAATTTAAAAACTAATATTTCAGCTTTAAAAGTATCAAAATATCCAGCAGGTATTAAAATTTGTAAATTATTTGATACAAATACATTAAATCAATATTATATACAAATAGAACCTTCAGATATATAGGGTGGTATTTTTGAAATAAATTAGTTTTATAAAGTACAAGTAAGACTTGTATCTAAATATGTTTTAAATCCTTCTCAAAATCCAGGAGCTAAATGGCTTTTTGAAAATACTAAATACTTTTCAGAATGGTCTAATGTATGTTTAATTAAAGGAATTGACCAACCGCACATCGCTATTGAAGGATTAGAAGAAAATGAAACAAGTTTATTTTCAAATTCTTTTAATGAAATTGCGGGAAAATTATATTATTTTGATTCATCTCTTGGAGAAATTGAAACTTTAAAAAGTTACAATTTAAAAATTTATGAAAAAGAGTCTAATAATTTTGTTCTTAGAGTTCCTGAACAATTAACAAATCCATTTTCTCCAAATGAATTTCATTATATTTTTAATTATTTATTTGAAGATAATATGGAATATAGATTAGAATTTACTTATACAACAACTAATTTATATACTGAAACTATAAACTATAATTTTAAAATTATAAAACAGTCATATCAAGGATTAGATGCTACTCTATCATTAACTCCAAGAGAATGGTTAGGTTGTATAGAAGTATTCATTGACCTTCCGCAACCAATAACTACAATGAAAGAAATTTTAATAAGAAGAAGTTCTTCTAAAGATAATTTTTTAAATTGGGAAACTATAAAAATTATTAATTACGAAAAACTGCCTAAAAACTCATACTTGTGGTATGATACTACTATTGAAAGTGGTATATGGTATAAATATTTAATTCAATAGAGAACTTAGTATGGAAAATTAGATTCTATAATTTAGTATCAAGAGCCTGTTATTTGTGTATTTGAAGATATTTTTCTAACTCAAAATGATAGACAATTGAGGATTAGATTTAATCCTAATATTTCAGTTTTAAAATATAATACAACTGAATCTCAACAAGTAACACTAGGTTCACAATATCCTTTTATTAGAAAAAATGGAAATACATTTTATAGAACATTTTCTATTGGTGGATTAATTTCTTCTTTTATGGATAATACTTCTTAGGATAACCCTAACTTTTATAATGGGACTTTTAATTATCATGATGTAGAAGGAGATGAAACTTTTACTAATAAATCTGAATTATATACTACTTCTAAAAAATTATATGATTCATATAATAATAATTTTAATATTAATGAACATCAAGACTATATTTATGAAAGAGAATTTAGAAATAAAGTATGTGAATTTTTATATCAATATAATATAAAATTATTTCGCTCTTTAACATAGGGAAATATATTAATTAAATTAATGGATGTTTCTCTTGAACCTATTACAACTTTAGGTAGAAGATTATATTCTTTTTCTGCAACAGCTGTTGAAATAGATGATTATACTATATCTAATTTAAATAAATATAATTCTATTAATAAATTTAATTATACAATTAGAGAACAAGATTATGAAGGTGTTTTTATTCCTACTCAATCAGTGTTTAAAAAAATCTTTAATTTTCATGATTTAAAACATCAAAAATTATTAAAAATAACAAATATTAGAATTACACCTTATAAAAATCATCAAGTATTATATATAAAAGATGGTAAAACACAAAATTATTATAGAATTGTATTACGTGATGGCGAAGATATGTTGCTTGAATTAACAGAAGGTAGTTTATCTCTATTAAATGATATTTTAATTGCTTCAAAAGGAAGATTGACTTTATCTGATTTAGATATATTATCGCTTGAAGGAGATAGTCATTTTATTATAGTTCCAGGTGCTATTCAATAGTTAATTTAGCAAGAAGGTATTATTGTTGAAGATATATATTTTGGTGGTATTCATTTAACTGAAACAACTAATCCAAATAACATTGGAGAATATGAATATTATAAAAATAGTAATCGATTTGATTCTTTAGATGATATAACAAATCCTTCTCCTAATCATGTTTATTAGATTGCTTGTCTTTATATAGATGAATATGATTCTTTTATAGGAGAATGTTTAACAATTAATTCAGAATATGTAGTAGATGCGGATAATACTCAACAAAATGTATAGATAAAAGATGACCCTTCTAAAAATGCTGCTTTATTAGTTGATAAAATTTATCCACAGTCTTTAAGATATATATATTATAAAGACCCATAGAGTGAAACTCAACAATATAAATGGTTCATTTTTAATGAAAATGATGATATTCTTTATCCAACTAAAAATATGATAACTTATGAATGTAAATTGAAAGAAGGGATTGATTAATTATGACTTATGATTTTTTATATTTAAATGACCCCGTCTTTCTTAAAGAATTTGACCAAAATAGATTAAAAGAACAATATATAAAAATTAATGTTTTAGATTTTAAAGAAAATCCAATAGAAGAAATTCAAGGTAAAGCTATAAGTGGTAACATTAATTTAGATGGTTCTTCCGGAATGAGAAGAACTGCTAATATTACTTTTTTAGCTAATGAATATTAGAATGATTTAACTAATGTAAAACATTTATTATCTATTAATAAAAAAATTTAGCTTTTAATTGGATTTACTAATAATACTAATAAATATGATAATTATCCAATTATTTGGTTTCCACAAGGAATATATGTAATTATATCTCCTAACATTTCTTATAGTTCAGCAGGTCTTACAATATCACTAACATTACATGATAAAATGGCTTTATTAAATGGCGAGTGCGGCGGCACCCTACCCGCTTCTGTTATTTTTAATTAGATTCAAGATGTTGATTCTGAAGGTAATACAACTATTTCTCATCCAACTATTTATCAAATTATACAATAGTTAGTTCATCATTTTGGAGGATAGAAATTAGGAAAAATTATAATAAGTGATATTGATAATAAAATTAAAAAAGTTATGAGATGGATGGGTAATTCTCCATTATATATATTTCAACAAAATACTGGTGAATATATATATACTCATATTTCTACTGATTATAATGATTTAATTAATAATGTAGATGTTACCAAAGGTTAGATTCTTACTTTTGAATATGGAGAAGATATAGGATATATATTAGATGATTTTATATATCCAACAGAACTAATGGGAAATGCGGGAGATAGTGTTGTTACAATATTAGATCAAATAGTTAATTTATTAGGTAATTATGAATATTTTTATGATATAAATGGTAATTTTAGATTTCAAGAAATTAAAAATTATTTAAATAC
>AUXO016448170.1_pt1 | contig 10521 bp, 12 predicted proteins | sample 768731 | NCBI WGS metagenome assembly AUXO01 (sample SAMN02715735, study PRJNA202380) | gut metagenome | biome: sheep rumen | host: Ovis aries | place: New Zealand: Palmerston North
CCAGGAACAGGAGACACGCCAACTGAACCAGGAACAGGTGACACACCAACTGGGCCAGGAACAGGTGATACTCCAACCGAGCCAGGAACAGGAGACACTCCAACTGAACCAGGAACAGGAGACACTCCAACTGAACCAGGAACAGGAGATACACCAACTAATAGTTCTGATGTGCAACCGGAGCAAAGTAGTTCAAATGTAAGCGAACCAACTATTACTCATGTTATTCCTGCAGATTCTGGAAACGCAAGCGAAATTGAAGAAGGAAATAATTAATTCCTTCTTTTAAATTGACATTAAAATTCAATAATAATATAATACTTTCACGGGAGAATAATTATGATATTGAATGAGAAGTTTGATAAAAAATATGAAGGCATAATTAATTTATATGAGCCTCTTGCCGATTGGTTTGAAAGGAATCAAGATGTAATGGCTGAATATGGTTTTACACATAAGAATTGTCTAAAATATATAAATAAGAATATTAATATGGACATTATTATATTGGGTAAGATGTCTGCCGCTGCATTTAATTGGTTAGAAACTACTCCCGATATTTCAATATCATTGCATGCAAGAGCTTTTAATGCTGCATCTGCCATACATAAAATATATGTTGATGAAAGTAGTTTATTAAGTGATAATGCAAAAGAATTATATAATATACATAAAGGTGAAATTAGAAAAAATAGACTTGTATTAGTAAAAGATCATAAATAAAAAATTATGATCTTTTTTGAAGTGTTTTTATTAATAAATCTTTAATAATATTATTAGGAGGTAGATATGGATGATATTATTAAAGTATTCAGATTCGGTTATTTTGATGCAATAAATGATATTAATAGTGGGTATAATAATAAAAACTTTATAAATGTTGTTAATAAAGATTTTTTATCAAAAATCTATGATATTGGATATATCATGGGCTATAATAGTTACTCTAATTATATAAAAAATAATCTTTAAAAATATTTTATTATAGTGTATAATCATACTAGGTGAAGAAATATGAATAAAAAAGGTTTTACTCTTTTGGAATTGCTTGCTGTAATTGCGGTTATTGCACTACTTGGTGGTGTTACAATTTCTATGTTTAGTGCAAGTACAGATACTTCAAGTGAAGAAGATTTAGCTAATAAATTTAAAGAAATTCAAGAGGCTGCAATTGTATATGTAGATTTAAATGACTCATGGTTATCATCTTTTACAAATGGTAATGAAATATATGTTAGATTAGGCGAACTTCAAAATACTAATTATATATCTAGTGGTATTAAAAATCCTTTAACTGGTGAAGACTTTCCAAGTGATTATTTAATTAAAATATATAAAGTGAATCCTACTGGTGATAATTCTTATGTCAATTCTTGCATTATTTCTAAAGTAGGCTCTAATACTAGATGTATTGCAAACAGCGATGGATATGCATGCGAATGCTGTGATTATGAATTAAATACAAATGATAATATGAATATTAGTTGTAATTATTAAATATGCTAATATTTTTGTTTAGTTATTAATACAAACATTTTTTTGCTTTAAAAAATATGGTTTTCTATTAATTAATGTGTTATAATATTTAACACTTTGAAGGTGATATAATGGATAAAATTGTTATAAAAAACGCACATGAGAATAATTTAAAAAATATAGATTTAGAACTTCCTAAAAATAAATTAATAGTTATGACTGGAGTATCTGGAAGTGGTAAATCAAGTTTGGCGTTTGATACTATTTACGCGGAAGGTCAAAGAAGATATGTTGAAAGTCTAAGCGCTTATGCTAGACAATTTTTGGGTAATATGAATAAACCAGAAGTTGATTCAATTGAAGGACTAAGTCCAAGTATTAGTATTGATCAAAAATCTACTAATAAAAACCCTCGAAGTACAGTTGGAACTGTTACTGAAATATATGATTATTTAAGATTATTATTTGCACGTATTGGGACTCCTTATTGTCCTAATCATAATATACCTGTAACAGAACAAAGTATCGAAGAAATGACCAATAAAGTTCTTGAATATCCAGTTGGAACAAAAATTGAAATATTATCTCCTGTAATTCATGGTGAAAAAGGAACTCACAAAGATTTACTTGAAGATTTAAGAAAAGATGGATATGTAAGGATTAGAGTAGATGGTGAAGTAAAAGATTTAAGTGAGGAAATAATTTTAGATAAAAATAAAAAGCATAACATAGATATTATTGTTGATAGAATAGTTATAAAAGAAGATAGTCGCTCTAGAATATTTGAAGCTATCGAATTGTCATGTAAGAGTGCTAATGGAAAAGTTGTAATTAATATTATTGGTGATAAAGAAATAGTAATGAGTGAAAATTATGCTTGCCCATTATGTGATTTTAGTATTCCAGAATTGGAACCAAGATTGTTCTCATTTAATAGTCCATATGGAGCATGTCCAGTTTGCAAAGGACTTGGTGTTAATTTACATATAGATGAAGATATATTAATACCTGATAAAAACTTATCAATAATGGAAGGGGCTATTGCTTCTTTCCAAAGTGGTGAAACATTAAATATTGCATTTAAAAAGCTTGCTTTAGTTGCTGAACATTATAATATTGATTTGTATAAGCCAGTTAAAGATTTAACTAGAGAAGAATTAGATATTATACTATATAAATCTCCGGAAAAACTTGATTTGACTTTAACCACAAGAAGTGGTAGTACAATGAAAAGTTATGATTATTTTGAAGGAATTATTACTAATTTAGAAAGACGCTATATGGAAACCAATAGTAGTGCTATACGTGAATGGATAGAAAAATATATGACAGAACTTCCATGTCCATATTGTCACGAAACAAGGCTTAAAGATGAAGCACTAAGTGTTAAAATTAATGGCAAAAATATATATGAAGTATCTAATTTAAGTATAAGAGATTTAATCGATTATTTTGAAAATTTGAAATTAAATAATGAGCAAAAAGAAGTATCATTCTTAATTATTAAGGAAATAAAGGAAAGATTAAATTTCTTGAAAAACGTGGGTCTTGAATATTTAACACTATCTAGAACAGCTGCAACTTTATCTGGTGGTGAAGCACAAAGAATTAGGCTTGCTACACAAATAGGAAGTAGACTTTCTGGAATTCTTTATGTATTAGATGAACCTTCGATTGGTTTGCATCAAAGAGATAATGCTAAACTAATTGCATCATTAAAAGAGATGAGAGACCTAGGTAACACTTTGATAGTTGTTGAACATGATACGGATACTATGTTAGAGGCAGATTACTTAGTTGATATCGGACCAAAAGCAGGTAATGAAGGTGGATATTTAGTAGCATGTGGAACTCCTGAAGAAGTAATGAAATGTAATGAATCTATTACTGGTAGATACTTGAGTGGTAAAGAAAAAATAGAAGTACCAAAGAAAAGAAGAAAAGGCAATGGTAATTTTATTAAAATTACTGGATGTAAAGAAAATAATTTAAAAAATATTTCTGTTGAATTTCCATTAGGTAAATTCATTTGTGTAACTGGTGTATCAGGAAGTGGAAAATCAACATTAGTAAATGAGATATTAGGAAAAACATTGTTAAACAGAATTAATAAATCAAAGGATAAACCAGGTAAATACAAAGATATCAAAGGTATTGAACATATTGATAAAATTGTTAATATTACACAAGATCCAATTGGAAGAACGCCAAGAAGCAATCCAGCAACATATACTGGTGTATTTGATGCAATACGTGAAGTGTTTGCTGAAACTCGCGAAGCAAAAATACACGGATATGATAAAAGTAGATTTAGTTTTAACGTTAAAGGTGGAAGATGTGAGGCTTGCTGGGGTGATGGTGTTAAAAAAATAGAAATGCATTTTTTACCTGATGTTTACGTTCCTTGTGATGTATGTAATGCAACTAGATATAATAAAGAAACATTAAAAATTAAATTTAAAGGATTAAATATTTCTGAAGTATTAGACTTAAGGGTAGAAGACGCATTAAATGTATTTGAAAATGTGCCAAAGGTATATAAGACATTAAAAATAATGCAAGAAGTTGGTCTTGGATATGTTAAGTTAGGACAAAGTGCTGTAACTTTATCAGGAGGAGAAGCATCAAGAGTTAAACTAGCTAAAGAACTACAGAAAAAGCCTACTGGTAAAAGCATATTTATACTAGATGAACCATCAACAGGACTTCATCAAGATGATATTAAAAAATTACTTTCAATATTAAATAAAATAGTTGATAATGGGGATACCGTAATAGTAATTGAACATAATCTTGATATTATTAAACAAGCAGATTATATAATTGATTTAGGACCAGAAGGTGGAGATTTTGGTGGAAAAATTATTGCTAAAGGCACACCTGAAGAAGTAACAAAAGTAAAAGAATCATTCACTGGACAATTTTTAAAAAAGTATTTATAAGAGGAGCAATTTATGGAAAAAATATTAGACAAATTAACAAATATAGGGATTGATTTTGGCATTAAATTATTAATATGTATTATTGTACTAATTGTAGGTAGTAGATTAATTAATATGTTAACCAAATTTTTGAGAAAAGAGCATAGATTTAGTAAATTAGATCCTGGAGTTAAAGGATTTCTTGTTAGTTTTATATCAATCGCTTTAAAAGTATTATTATTTGTAACTATATTAAGTATCCTTGGTGTTCCGATGACATCATTAGTTACAATTATAGGATCTGCTGCAGTAGCAATAGGTCTTGCTTTACAAGGAGGTCTTTCAAATCTCGCTGGTGGTTTAATGATACTTATATTTAGACCATTTAAAGTAGGCGATTTTATTGAGGCGGAAGGTAAAAGTGGTACAGTTGAGTCAATATCTCTATTCTATACAACTATACACACTGTTGAAAACATAGTCGTACAAATTCCTAATGGTACTTTATCAAATACGTTAATTGTTAACTATAGTGCTATGGAAAAAAGAATGGTTAATGAAATAATAAGTGTGTCATACAATTCTGACATAGAGAAAGTAAAGAAAGTAATTACAGATGTTATAAAAAGCATTGATTATTTATTAGACGAAGAACCAATATTTGTTAGACTTAAAACTCATAATACATCTTCTATTGACTTTACAGCTAGATTTTGGGTGAAAACTGAAGATTATTGGAATGCTTATTTTGACTTTATGGAAAAAGTAAGAATAGCATTAAAGAAAAATAATATAGAGATACCATATACACAAATGGATGTACATATTAAGAAGTAATTTTATTGCATTTAAAGTGGTACTATTGTATAATTATTTTGTATGATAAGGAGTAGTTATTATGTATTATAGCAATGTAAAAAATGAATTGATATCTTACATTAGAATTGCAAATGAAAAGAAAAATAATAGTGTAAAAGATGCTCAATGGTTTAAAACAATATATGGATATTATGACAATATTAAAAAAATTAGTAGTGATAATGATGTACAAAATTTTTTGAGCACTCTTTATGCTGATATTCGTACAAGTATTGCCAATTATGACAAATATTATGCTGAATATCAAGAATTAGAAAGAAAAAATGCTACTATTCCTGAAAGAAATGAAATTGCTATAATTATTAATAATTATAAATATGAAGCTGATACAATTAAATATCTTATAGAAAATATTAATAGACTTATTGCCGAACAAAAATTTAAACGTACCAATCCTGTAAAACAAGAGTCTAAACAAGAAAAGAAACCAGAAGTTCAAAATCAGAATGAAAAAGCTAAAACTACTCCTACTGTTATTCCAGAAAATGAAAGATATTCAAAAGAATTTTTAAATAATGAATATACCTTAGATTATTTATTATACACAAAAATGATTAGAGAAGATTATCAAAAATTATCACGTGTTAGACTCGGAAGTACAGAAGAAAAAGAATTACGAAGCAAATTATACAAAGATGTAACAGGAAGACGTTCATTAATTAGTGATTTGTTCGGTGAAAGTGATGTATTTAAAGATGCTCATAGTAATCTATTATATATTGAATCTCAGGAAAGATTGCTATATAAAGAAGGTATGCTTTCTGAAATTAGAGAAGAAGATTTAGATTATAATGATTGCTATAATAGGATTAATGAATGTTTAATTGAAATTAGCGATCTACATTTTGCAGATCAAATAGATGGTAGAAAATTAAGAGATGCTAATAATCAATTTGAAAATATTATTATGTCAATAAATGATATAGTAAAAAGTAAGAAAATAAAAGAAATCGCTCGTGATTTGTTGAATTTAGCATCAGTATATAATTTAGATGATGATTATAAAAAATTTGAAGCACATTATAAAGGTAAAAAAATAGGAACTGAACCTGTTTCAAAAAATCTTTATAGAAAAGGTATGGATGAAGTTAAGACTAAATTAAATGAATTATTTAGTGAATTATTAATGGAATTATCTGATAAAAAAGTTCACATTAAATCACATGATAAATCATTTAAAGAAAAAGAAAAAGAGTTATATAGATATCATTATAGAATTTGCAATGGTTTATTAAAATTAAATATGGCTAAATCGTTATAGGAGGATTTATGAGTAAAACTAAACTATATAAAATTGACAATAATAAATATGATAATAAAAGTGATTTATTAAAGTTTTTAACTAGTATACTTGTTTATGCTATTGTTTTATTAATTGCTGATTATTTATTTGTAAATATTTATATTGATAGTTTTATTTCTGCTGTAGTGGCTGCAATATTGTTAAGTTTACTTAATTATACTATTAAACCTTTATTAATATACTGGACATTGCCTCTTACTATTGTTACTTATGGTATAGCATATCCAATAGTGAATATTATTATATTAAAATTATGTGATATTCTAATGAAAGAACATTTTATTATTGGCAATTTTATATCAGTCTTCTTTATAGCAATATTTATTAGCATTTTAAAAATGTTTTTAGATAATTTAATAACAAAGAAAGTAGGTAGATAATATGTCACCTGTTGCATTTACAATAGCTGGATTTGATATTAGGTGGTATAGTCTTTTGATAATAATCGCAGTCATAATATCATATTTTATGATAATTAATGAAACAAACAAATTCCATATTAGTAAAGAATTTACTTTTAATATGATATTTTGGACACTAGTTATTGGAATTCTTGGCGCTAGATTATATTATGTATTATTTGAATTTAGTTATTATAAGGATCACTTATCTGAAATATTTATGATATGGAAAGGTGGTCTTGCTATACATGGGGGACTGTTATTTGGCTGTCTTACTATGATTATATATTGTAAAAAATATGGGATGAGAATAGGCAAAATGTTTGATATAGTAGTAGTTCCCTTACTACTTGCACAAGCAATTGGAAGATGGGGAAATTTCTTTAATTCTGAAGCATATGGTATTAGTGTTGATTATTATACATTAATTAATATTAAAATTATTCCTCAATTTATTGTAGATAATATGTATATAAATGGTGCATATCATTTACCAATGTTCTACTTTGAATCTTTATGGTGTTTGCTAGGATTTATAATTGCTCTATTTGTTAGAAGAAGAAAATACATTAAAGAAAAACAAATATTTGGATTCTATTTAATATGGTATGGATTTGCAAGATTCTTTATAGAGATATTTAGAACAGATAGTTTAATGCTAGGAAACATTAAAGTTGCTAGGATAATGAGTGTAATAATGGTAATAGTTGGAGTTTTAATTGAAATAATTCAAACAAGAAAGCCTAAATTAGATGAACTATATAATAATATAAATGGTGATGAAGTGAGATTCTAAAGAGAATATAATTTCTATTCTCTTTTAAATTATTTGGTGGAGGTAAATATGTTGGTATATGGAAAAAACGTTGTTAATGAAATACTAAATAGCAATAAAAAAATATATAAAGTATTTCTAGATAATAATTTTAAAGATGAAGAAATAATAAACAAATTAAATAAATTAAATTTAAAAAAATTTCACATTGATAAAAATAAATTAGACAAAATGTGTAATAATTCAGCTAATCAAGGCATAGCACTAGATATTGAAGAATATGAATATTTAGATATTAAAAGCATAGAAAATGATAACAATTCTAATTATGTAGTTATGCTAGATTCTATCGAAGATCCTCACAATTTTGGTGCAATTATTAGAACTTGTGAATGTGCTGGGGTAAATTATATAATAATTCCTAAAAATAGAAGTGTTTCAGTTAATAGTACTGTTTATAAAACATCTGCTGGTGCGATTAACAATGTTAAAATTGTTGAAGTCGTCAATTTAAATAATACTATTAAAAAATTAAAAGATTTGGGTTATTGGATATATGGTGCTGACATGTCTGGAAAAGACTTTAGAAGTATTGATTTTAGTGGAAAAACCTGTTTAGTTATTGGAAGTGAAGGACACGGGCTTAAACATATTGTACATGAATCATGTGATGAAATTGTATCATTACCAATGAAAGGAAAAATCAATTCACTAAATGCTTCCGTTGCAGCAGGTATTCTAATTTATGAGATAATGAAATATAAATAGGTGTACTTATGCAATACAATGAACATAATGATAATGAATTATTATATTTATGTAGTGAAAATAATGAAGAAGCTACTAATATAATCATAAAAAAATATAAAAAAAATATTTTAGGTATCCTAAAAGAATACAAAAAACAATATAATATCGTTGGCATTGAAACAGCGGATTTATATCAAGAAGCATTATTAGGATTGTTAAATGCAATACATAGTTTTGATAAAGAAAAGGACGTAACATTTTATACATATGCAAATGCATGTATAAGAAAAAGTATAATTAATGCTATTAAAAAAACTTTTGAAAAGAAAAGTAGGATTTTAAATAATTCCTATTCCCTAGATAAATTAATTAATAATTCTGAAAGTAATTTCTATGAAATATTTAAGGATGAAACTAATCAACCAGATAGATTATTAATCGATCAAGAAAGTGTGGATGAATTTATTAAAAAAATCGAATCCAAACTAAGTAAATCAGAAATAGAAATATTTGAACTTAAATTAAAAGGACTTAAAAACAGCGAAATATCTTCTTTAATTGATAAAGATAAAAAATATGTAGAAAATACTATGTTTAGAATTAACAGAAAATATAAAGAAATAATGAATAAGTAACTTCCTAAGTTACTTTTATTATGATATAATTTTATTGGTGAATAAGATATGTTTGATTATTTAAAAGGTAATATTGTTAAGCAATTTGCTAATTATATTGTACTAGATGTAAACGGAATAGGTTATAAAATATATACTTCTAATCCTTATGCATTTAAAGAATTAGATAATATTAAAGTATATATTTATACTCATATTAGAGAAGATGAGAATACACTATATGGCTTTAAGACTGAAGATGAAAGAGATTTGTTTTTAAGATTAATAGATGTTAAAGGATTAGGACCTAAAATGGGAATATCAATACTTGCCAGTTGTTCTTTGACTGGATTAGTTGATGCCATAGATAGGGAAAATGTACTATATTTAAAAAAAGTACCTAAAGTGGGAGAAAAACTAGCAAGACAAATTATACTAGATTTAAAAGGAAAACTTGCCTCAATCGAAGAAAGAAATGATAATTCAAATGAACTTGTTCTTGCTTTGGAAGCACTCGGTTATAAGACTGCCGACATTAAAGCTGTTGTTCCTAAAATAGATAATACATTAAATATAGAAGTACAAATTAAAGAAGCATTAAAATTATTATTGAAGTAGAGGTGAAATTATGACAATTGGAATTGATATGGATGATACAATTTGTTCTACAAATGAACGTATAATTGTTGAAGCAGATAAATATGATAAAGAAGTATTAGATGGAACAGGAATTAAAGATATAAATGCATATGAGTTTAGTGAAATGATGGGATGGCCAGAAGGAATGAAGGGTCAATTCTTTTCAGATAGACTTGAATATATTATGGATAATGCAGAAATCAAACCTGGAGCCAAAGATGTAATTAATACTTTATATGATAGAGGATTCAATATAATATTTATATCATTTAGAAAAGGTAAATATATTAAAGATCCATATAAATTAACTAAAAATTGGTTAGATAGAAATGGTGTTAAATATACTAAAATATATGTGGATACTGGTAGTAAAGTAGATGAATGTATAAAAGAGGGAGTAAATCTTTTCATAGATGATAAAGAAAGTCATTGTGAAGATGTTAGTAGTGCTGGAATTGATGTATTATTATTTACAAATGCATATAATCATGATGAAAAGAGATTCAGAAGAGTTGATACATGGAATGAAGTTCTTGATTATGTAGAGGAGAAATACAATGGATGAAAGAATCGTAACTAATCATGAATTAGAAACTGATACATTTGAAAAAACTATTAGACCAGATTCATTTGATGAATATATCGGACAAACAGATGTTAAAGAAAATATTAAGGTGTTTGTAAAAGCAGCTAAAATGAGAAATACAAATCTAGATCATGTTTTATTATATGGTCCTCCTGGGTTAGGTAAAACAACACTTGC
>AUXO012767918.1_pt1 | contig 10519 bp, 14 predicted proteins | sample 768731 | NCBI WGS metagenome assembly AUXO01 (sample SAMN02715735, study PRJNA202380) | gut metagenome | biome: sheep rumen | host: Ovis aries | place: New Zealand: Palmerston North
TGTCGAGATTTTCCTTTGCGATAAATTCATTTATAGTCATAATTGATTCCTCTCTTTCATAATTGTAAAAATAAGGCAGTGTCAATACTCATAGATCATCAACCCGCCTTTCAATATCATTTCCTTGTACGTCTCTTTCTCTTTTTTGTATTATTGTCAATTTCTTCATTGACCTTTTCTACGGCTTTTGCAATGCTTTCACCGTCCTGCATATAATCGCCCAACTCGGACTTGGTATTGTCAAGTACTGTCTTTTCATCAAGCTCAAATATTTCTTTAACTTCTGCTTCTGTTTTGTCTGTCCTCTTGGGCAGTACATCAACCTTTTTATTTGCCGCTCGTGCTTCAAGTACTTCCTTGATATACAACTCATAATGTTCGATACAGCAAGCCATTGATCGCCATGCGTTGGTTCTGTCACAATAATCACAAGCGTAATAATGTTTCTGACCGCCATCTTCTCCAAGATTACAACCACTGTATTTACATATATGATTAGGTTTTACCATTCTGCACCTCCTTGATAATAATAAAAGAGCCGCTCCGAAGAACGGCTCCAAGTAAAATTAACCGTCAAGATCTTCCCATTCGGTCTTGGTCTTGATAACCTCGTCCTCGTCGTAGATTACCATATCCCACAGAACAGTAGATGCTCCCTTAGCGCAACCACCGGACAGAGCTTCGATTTCAATATTGTGAGTAGAGAAATCGGAACCAAATGTCAGGCTGAATGTGCCGGACATCTTCGCCTTGTAGTATGTAATCTTAGCGTGATAGCTCTTGTCAGTACAGATATCCTTAACAAAGATGTCAAAGATAGCCTTACCCGTCTTCGAGAACTTGTTATTCTCGTTAACAACGCGCTTGCCGACCTTCGCCTTGGTATCGTAGAACGCAACGATCTCATCGTTGGCAGCAAAAACGCCGGTAGGCAGAGTAATGGTCTTGGTCTCGGGATCATACGCAAACTCAGTCGCAGAAGCCGCAGCAGCAATAGGATACTTGTCGCCGAGCGAGCCATCGGAATTCTTCTTATAGATATAAGCAATTTCCTTACCGGTAGCACCAACAGGATAGAATTCAGTAACAGCAGTAGTGCCGTTGGCTGTGGTAATAATATCCATGTAGTTGTTAATGGTCTGAACGCCCTTTTCAACCTCGGAACCTACCTGAACAGCAAGAGCACCGTCAACGATAGTACCATTGGTAGCGGTAAAGGTCGAAGTCTTATTTCTGTCTGTCGCGCCGATTCTTGTACCATTCTTACCTTCTGCGTAGATGGTCTCCGATTCAACGTTCATTTCGGCTTCCTGAAGGTCGTCGAAGATGAACTCGCAGACATTAGTTCCCAGGTCAAACCAAGTAATGGTTTCAATACCCTGTACAAGATACTTGTCCGAAATAATCATGTATCATCTCTCCTTTTCTTTATTCTGTTTTGATATACTTCCAAACCATTCGAGGACAGAATTATCAACATCTTTCGAGCTGATCGTTCCACCGTAAATGGCCTGTCTTACATAATGTGAATTGTCACGCTTTAAGATCCTGTAAAAGCTATCATAAAGCTGTGCAATATGAAGATTCTCAACGTCCTTGTATGAATAGGACGTATTCGGCATATTGATAATTGCCGATGCTATATTTGCTATATTTTGTTTGAATTCCTTTTTCGCATTAAATTCTTGTTTCTTTCTCATGCGCTTAATGAGGTATTTCTTTGTGCCTAAAGAACCGGGCTTGATCTCATTCGGATTATCGGTGTCAATATAATTGATAAATCGAATAAAGTCTACTATTAGCTGATAGATTCCCTTGTCGATCATATTCACTCCGTTTGTCAACACGACCTCATTGTTTTGCGGATTTATCGCTATTTCGTATTCTGTAAAATCAAGGTCGCCGAATAATATCGAAGTCTTATCCTTTGTCATTCCCGGCGCTTTCATGTTCCTCAGAAAGATATCATAATCAGTCAATTCTTCATAGTCGATCCCGTGATCCCACAAGCTCACCATGTCGTCATATGGGCGCATGGTAACATAATTGATTAGTATAACGTAATTCATTTCACCAAAATCCGAGATTTCTTGCAAAGTCGGATTGTGGATTATAATATTATCGTTAATCTTAAAATCATTCCCAAATATCAGATACTTCAACTCGTCGAACCGCATAAGTCAACATCCTCCGCTTCGTATCGTAATATTCTGCACCTGTGATTTGTTCCGCAGTTATCTTCTATGTTTGATATTAACTCCAACGGTTTCTTTCCGAAATCCATACTGCCATTCAAAAGGTTCTCTACCTCCTCAGCAAGCAGATCAATCCTTGTCGCGCCTTCATCAGTGACAAGCTCTCCCTGATGTGAAATCACATATATCTCAATGACCATCTTCTGAAAGAACATCGACTGCGTGTAAACCTGTGGCATATATGCTTTGTAACAAATATAATTCAATTGTTCATCAGGAGCTTCCGGAACTCGTATGAACGGAAAAATATTTTTGTATATCAGATCCTCGGGTATTTTCACCTCGTCATTGTTTAATAGTTCCACCATGCGCTCGTCATTGATAAACATAGAAGCAAGTTTTCTTTTATACTTGATTATATTCTTACTGCTGTAAACTTTTTTGGTGCTTGTTTTGCTCATATCACATACACCACCTTTGCATATAATACACAGTCGCAGTCAGAACCGCTTGCAGTAAGCTCTATCCTGACTTGCTGCCGCAGGATCGACGGCTCATTATCAGCTTTGACAAACAGAGATTTTCCATCAGTATAATAATCATAGTATGATTCCGAACCAGGCACAAAAGTCAAATCCCAAACAGGAGCCATATCAACCACGTCGCCCGCGTCATTGTAGAATACTGCCGTAAACTCCTTGTAGCTACCGCCTGCTTTGATAGTCGGTTTGTCCGAGAATTTTATCTCGCACTTTGTTCCGATGACAGGCTCTACAGGTTCTTCGTAGTCGGCGATCTGCAAATCAAGATTGTCATGGTCTTGACTGCGTTCATCCTGCGAAACAACTATCATGATAACGCCATGTTTTTGCTCGGGATCGTACACCGAAGTAATAACATTTCTGTTTGTAATAATATAAGTATCGGGATCTTCAAGGTCGATATCCATTATGAATCTCTGATGCCGACGCAGCTTTATCGTTTCATCATCAAGCGGGAGAAACAAAGTAAAGATAGTTTTCACCTTGTCAATTATTTGCAAGAAACTTATTCCCTGAGTGTTCGATGCTTTTTCATCAGACGCGCACCAACGAGATACTATCTCGCCTTTTGCATTTTGCCAACGAAGAAGCCTGTTGCACTCTCGCGCATTTCCCCTGTAATAGATATCATTCTCACGGTCAACATCACTGATAAGCCAATATCTGTCTTCCCAAATCATGTAATCACCTTCATGAAATTCTTCATTTGGCATGGAACAAACTGTTTTTTGGTGCATCGTACTCCCCGAAATAATCAGCACCTTTCGCTCATCCTCGCCAATGATCACATCTTTGTAAGCTCCCGATCCTCGGCTTTCGTACTCATAATCTCTTTGACCTCGCGTGATTTCGCGTTCTCGCATAGTTGCTCCGTCTGCCGTTATCAGCTTATCGTACAGATTCCAATTATCTCGCATTGTCGATCACCCCGCTCATATATTCTTTCAGCTGTTCGGTGATGGTAATGCACTTGAATACAGAACGCCGATACTCCTTGTGTGTCATATCTTCGTTCTTGATTGCTTCAAGTATGCTGATAATATCTACCAACTTGGGATTGTATTCGGTTTCTTCAAAAATGGCATTGTTCCCACATAACTCATAAATCAGATCTTCGATATAAGAATCAACTGTTGGTGAATGCACCTCTTTTAACGGAATGATCTTGAACAACTTATCAATCAGGCGCACCGTATAATTGTAACAAGCATCGTTACTGATATCACCATATTTGCTATTCATGACGATATCACGTCCCGTAGTTTATCCTTATAACTTCTATGAGCATAAGAATAATTGATGGCAAGTAAACGCGCCTTTTTTACAGTGTCCTTGTACAGAACGTTCATCTTATCTATAAGATTTGCAGGCGAATATGTATTAAAATCTTTGGTTGACAATCGTTCTCGCAAAAGCTCCGAAGAATACAGATAAGGTTTCATCCATTCGCACATCATATAGTTACATATAATGTCGATCTCTTCATCGGTAAGATCGGCTTCAAACGCCGTACCCTCCTCGTTTCGCTTTGAAAGGTCTTGTCTGCAATCGTCTGAAAACTTGGCACAGGCAGTATTCATAAGCGAGATAACCAAGGTGTCTCGCTCCTCTTCTGTTAATGCAGTAAAATGGAATTCTCTTATCATGCCGACAAATTTGTCAATGACAATAGTGTAGGCTGTCATGTTAATCACCCCACATTACTCGTCAATCATAAGATCAAATGCCTCACAGAGATACTTAACAGTTTTCATAGAGTCGATCGTGCCGTCATTTATCATTTCCGCCGCCTTGATTCCCAAAGTTTTCTTCGCTCCTTTCGGAAGGTTCGCTATCGTCACCTTCATATCATCGATGGGCTGGAAGAAAATACTCTCGTAATCTTCAAAAGCAGGAACGCCTTCGTAATACTTGCCGATTCCGAGATACTCCACTACCTCGGGATCATCAATTCCGATCCAGTTCTGAGTAAAGAATCTGATCTGCGAATTGCGCATCGAAACAAGTTCGGAAAGCTCGATCTCTTCTATGTCTCCTGGATTGCTCCATACTATCATATATCCGTTCTGCCGCGTACTCTTATAAATGAGCTTTCCCATTGTCATGTTCTGACACTCTACCAACATATCAGCAGGGAGCTTCTGTCGCCTCTTGCTAACTCTGACCTTCTTGGGTGTTTCTTCCTTGGCAAGTACCTCGGGCTTAACTCTCTTCTCCGATACGGTCTCTGTGATTTTTTCATTCTTCTTTATAGCCATTTCCAATTCTCCTTTTTTTCAATAAAATACAAAAACGGGGGCGAATTAACACCCCCGATAAAACACAGATTTGATTAGGTCATCTGGTATACACCGATCTTACCAAGCTGAACAACGCCGATACCGTACCTGTCAAGATACATATATTCCTGCGAGAGATCAGCCTTGTCAAGAGGATTGCCCATGATGATGAAGGGGTCGCCCTCGTTCATTACCTTAATAGGCTTGTCCGTGCCTGCAATGATATAAATAGTATTGTCATCAAACGCAAAATCGGTCGTGCCGGTCTTATGAATCTGTCTGATGAATACACAATCGGTGCCATAGAACTTGCCATAATAACCCATGTTGTACAGGTCGGACTTAGCCTGCTCGCCGATCTGCTTGATATCGAGCTTTGCAAGAGCAGCCTTTGTACCAATGATTCTTGCAGTAGCACCGGTAGCAGCTTCAACATGATTGATTACCTCACGGAGCTTTTCTGCATCATATGTACCCGCAACAGGCGCGTATACAGAACCAGCCTCAACGACCTTGCTGAGAGCGGCGTAGCACTGTTCGAGAATTGCCTTCTTGAAAGATTCTGCAACCTTGTCAATAAAGTAATTGAAATCGACCTTACCCGAAAGAACCCTGTCAAGTTCTTCGTATATCTTAACAACCTTGGGCGAAGTCTTGATACGAATATGCTCGCCATTCATAAATCTCTGTCTGCGGATACCCTGAGTGCCTCTTGCAACCTCGGATACGAAGAACAGAGAGTCGTCTTCAATATAGAAATCATTCTCGTCGCCAAGCGCAGTAGACTTGAACTCAACAAGAGCGTTGAAGAATTCGTCGCCCTTAAAGCCCTCGATAACTGTCTTCTGAAGGATAGTTTCTATAAGGCTGAAAAGACCCTTACACTTGCCATCTCTTATATCTCTAATATTCAGCTTGGTCGAACCGTTATTTGCTTCAACGAATGCCTTTCTCAGTACTTCCATCGAATCACTTACGGAGTATTCACCGATGGGCTTTCCCTTGTACGAATCAACCGCAAGCTGAACAATATTTTCAGTAGTATATTCTGCCATAATATTTCGTCTCCTTTCCTATTTATTTAATTACCTAACTCTAAGAACATAGAGCTTGAGGTTCTTGATTATTTCCTCGTCGATAATGTCCGCGATAGCATCAGCATTGGTCGCGGCATACTCCCACTTTGTAGTAGTACCCAGCTTTACGAACTTACCCTTGGTCGAACCGGAAGCGGGAAGTCCATTGATAGCCTCCGCAGTAACAGAGAAAATATCGCCTGTCTCCATAAGATAAACTCTCGCAGGCTCGCCGTCAGCCTCGTTAATAAATTCGTTGATCTGATCAAACTTGCTCAGACCATCCTTCTTCATCTCTACCGAAGCAACAAGACCAATAGTCTTGAGGGTATCAGCAGCTGTAGGAGCAGTTACCTTGAACACCTCTCTGTCAAGCAGTTCTGTGGTAATATGTACAACCGAACCATTTTCAATATTAGCAGGAGCCTCGGTAGCTCCGGAGCCTTCATAATAGCGAGCCGACAGGAGCTTCGAGCCGTCATCTGTGCCGGTCATCCTGTCAAGGCGCACTACCGCATACTTTGTATTTGCCATTTTGCTTTCCTCCTTTTTTATAAATAATTACTTATTGCCAAAAACCTCAAACAGTCCGCCATAAGGCTTCTTTTCTGTATCAAGGTTTCTTTCGTTATCAAAGTGTGCGCTATAGCTTACGCGAACAACACCATCATTCTCATTGACAGAGAAATTGGTATTCATTCTGCCGACCATTGCGTAACACTTTTCTTCGATCTCCTCAACGGAATACTCTGCATTCGATTCTTTGAGCGCGGAGTAATCTTCGCATTCTGCAAGCGTCGAATCGAACATACTGAACACCTCTTCAAGAGCTGTTTTTCTCTGCTCCGCCTCGGTATCAGCCTTGAACTGCTTCAGTTCATTTACTTCGCTTTCGAGAGCAGAATAATTACTCCTCATGTTATCAAGCTCATTCTTTTCCTCCGCAGTTACAAATTCGCTGTACACCTCAACAAATCCGTCATTGATAGAAACAGAATTATCCGACTTGGTATAGCCTATCTTATAGAACTTTCCATCCAGCCACGACTGTGCTATAACATAATTCTCATAAGTCTGAATTATCCAATACTCATCATCTGTGGCATCGAGCAAAGCGTTATAGATCGCGATTCTCTTGTCTTCATCGGACATAGAAAACTTGATAGTATGAGAATCAGCCGAATAATATCTCTCGGCTATACCTCAACAAATCCGTCATTGATAGAAACAGAATTATCCGACTTGGTATAGCCTATCTTATAGAACTTTCCATCCAGCCACGACTGTGCTATAACATAATTCTCATAAGTCTGAATTATCCAATACTCATCATCTGTGGCATCGAGCAAAGCGTTATAGATCGCGATTCTCTTGTCTTCATCGGACATAGAAAACTTGATAGTATGAGAATCAGCCGAATAATATCTCTCGGCTACAGGTTCACTCTTGGGTTCTCCCTCGTCCGCAGATACGGGATCCTCCGAGGCAGAATAATCAGCGGCGGGCGAATCTTCTTCGTTCTCGCCTGCGGAATTGTTCTTTGCCTTATTTGCTTCCTCTTCCATATCGGCAGCCTTTCTGTCCTGATAATCCTTGATCTTTGCTCTAAGCTCAGATTCGGTCATATCATCTGTGATCTCAAAATCAAGTTCGCCTCTTGTTACGCCAAGCTCGTCAAGTATTGTCTGAATTGTTTCAGAGTTCATTTCATCCTCTCCTTTCTTTGTTTCTTCTTTTGCAGAAAATACCTTTGATATTTCGCTGCATATTTCCTCAACCGATACGATGCCGATTTTTTCATCAGCAACGCTATAGTTGACGATAGTACCACCCGAACGCTGCATTGCAGGGCGATTATCCCCACCAAGCAAAGTGATGGCCGTATATCTATAATCATTGATAAGATAACACTTTTCCTCTCGACTGTACTTATAATCATAGAAATCAACTTCCATAGACAGCTTTATCCTGTCGCTGTTTTCAAGAATGTCGATACAGTAGTTTGAATAACCCTTCCATATATAAGCGTCAAGATAAACGTAGGAAATTCCATCTTCTTCGACAACCTCGTAGTTGTTGTTCTCGGGGACTACACCTACAGGCTGTTCTAAAAAGATCTGTCTGTACTTATCAGGATTATATCTATCTTCTTCAATAACAGAATCGTGTTCGCCAAATTCCAATTCGCCATTATCATTTTCCAGTATGTGAGCGAGAATGGGAATATTAGCACTCGATTCCTTAGCTTTTTCAAGCGCGGTAGTTAAAAATCTTGTATTATTTAGACTTCGCGCATCGTGACACACCCTCAATCTGAGTTTAAGAAACTTGTCATTATCAAATCCCTCATCGACGGAGTATGTCACAGGAATGATGTTCTGACCATTCATGGGAACCCCCTTTCCGGTTCACATGAAGACCTTATCTGTAAAAACTACGTCATGTAATTTCACATCAGAGTTTTTGTTGGGAGCATTAACAAAAAAGTATGTATTTCCACTTTTTGTAAATAACTGATACCCTAAATTGATAAGCTCTTCCGCGACCTCATCTTTGACGGCAATTATAAACTTCTTATTGTTGTCCATATCAATCACCTTTAATATTCTTTGTTTACTTCATTATCACGGCTTTTTTCTCCCGCGTCTGACAACTGGACTTCTCTTTCCTCAACAGTTGGAGCACCATTACTTTCACCGGATTGAGTATACGATGTTGAAAGCGCTCGCAGTTTATCGTGGATATGCAGCACGTCTGTTTCAAGATAGTTCATTCCGATCATATCAATCGGCGACAAAGAAGCCGCAGAACAAGCCATGGTAGTCATTGGCAGACTTGATTGTGCCAGTTTGAGATACTGAGTTACAAGCTCGTCCTTGTTATAATAAGTAATGTCAAGGAAATTGAGCTTAAACTTGTATTTTGTGGCGTATTTCTTTAATAGTCTGTTGATGTTTCTTTCAATCTGTCTTGCAAGACTAAAAACTATCTGCATATCGGCTTTGATTGATACATTCAGCGTAGCAGAGGTTTTGTTTTCGTCCCCAAAAATCATAGAACTTACACCTGCATCGTTCCAAAATGTCTTGATAGAATTGTTGACATTGTTATTGTCAGCGGTTCCTGCATTTTCAAAATTAAAGTCCTTGCTGTCCATAGGGGTCAAAAAAGCCCCGATATTCTCGGGGAGTACATCAAGGAGAGCGCCGTAATATTCAAGCAGCTTGTCCTCGTTTATTATGAATTCACCATCATCGTTAGTCGGGATTTTCAGCGCAATAACTTTGTAGTTATCGGTCTCGGCTTTTGCCTTTTTCAAAGACTTGTAATCATCTATGTCATAGATACCTTCAAATACTCCAAGAAAAGGAACTACCGGGAATGGAACATCCTCCATGAGTTTTATGCAAAACTGCCTTTTAGAATCAAGTGTCTGCCACCTTATACCCGTATCCTTGAATATTTCATAGCGTTCTTTGAATTCTTCGCCAAATGTCTCTAAGTCCTCGGGGTATTTTAAAAAGTATGTAAAGTCAAAATCATATAAAAAACAACCGTCTTCTATACAAGTGATCTTGCAATACTCGGGCGGGAGCTGTCTTAGATAAAAAGAATCTTTACTTTCATACTTGTATCCGTAGAAAACATCCTCTTTAAAACAAACCTTGCATATTTTTTCCAACTCATGCCGAAGATTCATTTTATCAACATAATTAAGGGTTCTGATATAATCTGTTTCATACTTCTTCTTTTCTTCATCTGTGTTCAGGGTTGTAAAATTCGTCGGCAGAATAACATAAGAAAAGAGATGCATGGTCGCAAAATAATTTATCAGTCTTTTATAATGTGGGCTTATAAGATATAAATGCCGTGACATCATTATAAGCTCGTTCTGAAATAATTCTGGATTGTCTATCCAGCGCGAGACGATTTCTTTTGGATATTTCTTCATAAAATGAAGATGATTACGACTACGCCGGTATGGATCCCTGTTCATGTCTTGTAAGACAATTCGATTTAATCTGGAATACTTTCCCAGTCTATCTATTATTTCAAACCCAAGTTCGTTTATATCTGTTTCTTTGTTCATTTCACACCTCCGATCATTTTCTGATTACAGGCTTGCGATACCTGAACATTACCTTCTCCCTTATGGAGCTTTTTTGCTTTTTGGCAATACCTCTTTCAAGCTCGCAGGCTATGTAGTTAGCATAAGCTAATGACGAGTACCTATCTTTTCGGTCGTTGCCTTTTTCACTCAGTTTGATCTGGGCACCGGTCGCCTCGTATTTAAGATTGATAATTTCGGTTATCGTCAAAGTTGTTTCTGTATAAGGCATCATAAGTTCTGTCTTCTTTTCGGGAGAAAGATTCTTAAAGCCTTTTAATGACCGCAAATAATTATCTGCTTCGTCCTCGGTCATAAG
>AUXO017101566.1_pt1 | contig 10519 bp, 10 predicted proteins | sample 768731 | NCBI WGS metagenome assembly AUXO01 (sample SAMN02715735, study PRJNA202380) | gut metagenome | biome: sheep rumen | host: Ovis aries | place: New Zealand: Palmerston North
AAACTTCTATTAATTTAGAAGTTTTTATTTATTTATCTATTTTTATTGTGATATAATATAAATTGTTGGAGGTAGGTATGTTTAGATTTGAAAATAAGTATATAATTAACAATCTTCAAATAGAAGAATTAAAACATAGATTAGCTCCATTAGCAGCTCTTGATCCAATACTATCAGGAAGAAAATTCTATAGTATTCGAAGTTTATACTTTGATGATTACTCAGATATATGCTTAAATCAAGTAATAAATGGAGTAAGTAAAAGAGTAAAATATAGAATTCGCTTTTATAATTTTAATGAAGATTATATCATTTTAGAAAAAAAATATAAAATTAATAATATGACAAAAAAAATTAGTTGTCAAATTACCAAAGAAAAAGCACTTGATATTATTAATAATAGAAATTTAAATATTTCGAAAGAAAATCCTAAATTATTAAATGAATTTTATTTAAAATTAAGATGCGATGGATTTAAACCTAAAATTATAATTGATTACGATAGAATCCCATACGTATATGATGCAGGAACAGTTAGAATAACAATTGATCATAATATTTCATGTAGTTATGATATAAAAAACTTTTTCAAAAAAGATATTCTAAGAATACCAATAATGGAAAAAGGTTACTCCATACTAGAAATTAAATATACAGGCTTTATGCCTGACTTTATAAAATATTGTATTCAAATTAAAGGGCTAGAACTTTCTTCATATTCAAAATATAGAAGTGGAAGATTAGCACTTAAAAATTACATAGGAGGTTGTTTATGAGTTTTTCAGATATCTTTAAAAAGAACTTTTTAGAAAATTTTACAGGAACTATTAGTATTCAATTAGTAATAGTTACACTTTTAATGGCATTACTATTTTCATTTGTAGTATTTAATATATATAAATTAACAAGTAAAAATACAATTTATTCTAGAAACTTTAATATTACAATGTCACTAATAAGCATTGTAACTGCAGGAGTTGTACTATCAATGCAGGCTAATATTGTAGTTTCACTTGGTATGGTAGGTGCTTTATCTATAGTAAGATTTAGAACTGCAGTAAAAGAACCAAGAGATTTATTATTCCTATTTTGGTCAATTAGTAATGGTATAATAATAGGAGCAGGAGTTTATTCACTAGTATTTATAATGGCTATAGTATTATCAATCGGACTATTATTATTCGATTTAATTCCAGCAAAAAAAATACCATTTCTATTAGTTGCTAATTTTAATAACAACACCGCAGGAGATAAAATTGAAAATATGCTAAATGAAAATAACATAAAATATAGAATAAAATCACGTAATGTCACTAAAGACAACATAGACATTATATATGAATTATATTGTAGTGACGCAAACGATTTACAAAATAGTTTAAGCAAAATTAAAGAAATTACAAGCTTTAATATACTAACACAAGATGGAGAATGCCAATTTTAGCATTCTTTTTTTAATAAATTTCTATTTTCTAAAGGAATTTTATATAGTTATGAAGAATAATAATATAGGAGGTATTAATTTTTACAAAAAATTAACAAATTATATTGCATTTCAAATTAATTATATGTTAAAATAAATATGCTAGAAAGTGGGGTAATGTAATGAATAACATAACAAACTATAATGAAAGTATATTTGAAAGTATTATGCATATTGATGAGAATGGATGTGAGTATTGGTATGCAAGAGAGTTACAGAAAGTATTAGAATATAAGGAATGGAGAAAATTTAAGGGTATTATTGACAAAGCAATGAATGCTTGTTTAATTAGTAAAAATAATGAGTTAGATCATTTTGTCCAATTGGACAAAATGATACAAATAGCTAAAGGCGCAAAAAGAAAGATTCTAGATTATAAGTTATCGAGATATGCGTGTTATTTGATTGCTCAAAATGGTGATTCACATATAAAATCTATTGCGTTTGCTCAAACTTATTTTGCTATACAAACAAGAAAACAAGAGTTAATGGAAAGAGATTATGAATCATTAACTGAGGATGAGAAGAGATTCTATCAAAGAAATTTAACTAGAAAGGGTAATTATTCTTTAAATCAAACTGCAAAGAAAGCAGGAGTTAAAAATTTTGATAAGTTTCATAATGCGGGATATAGAGGCCTATATAACGGTGAAACAGCAGATGATATCGCCAAGAGAAAAGGTTTAAGATATAGAGAAGATATCTTAGATAATATGTGTAGTGATGAATTAATTGCTAATCTGTTTAGAATTTCTCAAACAAATCAAAAATTAAAGAAAGATAATATTAAAGGTGAAAATAATGCTAATATGACTCATTATAATATGGGAAGAGATATTAGAAATTTTATAGCTATGCAAGGTGGAATAATGCCAGAAGACTTTCCTAAACCAGATAAAAGTTTAAAAGAATTAGAAAAGCAAAATAAGATTATGAATACAAATTAATTAAATTTAAATAGTAATAAACTTTACTATTTTTTTTAATTATTTTATAATTATTATAGGGGTTTATAGAATGAGGTGAATATGAAGAGGGTTGTAATCTTAGCCTTACACTTAGGATACGGTGGAATCGAAAGAGCGCTAAGTGATTTGGCTAACAGTTTAGTAGATGACTATAACGTAGAAATAATTTCTACATACAAGGTCTATGATAAACCAGTTAATAGATTAGATAGAAAGATAAAAATAACTTATTTAAGTGATTTAAAACCAAATAAAAAAGAATTTAAAACATACTTAAAAAAATTCAAACTAATAAGCGCATTTAAAGAAGGAATAAAAAGTATTAAAATTCTAAAATTAAAAAAAGAACTTATGATTAATTACATAAAGAACTGCGATGCAGATGTCATAATATCAACACGTGATATTCACAATAAATGGCTAGGAGACTATGCAAAAGAAAATATACTAAAAATAGGATGGGAACACAATCATCATCATGGAAATAAAAAATACGCAAAAAAAATAATAGATAGCTGTAGTAAACTGGATTACCTAGTTCTAGTATCAAAGGATCTAACAAAATACTATAAAGACAAAGTAAAATGTAAATGTATATATATTCCTAACTTAGTTGAAAAAGCAGAAACAAAATCTGATTTAAAAAATCATAACCTAATAAGTATTGGAAGACTATCAAAAGAAAAAGGATTCCTAGACCTAATAGATGTATTTTCACTAGTACATAAAATATATCCCGATTGGAAATTAAATATAGTCGGCGATGGAGATGAACTAGAAAACATCAAATCAAAAATAGAAAAACAAAACCTAAAAGATAGTATAATACTGCATGGTTTCTTACAAAAAGAACAGATAGGAAAAATACTATCAAAATCATCAGTATATATGATGGGCTCATATACAGAATCATTTGGTATAGTACTATTAGAAGCATTTTCATATGGCATCCCATGCGTAGCATTCGACAGTGCAGAAGGCGCTAAAGAAATAATAAGCAATAATTGGGATGGATATCTTATAAAAAATAGAGACATCAATGAAATGGCAAAAAGAGTATGCTACTTAATAGACAATTATAACAGAAGATTTCTTATGGGACAAAATGCAATTAGAAAAGCAGACAAATATTCATTAGAAGAAGTTAGAGAAAAATGGGTAAAAATTATAAAGTAGGTGAAATATGAAAAAGGTATTATTCGTTTCAAGCACTGGAGGACATTTAAATGAATTACTACAATTATCAAAAACATTTAATAAATATGACTCATATTTAATAACCGAAAAAACAAAATCAACAATAAGTCTAAAACAAAAATATGGAGATAAAATAAAATATCTAAAATATGGATCAAAATCACACTTAAGCTATATATATATATTTCCATGGAACTGTATAAAAAGTTTGATATACTTTATTAAAATTAGACCAAACGTTATAGTTTCAACAGGTGCACACACAGGAGTAATAATGTGCTATATCGCAAAACTATTTAGAAAAAAAATAATCTATATAGAAACATTCGCAAATATTCATACAAAAAGTGTAAGTGGAAAACTAGTTTACCCAATAGCAGATATGTTTGTAGTACAATGGGAAAGCATGCTAAAACTATATCCAAAAGCAACATATGGGGGGTGGATATTTTGATATTTGTAACACTAGGAACAAATGATAAAAGCTTTAAAAGATTACTTGATGAAATTGAAAATCAAATAGAATTAGGAAATATAAAAGATAAAGTAATTGTACAATCAGGCTATACAAAATATGAATCAAAAAAAATGAAAATAATAGATCTAATGCCAATAAACGAATTTAATAAAAACATAGAACAATGTGACATTTTAATAACACACGGCGGTGTAGGAACAATATTAGATGGATTAAAAAAAGAAAAAAAAATAATAGCGTTCCCAAGACTAAGCAAATACCAAGAGCATGTTAATGATCACCAGGTTGAAATAATAAACGAATTTTATAATTCAGGATTTATATTAACAGGAAAAATAGAAGATGTCTCAAAAATAATAGAAGAATCAAAAAAATTTATCCCTAAAAAATATAAATCAAATAATAACAAATTTAATAAGCTAATTAGTGATACTATAGATAGTTTTTAAAAAAAATGATATAATTAATGAAGGAGGTAATATATGAAAATATTTGTAACAGGAGGAACAGGCTATATAGGTAGCCATACATGCGTAGAACTATTAAACGCAGGATATGAAATAGTTGTTATCGATAATTTTTCTAATTCAAAACCAGAAGTAATAGAAAAAATAAAAGAAATTACAGAAAAAGATTTTAAATTTTATGAAGGCGATGTATGTGATAAAGAACTATTAAAAAAGATTTTCACAGAAAATAATATTGATGCAGTAATTCATTTTGCAGGATATAAAGCAGTAGGAGAAAGTGTTTCAAAACCATTAAAGTATTATAGAAATAATATTGATTCTACATTAACTTTATTAGAAACAATGAATGAATTTAATTGTAAAAAACTAGTATTCTCTTCAAGCGCAACCGTATATGGAAAACCAAAGAGTTTACCAATAAAAGAGGACTTTGATCTTTCAACTACAAATCCATATGGATCAACTAAATTAATGATAGAAGATATACTAAGAGATTTATATATATCAGACAATGAATGGAGTATCGCAATACTAAGATACTTTAATCCAATAGGTGCACATAAAAGTGGTCTAATAGGAGAAAATCCAAACGATATTCCAAATAATTTAATGCCATATATTGTAAAAGTCGCAAACAAAGAATTAGAATGCTTAAATGTATTTGGTAATGACTACGATACACACGACGGTACAGGAGTAAGAGACTATATCCATGTAGTAGATCTTTCACTAGGACATATCAAAGCTATAGAATATATTTTAAATAGTAAAGGAATAGATGAATATAATCTAGGAACAGGAAACGGGTATAGTGTACTTGATTTAGTTAAAACATTTATGAAAGTAAACGATGTTGAAGTAAAATATAAAATTACAGATAGACGTCCTGGAGATATTGATGCTTGTTATGCAGACGCAAGTAAAGCACAAGAAATATTAGGATGGAAAGCAAAATTAGGAATTGAAGATATGTGTCGTGATGCATACAATTTCATTAAAAAAAATAAATAGCTGCTTTAAGTAGCTATTTTTCGATAAAAAAAAATATTGTATTATACATCTAAAAATGATAAACTTATATAGGTAGATGTATATGAGAAGTATTTATTTAGTAATGTCACAAACAGGAACAATTCTTTCAAAAACAATCAAATTATTCACAGGTAAAAAATATAACCACATTTCATTATCATTAGACGATGATCTTAACTGTATGTATTCATTTGGAAGAAAATATCCAGATATTCCATTTATCGGTGTTTTTGTTGAAGAAGGAATTAATAAAGGTACATTCAAAAAATTTAAAGAAACAAAATGTAAAATAATAAAAATAGATTTAACAGAAGAACAATATTATTCCATTTGTACAAATATAGAAAAAATGATTATGGAAAAAGAAAAATATAAATATAATCTATTAGGCTTGTTCTTAGCCTTATTCCATATGCAGAGAAATTCAGAAAATAAATTTTTCTGTTCAGAATTCATTAGATATATTTTAGATAAAGCAAGTGTTGACGTTTCTATGATTCCAGCAATAGCGCCACACCCAACAGACTTTGAAGATATGGATAACACGATTATGTATGAAGGACTACTTAGAAAATATACAAAGAGGTGAATACTATGTACTATAAAAAAAGCATAAAAAAAGTTTTAGAAGAATTAAACTCAAATATAGATGGTATAACGCAAAAAGAAGCAGAAAAAAGACTTCAAAACTATGGGCCAAACATAATAACAAACGATAAAGAAACAAGCAAATTTATACTATTCATAAAGCAATTTCAAGACGCAATGATAATAATGTTAATAATTGTTTCAATTATTTCTTTCTTCTACTCTTACTTTATGAAAGAATCCTATATAGATAGTATATTAATAATTATTATAGTATTCTTAAACGCACTAATGGGATTTATTCAAGAATCAAAAGCAGAAGCATCAATTAAATCATTAAAAAAAATAAATACGTGCAAAGTAAAAGTAAAAAGAGATAATATTATATACTTAATCGATTCAACAAAAATAGTACCAGGAGATATTATTCTACTAGAAGCAGGAGATAAAATTCCATGTGATTGTCGTATTATTTCATGTACAAACGCCTTAGTAGATGAATCAATATTAACAGGAGAAAGTGTAAGTGTAAATAAAACAAGTGAAACGATAAAAGAAGATGCTATTATAAACGATCGATTTAACATGATTTATTCAGGATGTAATTTAGTAAAAGGAAAAATTGAAGCAGTTGTATGTTTCACAGGAATGAATACAGAACTTGGTAATATTGCATCATCAATCACATCAAAAAAAGACGTACCAACACCATTACAAATAAAGATTAGTGAAATAAGTAGAAACTTATCAATCATTGTAATATTTATCATAGGACTTGTATTCATATATAATATCTTATTACTACACAATGATATTCTAAACATCATAATGTTATGCATTTCACTTATGGTATCAGCAGTTCCAGAAGGACTACCTGCAGTTATTTCAATTTCATTATCATTAGGCGTAAAAGAAATGGCTAAAAAAAACGCACTAATCAGAACATTATCATCAGTAGAAACATTAGGAGCAGTCGATATTATTTGCTCCGATAAAACTGGAACAATGACAATGAATAAAATGAAAGTTGTAAAAAGTTACTCAGATGATGATTATAAATGCAATGATTTAATGAAAGACATAATGGTATTATGCAATGACTGTGACATTGTACAAGATAAATTTGTAGGAGATCCGACAGAAATAGCTCTAATGGACTATGTAGAAGACTCAAAAAAAATAGTAGAAAAATATAGAAGAATTGTTGAAATTCCATTCGATTCAGATAGAAAAATGATGAGCACAATTAATAGTTACACAGATGGATTAAAAATGTTTTCAAAAGGAAGCTTAGAATCCATTTTAAAAAACAGTACAAACTATATATCAAATAATAATATTATAAAACTAAATGAAAAAAAGAAAGAAGAACTAATATCAATAGAAAAAGAATTCTCAAATGAAGCCTTAAGAGTAATTGGGTTTGCATATAGAGATATTAAAGAATCAGACATTGATGATGATAATTCAGATTTAGAAACAAATTTAACATTTGTTGGAATGGTAGGAATGATTGATCCAGAAAGAGAAGGAATAACTGAAAGTATAAAACAATGCAAAAGTGCAGGAATTATTCCAATAATGATAACAGGAGATAGCCTTACAACAGCACTAGCAATATCAAAAAAAATAGGACTATCAACAGACGAAAAAGAAGGTATTGAAGGAAAAGAACTAGCAAAATATAGTGATTCAGAACTTATAAATTTAGTAAAAAAATATAGAATATATGCCCGCGTAAGTCCAGACGACAAAGTAAGAATCGTAAAAGCATGGCAAAAAAATAATAAAGTAGTAGCGATGACTGGAGATGGAGTAAACGATGCTCCAGCAATTAAATTAGCGCATATTGGAATAGGAATGGGGCAAACAGGAACAGAAGTAACAAAAAGCGTAGCAGACATCCTACTATTAGACGATTGCTTTAATACAATTGTAAGCTCAATTAGAGAAGGAAGAAGAATTTACGACAATATAAAAAGCGTAATTCTATATTCATTATCAAGTAATTTCGCCGAACTATTTATCATAATTATAGGAATGATAATGGGAGTTAATATATTACTTCCAATTCAAATACTATTCATTGATTTATTTACAGACGCACTATTATCAATATGTATGGCATTCGAAAAAGAAAGCAATAACATAATGAATGTACCACCACATAAATCAAGAAACTTCTTTACACCATTTATGACAACATTTCTAGCCTGTTCAGCAATAATAGAGAGTATCTTAATACTAATAGTTTATATATTTGGATACAAAAACTATGGCTTAGAAATTGCTCAAAGTATGTCATTTTTATGCCTAATAGTTCAAGAAATGGTATTTGCATACAATTGTCGTAATCTGCATGAATCAATTATAAAACATGGATTATTTAGCAATAAAATAATGAATATAGGATTTATAGCATTAATAATAATTCAAGTTCTAATATTCCTAACACCAATAAAAAATATATTACACATAGTAACAATTGGATTACCAGAACTAACATTTATAATTATATTAAATATAATTGCATTCTTAATCATTGAAATATTAAAACTTTATATATCAAAAAAATTTACAGATTAATTATTTTTAAATGACTATATTATATATAGTCAAATGCCAATTTAGTTTAGTGGTAAAACAGATGCATGGTAAGCATCAGAGGACAGTCCAATTCTGTCATTTGGCACCAGGCAAGAATGGCGAAATGGTAGACGCGCTACTTTGAGGTGGTAGTGGATATTAATCCGTGGGAGTTCAAATCTCCTTTCTTGCACCAATAAAAAAATGATAGAAATATCATTTTATTTTTTTTTTAAACTCTTTGACAACCCACTATCATAAATTGTATTCTCAGTTAAACTTAAAGAAATATCATCACTTAATAAATTGTTCCTATGCTCAGTTATAAATGGATAAATAAATAAATTGTCAGTACGAAGAAACTGTAAATAAATATATGAATTTAGAAAATCAATTAATTTCAACTTATTCAATCTATAAGAATCACAATTATAAAAAATATTCTTTTTAAAAAACAAATCAGGATCCAAAATCGTAATACAATCATCAGTGAAGATTATATTCTTTTTATGAAGATCATCAAGTATAATCTCATACTTGCTAAGTAACTTAAGAGTAACCTCTAAATTCTTAAATAGCTCTATTAAATGATTTCGTTCACATTTCATTAAATCAATTTTCTTGCCATTAACAGGGTTCATAGTATAAGCAGCTATACGACTACTTACTTCCTCAATATTAAAATAACAATCAATAAGTTTAACAATATTTGGAGCATCTATAACCTTTAATAATTCAAATATATACTTTTTAATCTTTAAATGATTATCACAATTTGGTTTATAAATTTTTAAAAATAAATTATAGTAAAAAAATACTTCAGCACATCCGCCTTCATCAAAAAATTCTAATCTAGACGAATCAATAACTGGATTTTTATGTGAATATAAAATCATACCGCACCTCTTGGTAATTATTTTATTATATATTTTTTTAATAATCAAGTAATTATTTGACAAGTTAAAAATTTAATAGTATAATCAAATTAATTTAAATGAGGAAGAGAAGTAGTAATAAAACCACTTACTTTAGTGATGTTACCGGCTGGTGAAAGGTAATAGTAATGTTTTATGAACGTATCTTGGAGTTTAATCGTAATCTCGCGTTAAGAGAAAGAGTGCATAGAGTTCTATGAATTAAGGTGGTACCGCGATATTTCGTCCTTAAATTTATAGGATTTTTTTATTTGAAAGGGTGATTTTATGGATTTTAAAGGCTATATTAACAATAAAGTTAATGATATTTTAGGACACGATGTAATTATTGAGATTCCTCCAAAAGACGGAATGGGTGATTACAGCATTCAATGCGCAAGTTACAGAACAGAAGAATTAAAGAGTCCATTCGATGTAGCAAATAAAATTAAAGATAATTTTGTAGACGATAAAAACTATTTTACTGATATTAAAGTAATGGGACCATATGTTAATTTTTATGTTGATTATGATAAGTTATCTAATGTGGTTATTAAAGATATTGAGGCAAAAGGTAACAAGTATGGTTCTTTAAACCAAGGAAATAATAATTCACTACTTATTGAGCATACTTCTATTAATCCGAATGCTGAACCTCATATTGGAAGATGTAGAAATAGCCTACTTGGTGATTTTATGTGCCGTCTATATGATTTCTGTGGTTATGATGTAGAAAGACATTACTATATTAATGATTTAGGTAAGAAGATTGCTTTACTTATTATTGGTATTGAAAAGTATGG
>AUXO017457900.1_pt1 | contig 10518 bp, 10 predicted proteins | sample 768731 | NCBI WGS metagenome assembly AUXO01 (sample SAMN02715735, study PRJNA202380) | gut metagenome | biome: sheep rumen | host: Ovis aries | place: New Zealand: Palmerston North
CTACCTCCTTCAAGTTTCACAAAAATGAAATGCAATGCAATTTTGCAATATAGCGCTCTATTTAGATTGATGTTTAATACAATAAAAAGAGGTGAGTCCGATATGGGCTCACCTCTTTTTTATGAGGGTGTAAGGTTTACTTATTGAAGTAGTACTTCTTACCGTCTGTGCCGATAGCGTAACCCTTAGCAGGTGCTGGGATTTCGCGACCGCTGAAGTCGAAGAATTTAATGCCGGCATTCTTAACAACTGGAGTGCCCTTGATGCCTGTCATAGTCTCTTCTGTAGCACCTACGATGTTGAATACGTAGATTCCCTTCTCAGACTTCAAAGCAACCTTTGTAGCATAAACAACTCCTGCTTCTGGCTCTTCTCCCATCAAGCTCATATTGAACTTGTAGTCTTTCATTTGCAAAGGACTCTCTGAAATGTTAAGACCTACTGCAAATACGATGTCTGCGTCAGAACCACCATTCTCCAAGTCAACAAAGTAGCCGTCAGCATCCATTTGTGCAGATTCCATATCGAATTCGCTTGTTCCACCAAATTGTACGAATCTGCCACTTCTGTTTTGAACCATCCAAATTGCACCTTCAAAGTCGTCTTCTGTCATTTCGAGAGCAGTAAATGCTGCTTCCCAGTCAATTGCAGAGCTGAAGTACTGTCCGTAGTCGTCATTGTAAGTGTCTTCTGAAAGAGTGATAAGAACGTCCTGAGAACCAACAGGCTCCTGCTCTGGGCCAAGTTCGTCAACAAATTCAATGTTGCATACGATACGAACATACTGTCCTTTTTCCTCGTTAACCAAATAGAATGTGCCAGTGTATGTGTCGCCTGCTTTACGAGTGTTTGGCTTGTTGTACCAAGAGATAATGCCAGCTCCGCTGTGCTGCCAATCCATACCCATTGCGTCAGCATCGCCCCATGATGCAGGGTAGAGCTTGCCGTCAACAGACTTCAACCAGAAACCGCCTTCTGGTGTCAGTGTCAGCTGGCTTGTGTAGAGTTTGTCAGCATCTGCCTCTTCTGGGTTCTTATAATATACATCACCAAAGAGAGTAAGTGTGTTGATGTCATCTACTCCTAATTTGTTCTTGATGTAGTCAACATCTACAGTCGTATTCTGTTCAAGAAGGTAAGCTGTTTTACTTGGAATAAGCTGAACGTTGTATTCAAGACGTCCTTCCTGAGTCCAGTCTGCCTGCTTGATTGTAGATTCTGGCAATTTGATAGAATACTTGAAGTTTACAGTGTAGTATTTTCCTGCTGCTGGATTTGCAAGGAATACCGGGAATGTAAATTCATCACCATCCTTCAATGTGCCAGCCATCTGCAGAGAAGAAATCTGGTAAACACCTTCTGCCAATTCGTAAGCTACCATTACTCGTGCATCAGACCCCCATGCACAATAGTTTCCGGTTTCATTCAGCCATGCTCCCCAACCATCGCTAAGATCGTCAGAGAATCCTTCTCCAGCTGTTGGCAAGTGGTAGAATGTGATGTCTGATGGATCTTCGAGTCCTAAGTTGCTGGCAACTTCAGTAATGTTTTCGATAGGAGTGCTTAATTTAAGATAATCCATAATCTTAGTTGTTGACTGTGTGATGTCAATAGTACCAACTTCTGTCCATTCGCTTGGATCTACGTTCTGAGGTTCTTCCATAGCTACCTGAACCTTGATACGTGCAGCCTTATCGCCGTTTACGAGGTAGAGGTATGTGTAGTCATTGTCCTCGGTAGAAGTGAATGTGCCAGGATACTGACCAGAAGTGATGCTGTATTCACCTTCTGCTAATGCAATCTCCTGTGTGTAGAATGTACAACCTGCAGCCCATTCTTTAGGAGCATTGATTGCAAGTGGAATTTCCGAGCCTGCCTGTTCGTCAAAGTTAGCATAACGACCAAACCAAGCACCACCAGCAGCATCCTCTGGGTGAGAGAGTGAGTCGATGAGTTCGTAGCTGGTTTCCTCAGTCTGAGCATCGACTATAGTCTTCACAGTCTGAACATATGTCTGAGCAGATGCATTTGCGTCGAATTCTTCAGCTGTTGTGCCAAGTGCATCATATACACCTTCGAGTGTAGCTGAATATTTCTTTCCTTCGTAAGACTTGCCAATAGTGAAGTTCAGTGGCAGGGTATAGTCCTTCACGATAGTAAGATTTGAAAGATATACCTCTGTTGCCTGAGGAGCTGCATTTACATGAAGTTTTACATCGAACTGGAGACGACCGTTACCATTATAGAGGTATAGTGTACAAGAGAGGTCTGTGTCTGTGTAAACCTTCTTGAAGAAGTTTGGCATCTGACCTACTTTTACATAGAATTCAGATTCGTACTCGTCACCTGTTTCCGAATCTACACCTGCCGGGTCGTAATAAAGACCTGCATACCAGCAAGTGCCGGCGTCGCCATAACCCTGTGGGGTGCCATCCGCATTCATCCAGAATTCGTTGTGGTTACCTGTATAGGTGTTTGTTTCATCGTCGGCTGTCTTCAGATATACATTATTGTTACCTTCGCCATTAATAAGAGCCTCCAGTGCAGCTTCGTCTGCAAGACCAAGTCCTGAAATGATGTCGGCAACAGGGAATGCTTGAGAACCGCTGAAGTAATTGTTTTCCGGGTCGCTTGTGATGTTTACATCATAACCCCAAGCAACTGTGCTTACGCAGGTAAGTACCAGAGTAAGCAAAAATGAGTAGATTTTTCTCATACGCTTTTAGTTTTTTGTTAGGTTAGTAATTATATTATTAAAATGTGTCTTTTGCATGTAATATTCAACTTTGCAAAGATGACAAAATAAGCAGAACAAACAATGTCCTGCTTATCGAAATTTTATAAACTTGTTTATAATGTGGCAAAAACCTTTGCTTTTTGCAATATAGAGATTACATTAGGCTATCGAAGTCGAAGTTTTTCTTCACTCTGTATGCAAGTCCGGTCATGCATCCGAGCAGTTCGCCGTTTTGGTTCCGAATCTGCATGTCACAATAGGGTATGCGATGGTGGTCGAAGGTTTCACGGCATTCAGCCGTGATGTGGTCGCCCAGTTGTGCCGACTTCAGGAAGGTGACTGTGTTGGAGATGCCAAGTGTCAGTGTGCCGTGACAGTTTGCCACTGCTGCAAAGGCAAGGTCGGCAAGGGTGTACATGACTCCTCCCTGACATACTCCCGCTCCGTTCAGATGGCGCTCTTCGACGGTCAGTTCTGCTTTTGCATAACCTTCGCGAACCTCAGTAAGCTGTGCTCCGATGCTTTGTGCAAAGCGGTCGGTGGTGTTCAGCTTTTCAAGCAAGGTCATAGCTCTTCAACTTTTTCAGTTTTATGATTTCCTGGGTCTTCTCAGTGTCGTCGGTTCGCATGATGAGAATACCTTTGTTTCCGACAAGGAAAGAGTACATATAACTGATGTTGATGCCTGCTTCAGCAAAGTATTGAATGGCAGAGGCAGCCTGTCCTGGAGTGTCGTCGAGCTCTATGGCGAATACATCGTTGGTGATGGCACTGATGCCGTTTTCCTTCAGCAATTTGTCTGCGAGTACTGGTTTGTCGCAGATGATACGATAGATGCCATATTTCACTGTGTCGCTAATTGATGAAGCGATAATCTGTATGTTTGCCTCTTTCAGAACGTTCAGCACTTTCAGTATGGTGCCTGATTTGTTCTCTATGAATATTGATATTTGTTTGATAGTCATATTTTGTAACGGTTATAGGTTAACGGTTAAAGGTTAAAGAATTTTCGTTTTCGTTTTCGTTATCGTTTTCGTACGAAGTTATTGATAAACTTTTCTCTTATCTACTACACGAACGGCTTTGCCTTCGCTGACTGGGAGCGTGCCCTTAGGAACGAGTTTTACGTGTGGAGTAAGCAGAATTTCGTCTTTCAGCGCACGTTTTACGTCTTTGTTCAGTTGCAGCAAGCGGCCATAGTCGTCTGTGAACATATCTTCGAGTTCCACTTCAACAGTCATGTTGTCGTTGTCTTCGTCGGTAGTAAGTGTGATGAGGTAGTTGTTTGCCAGTTCTGGGAATTGCATAAGTATCTTCTCTATCTGTATTGGGAAGATGTTTACTCCGCGGAGCACCATCATATCGTCGCTTCTGCCGCGCATACGGTCGAGACGGACATGGTTTCGTCCACATGGACAGGTGTGTCCCAGTACTCGTGTGAGGTCGCGAGTGCGATAGCGCAGCAGTGGCATTGCTTCACGACAGAGGGTGGTGAGAACCAATTCTCCGATTTCTCCTTCTTTTACTGGTTCCAATGTCTCTGGGTCAACAATTTCTACGATGTAGTAGTCTTCCCAGAAGTGGAGACCATTCTGCTCTTTACATTCGAAACCTACACCAGGACCACACATCTCACTCATGCCAAAGGAGTTGTATGCCTTTACACCCATCATGTTCTCAATTCTCTTTCGCTGTTCTTCGCTATGTGGTTCGGCACCGATAGCCAGCACTTTCAGTTTTGTGTCGCGACGAGGATCTACTCCCTGCTCCTGCATTACTTCGTACAGACGGGTTACGTAACTTGGTACGGCATGAATGGCAGTGGTGCCGAAGTCTTTGATGAACTTAATCTGTCGCAGTGAGTTTCCTGCTGCAGCCGGTACTGTGAGCATACCCAGTTTCTCAGCTCCGTACTGGAAACCTAATCCGCCTGTGAACATACCATAACCAGAGGAGTTCTGGAATACATCATCGGGACGCAGACCTACCATCCAGAGGTTGCGAGCTACCTGATTTGCCCATTCGTCAAGGTCTTTCTGTGTGTGCAGGATTACTGTAGGGTTGCCTGTAGTTCCGGAACTGGAGTGCAGACGAACACACTGGCGCAAAGGTACACTGGCGATTCCAAACGGATAGGTGTCGCGCAGGTCTTGCTTGGTTGTGAAAGGAATTTTGCGAAGGTCGTCCAGAGTTTTGATGTCTTCCGGCTTCAGTCCGCATTCTTCAAAACGTTTTTTGTAGAAAGGTGAATTCATACAGTGCTTAACTGTAGCTTGCAGACGCTCTAACTGAAGTTTTTTTATGTCTTCTTTCGATAGCGTCTCGAATTCGGGATGCAAGTAAGGTGATTTGTCGTCCATTGTTTTATTATTTAGTTTTCGTTTTCGTTATCGTTTTCGTTGTCTCACCGCTTCGTACATTAGTATTGCTGCACTTACAGAGACATTCAGGGAGTCGAGTTGTCCCAACATGGGGATTCTGATGTGTGCATCGGCTGCCTGACGCCATTTGTCTGTAAGTCCCTTGTCTTCTGTTCCCATCACTATTGCCGTAGCTCGTCGCATGTCGGTGTCGTAGTAGGCAGACGAGTCCTGCAGTTGAGCCGTGAGTATCTGAATGTCTTTTTGTTTCAGAAAAGCGATACATTCGTCGGTTGTACAAGCCACGAATTGTTTTGTAAAACAAGCTCCGATGCTGCTTCTGATTATATTGGGGTTGTACAGGTCGGTAAGTGGGTCGCACACTATTACGGCATCTACTCCTGCTGCATCGGCACTACGCAGTATGGCTCCTATGTTTCCTGGTTTTTCCACACTTTCCAGTACTACAATCAGCGGACTGTCCTGCAGTTTTAAGTCTGCCAGACTGGTCTGCTTTTCTTTTACTACTGCAATGAGACCTTCCGTGCTCCCTCTGTAAGCAATTTTCTCATATACATTCTTGCTTACGCAGATTATTTCATCTGAACTGTGAAGAGAGTGGGGAAGTTCGCCCATTTCCTGACAATAGTACAATTCTTTTATGCTGAATCCTGCTGCTGTACAATGTCCTATCTCGCGCATTCCCTCTACGATAAACAAGCCCTGACGGCGTCGTTCTGATGCCTTCTGCTGTAAAACTGCCAAGTTTTTTATTCTTGGGTTTTGAGTGCTTGTTATCTGTAGCGGTTCCATGGCATTAGCACTTATACATCTTTCCGACAACTTTGTTGGCAAGCCATGTAGGCAGTAGTCTGTTGCCTAAACATTCCAAGTCGGAGAGTAAGTCGCTTGTGTAGAACAGACTCGGATTCTTCTTCATGCATGCTTTTACCACTTTCTTGGCAACTGTTTCTGATGTCATGCCGTGGTTTTCTTCCTGTTCCATCTGTTCGATAGCTGCCTGCATGTTAGGATATACATCACTGCCGGCAAGGTCTGTACGGCGTGCTGCACCAAAGCCTGTGTTTACATTGCCTGGCAACACACTGCTGATGGTAATTTTGTATTCTTTCAGTTCGTTGTTCAGTGCGAAAGCAAATGAATTCAATGCCGCCTTTGTGGCTGAATACATTGCCTGGAACGGTATGCTGAATACAGCTGCCATACTGCTTACGAATACGATTCTGCCTCTTTCGCCATCGCCCATCTGCTGAGTGCGCATAAGAGGAAGGGCAGCCTGAACAAGTCGGATGGAACCATATACATTCACGTCAAACTGACGCTGCATTTCTTCTTCCTTCGTGAATTCTACAGAACCGGCTACACCCATACCGGCACAAAGTACCAATACGTCGATTCTGCCTTCTTTATCAGATATCTGTTTGATGGCTGCATCGATGGATGTGCGGTCTGTGACATCACAAGCGATATGCAGAACACCCTCTTGAGGTTTGTTGGAACGGCTCAGGTCGTAAACGGAATGTCCCTTGTCTGCCATCATGCGGGCAGTGGCACGACCTATGCCTGACGAAGCACCAGTTATGACAATAACTTTTTTCATTAGTGATTCTGTTTAAACAATTCAATGCGTTCTTTGAACAATGGTTCCAGTTCTTTGCTGAAGAACGAAGTACAGATGCGAACTCCCTGTTCGTTGCTACCCATAGTGTCGAGTGGGAATACGGTAATACCATAGTACATGAGTTCGCGAGTCAGTTGCAGGTCTGTCATACCTGGGTACTGAACAGTGAAGTAGAATCCGTCTGCCAGTGGTGCACCAAGGTCGTTGTCATATACGAGGTAGAACCCATTGGAGAGGAGCACATCTTTCATGAACTTAGCTCGTCTGCCATATTCACGAACATCGTTGAGGAAATTATATTTTCCGTCGCATGCAGCCTCCATAAGTGCTGCCATAGCGTGTTGTACACTGTGGGTAGTTCCACTTGAGAGGGTGTACATCAGGCGGTTGCAGAAGAAATTACCGAATTCGCCAACTCCGAAATTCTTTTCCAGAGATGGATAAACTCTATGGTACAGTTTGTTGCTTATGCAGGCTACACCAATACGCTGTCCTGCATAAGAGAATGCTTTAGAACCAGATACAGCCAGAATGTAGTTGTCTGTGTAATGGGCAATTGTAGCCTGATATGGCTCTTCGAACGGATGACTCAGGTCGCGACGGAAGTCCATAGCGAAGTATGCAAGGTCTTCCAGTACTATGCAGTCGTATTTGTTCACCAGTTCGGCAATACCCTTGAGTTCTTCGTCTTTGAAACATACCCATGATGGGTTGTTAGGGTTTGAATAGACAATGCCACATATGTTGTTTTGAGAAAGAATCTCATCCAGTTTCTTTATCAGTGCCTCACCTCTGTAGCCGTGAATGTCGAGACCAATATGTTTCAGTCCTATTACGTCGCATTGAGCAGTTTGTACAGGGAATCCCGGGTGGATGAAAAGAACTGTGTCTTTCTCTGGCATAGCATGACGCCAAGCAGTGAATGTGGCAAAAGTGCCCTGCATAGAACCTGTAGTAGGAATGCAACCCAGTGGGTCGATATCTACTCCGATAAAGGCTTTTGCAAAACGCGATGCTGCCTGTTTGATTCGTGGAATGCCTCCGTTAGGTGGGTATGTGGTTGCACAACCTTCTGCAAGTGCTTTCTTCTCTGCCTCGATAGCTATGTCTGATGGTTTCAGACCAGGAACACCCATTTCAAGGTGGATTACCTGCTGTCCGGTCTTTTCTTCCAATTGTTTTGCTAATGATTGTAAATCTCTGATTGTGGCTTGTGAAAAGTCGCCCAATCCCATCCCTTCTATGGCATTTGTTACCGTTTCGTAATTTAAAGGAGTATTTTTCATACAAATATTTCTTTCTACATTATTTAATTTCCGCACAAAGGTACAATATAAAAATGAAAAGCGTACCTTTGCAGCGTCAAAAAAACGAATTATGAACGGAATATATACTATCCTGCTGCTTATTGGTAGCAATATTTTTATGACTCTTGCATGGTATGGTCACCTGAAACTCCAACAAATGCACCTGAGTGACAGTTGGCCTCTGATTGCAGTAATTGTGTTTTCATGGGGTATCGCCTTTTTCGAATATTCTCTCCAAGTACCTGCCAATAAGATTGGTTTCATCGGTAATGGCGGTCCTTTCACACTCGTTCAATTGAAAGTCATTCAGGAGGTAGTTTCGCTTACTGTGTTTACAGCTATTGCTTCCTTTATGTTTCAAGGAGAACAACTCCACTGGAATCATTTCGCAGCTTTTGCCTGTCTTATCGCAGCTGTCTGGCTTGTGTTCTTGAAGTAATATTATAAGAAGATAACAAAATAAAAAACCTTCTGTACTGGAATGTGCAGAAGGTTTTTTGATTTTATTTCCAATCGGTAAGAAGTGTTCTCTTGTCGAGTACATGTTTTGCCTTACCTGTAGAACGTTCGATATTGCCTGGTTCCTTGATGTGGATGTTTGGTTTGATACCCACCATGCTGACGATGCGGTCGTAGAGTGGTTTGATGAACGGCATCTGCTTAGCAGGATTTGGTGAGAAGTATTCAGCACGCAATTCTACATCGAGATCGAAAGTGTCTTCGTTGTTCTTGCGATCTACAGTGATGAAATACTGTGGAGTAAACACAGGGAACTCTGTTAGCGCAGTTTCTATCTGTGATGGGAATACATTTACACCACGAATGATGAGCATATCGTCGCTTCGACCCAGAATCTTTCCAAGGCGTACAGTTGTACGTCCACATTCACACTTGTCGTAGATGAGGTGTGTGAGGTCGCGAGTGCGATAGCGAAGAATTGGCATTGCTTCTTTGCAGAGTGATGTAAATACCAACTCACCTTCTTCGCCTGGTGCTACTGGTTCGAGCGTTTCCGGGTTGATGATTTCAGGATAGAACATATCCTCAGCGACGTGTGTACCGTTCTGGAACAGACATTCACCACCTACACCAGGACCACACATTTCTGTAAGTCCGTAGATGTCGATTGCTTTGATATGTAATTTCTTTTCCAATTCACGACGAATACCCCATGTCCAAGGTTCTGCTCCGAAGAAACCAACGCGCAATTTCAGATCCTCAGCTTTCACATCGTGACTGTTTTCTATAACTTCAGCCAAGTGCAGGGCATAGGATGGAGTACAGCAGAGAGCTGTTGTGCCAAAGTCCTTCATCAGCATAATCTGTTTTTCAGAGTTGCCGGCAGAAATTGGCAACTGAACTGCTCCGCGAGCAAGAGCTCCGTCGTGAGCACCTAATCCTCCTGTGAAAAGTCCGTAGCCGTAAGCAACCTGTACAATGTCGCCAGGACCTACATCACCTACAGCCAAAACACGAGCTACACATTCTGCCCACATCTTCAGGTCGTTCTCTGTATATGTGCCCACAACAGGTTTTCCTGTGGTACCGGAAGAGGCATGAATACGTCGAATCTCACTCTGTGGAACTGCTTGCAGGCCAAACGGATATTCGTCGCGCAAGTCGTGCTTTGTAGTGAATGGTAACTTGTGAATATCGTCAATGCTACGAATGTCTTCGGGTTTTACACCCATGTGATCCATCTTTTTCTTGTAGAATGGAACATTCTCATAACATCTTTTTACTGTCTTAATAAGACGTTCAGACTGTAGTTTGCGCATGGATTCTCTGTCCATGCACTCCATCTGGGGATTGTGAATCATATTAGTTACTATATAATTTATGGTATTTATTTCTTGCTTGCCTCAACACCCATATCGAATGCTTTGAGGTTTGCCTCAACGATAGCTTCACCTTTGCGGGCAAAGATAACGGAGATCGCTTTGCGAAGTTGTTCTACTGTGAGAATCTCGATAAATGGTGCAGCCATACCTAAAAGTACCATGTTGGCACCACGAGCATTTCCTGCATCTTTTGCTACATCTTCTATATTAAGCTGAACAACAGAAGGCATGCTTGCGAGTTCTGCCATAAGTGCGGTTTCATCGGGATAATCCGGTATATTTACAAATGGTTTGTTGCTGGTTATGATAGTACCAGATTTTGCCAGATAGGGTAGGTAACGAAGCGATTCCATCGGTTCCATCGATATTACCACATCTGCTCCACCAAGTGAAATGAGGTCGGAATAGATTGGGTCGGTAGAGAGACGAAGGTTTGACTGTACATCACCGCCACGCTGACTCATTCCGTGTACTTCTGCCTGCTTGAGGTTGATGCCAGCTTCTGTTGCTGCTTCACCTATGATTGTTGCGATAGAGAGGATTCCTTGTCCGCCTACACCGCAGAGTATGATGTCTTTTTTCATTTGTTTGCCTCCTTTGCTTTCTTTGCCTCACGAGCGTGGCGTGCTGC
>AUXO018657667.1_pt1 | contig 10518 bp, 6 predicted proteins | sample 768731 | NCBI WGS metagenome assembly AUXO01 (sample SAMN02715735, study PRJNA202380) | gut metagenome | biome: sheep rumen | host: Ovis aries | place: New Zealand: Palmerston North
TCTGGAGCATATGCAGGACATAATCGCGGTCTTCGGGAGCAAGGATCCGGTTGATCCCTTCAGCCAGCTTGTCAAAGAAGCGAGTTCCTTCCCTTGCAAGTTCCAGTTCCTGGTAGGAAGTGCTTTGGTAGTATGTTTTATATTCTTCTGTTTCCAGGTTGATATCGTATATACTCTCGTAATTTTCGAATAAAGCTTCTGCCATCATCTTGTAGGTAACAGCGCTGCTTATTGTTTTTTCCATAGTATTGCATCCTTACACAAGCACATTAAACAGAGGGACATCTGAGAACAGCGTCTTCGCTTTAAAGAGAATATCATCTGCCCTGATATACTTCAATACAGGTGTCACTGTGATTCGCGTGCAATTCGCCAATGAGCCGCAAAGGAAGATTCAGCCGCTTCTCAACATTGATTCCAGCGTTGCGTCAGACAGTACATCCTCCAGGTTGTTTTGTATTTTTGTCAGGCTCTCTGCGTAATAGCGTGTGGGACCTGCATTTTTGTCAAAGAGTACAAACACTTTCATATTTCCCTCTACGGCTTCCCCTATGGATAAAATACTCTGCTGCCAGAAATCGACACCCGGATACAGAAGTCTTTCACCTTTTGCGCCGATTGCCGTATACAGCATGCCTTTTTCTTCAAGAGTGCTGCAGATTCTGTTAAATGCGGGTTTGGGGATTCCGGTGTCTGCCACTATGTCGGCCATCAAAACGCCTTTATTGTAGTTATCTTTTTGTATATGCTTCGCAGTACAAATCATGATACGCCAAGCATAGTCGGTATCTTTTTTCAACTGCATGCCTGCTATTCCTTTCCGAAGTCAATAACGAAAATATTTTCATAAGAACCTCTCTTAAAACATAGAAACTATCTTATAAAATCGAGGATAACGCTGGACAAACCGGGAAGCGCAATGGAGGCACGCAAAATCAAGACCGTTGCCTGAGCGGGGTAACGGCCTTGATGAGAGGGGAGTTGATATCTGTGAATGGCTGCTGTCCTCAACGGGGACGATTGCTGTTAATCGACAAGCAGATCTACTTCACCGGCAAAATCGCTGTTGATTACATAGTAGGCTTTGCGGTCTTCCGGCTTCAGGTAGACCCTGATGTCCTCCGGCGGATCTTCTCCCTTTTTTATAGAATCATAGTTCTCTCTGACCGCTTTTTCTACAGCATCGATTGAGATTTCTTTTCCATCATACTGCAGATAAATGGATTTCTGAGCCTCCTTTTTTTTCTCGTCAGACATAAAATATTTCCTCCTTTCAATTATGGCGACGGTTCCGGCTGTTACTATTGTTACTATTGGTGGGGGAGAATTGTATGTGCTTTTATAATACAAGTCCATAACAAACATGTTACGAATCCGGAAAAAGAAACATCTACCAACCGAAGGCAAACTTTTATTCCTGTTTGGCAGGAAAGATACGGGTAAAAATGGATAAATGGCCGCAAAATGTGTTAGTAATAGGTTACTTTGGCCTGATATAATTATTTCATTATCTAATTAAAATGTGATTGAAAAGTTACACATTACAGGTCAGAGAAAGATAATGAGCAGTATAAATATTTAAAAAATTTATCAGTAGAAGAAATTGACAACCTGCCTCCGGGAAAGTTCTGCCCGGAGTTTTTTAGGATAACGAGGACATTGGTATGTGGTTTGTTGTGTATCAGGAAAGGCTGAGATATGAGGGCGATCATAGTTGACGATGAATATTTGATGATCCATAAATTTACCCGTCTGACTGCAGAACTTGACGATCTGGAACTAGTGGAAGGGTTTGACAATTCGGAAGATGCGCTGGAATATGTGAAACAGAATTCTGTAGAAGCCGCCTTTCTGGATATTGAAATGCCGGGGATTAACGGGATAGAGCTGGCAAAAAGATTGCGGGAATGCCGGAAGGATATTCTTATTGTTTTTATTACAGCGTATGAGGACTATATCTCGGACGCGAACGAGGTCAACAGCGATTATTATATTCTCAAGCCGTACACAAAAGAGACCCTGGAGAATGTGATGGAAAAGCTGCGGCTTTTGTCTGCCCGGCAGAAAAAAGAGATATATATACAAACCTTTGGGCGCTTTGTGGTTCGAAATAAAGGGGTCCCGGTCAGGCTCACAGGCAAAGCGAAAGAAATACTGGCCCTGGTTGTTACCAGGAGGGGCAAGGAGATCAGCAATGAAGAAATATACAGCACGATCTGGGAAGGGCGTCCATATAGTAATGCATGTATGAGTGTTTATTATAATGCGCTTCGGAGATTGAAAAATGCGCTCCGGAAAGCGGGGATTGAAGGAATTCTTGTATCTACAGTAAGGGGACAGACAGTAGATACAGAATTGTTCGATTGTGATTATTATTTATGGAAAGATAAGAAGCTGGAATCAGGACATCTTTTTGAAGGAGAATTCATGTCGGAATATTCCTGGGGGGAATATATACTGGCGACAATTCTGCGTGAGGACAGGGAAACTGTAAACAGGTAGTAAACCCCGGTTTTTTCACGCAAAAGGCACTAAAAAACAGCGCCCAAGTACCGGCCGCATGCATGAACGATTAAAAAAGACCTTTTACTGTGGTGTAAGACCATATGGAAGGTCTTTTTTATATGAAAAAAACAAGCAAATACAGCTGAAAACGACAGTAGTACGTTTGTGCAAAGAAGGTAAATTTGTTGAAGAGTTCTTATACATTGAGAGCGTTCTGTCAATAAGAAAACAGCATTGCATAACGAAGGAGGATACTTATGCAAAGAAGAAAGTGGCTATCAAAACTGCTTGCGGCCGCACTTTGTCTACAAATGATTTTGGCCGCTGCCGGTCAGACAGGCAATGTATATGCCGCAGAAGGGACGGTTACAGAGGCTGTTCTTTCGGAGGATACAGCCAGGGATGATCCCGGGGAAGACAAGTCAAAAAAAGAGACCCCGGAGTCTCCCGAATCCGGAACGAAAGCTGCTGAAAGTGGAACTGCAGCTTCGTCGGTGAGTCAGGAAGAGGGGGCAGCAGCCAAATCCGAAACAGCGGAACCGGCACAGGAGGCGGAAACGAAAACAGAAGATTTGGAGGAAACTGCGGAATCCGGGGATGAAGAAGCAGGGCCCGGAGAATTAAAAGAAAAACCCACGGAAACAGAAGAGGAAGAGGAGCGGGTTGAAAGTACTGGTGGATCAGAAACAGTTGAAGAGACAGAAAAAGGCGTAAACGCGGTACCGGAAGATGCGCAGGAAAAAGCTGATGAAGCCGCTAAAGTGAAATGGAATACTGCGCCGATTACAGGGAAAAAATCAAAAGATGGCGTTATTGTAAGGGTTTCCGCGCCGGAGGGCAGTTTTCCGGAAGGGACAGAGTTAAGAATCAACGCCATCAATGCGTCTAAAACAAACGACATCGCGCGCTCTATTGATGTCGGACAAGAGGCAGTGGCTTTTAACATCTATTTTGTCTCTTCCAGGGGAGAAAAAGTGCAGCCGCGGGAAGGATACCATGTGGATGTACAGTTTGAAATAAGTGCGGACTCTCCTTTGGGCGACCCGGACGGGAAGGGGGCTGTACTGCGCGCCTATCATGTTGGTGACGGCGGAAAGGTAGAAAACCTTGGAGAAGAGGCGGCGCCGGAACAGGGCTCTGCACAGATGGAAATTCAGGCGAATAGCTTTTCTCCCTACATTATCATAAAAGAGACCAAGGAGGAAAAAAACAGAGCCGGCCGCGACGCGGCTGTCAGTACAGATCTTGCGGACTTTCTTGTGAATGTTTCATTTAATGCGCCGACAGATGAGAACGGAAACTATATTATAAATCCGAACGAAACGTATGAGCTTGCGTTTTCTTTCCGCGAAAAGGAAGATCTTCAGTTTGATAATGAAGCAGATCTGGTCTATGAACTGCCGGAGGGACTGATCGCTCCGGATGTCAGTTCGACAAGCTTTGATATTAATATTGTGGACGATGAAGGCTCGGCGACAGTTTCCGGCAATACTTTTGAAGTGGCTGATGGCAGACTCATCGTCCGATTCAATCAGAGCGATCTGAACATAGAACGACTGAAGGCGCTGGCAAACGTTGCATTTCAGGCGCAGATTTCCGTCAGGATCAAAGAAGATGCCGGAAGTGTTGTTTTTAATTCTGATATTGAAAAGGAGTTTGTTTTTGACACATCCGCCGATCTTACAATTGACAAAGCCGTATCCTATAACATGGATACGGACACGGCGGACTACGTTATAAGGGTCACGTCTTATGGACATAACGAAAATGTTCAAATTCAGGATGTTATGACGGGAACTGCCCTTTCCATGAATAAAGATGTGACTGTGGAATCCAGTATTCACGGGATGCTGGATGTTTCTGTTGATTATGAATCTGTAGATAATGGTTTTATTGTCAATGTACCCGGGATGGACAACAATGAGGTTTTGACGATCCGATGCAGCGCAGCGGTGGATAATACAAAGATCAGTTCCAACGGAACGGTGGAGCAGACAAACAACACCGCACGTGTTACCAGTGATCAGGTTCCCGATGGAAAAGAGGCGAGTGCTGATTTTGCAGGAAAGGTCAATTTCCAGAAAGTTACAAAACGTGCTGCCGGAGAACCGGTGCAGTTAAGTGACAATCTCTATGAGCAGACCTGGACGATCCTGGTCAATGAAGACCATAAACTCCTGATGGGAGGAACGAATATTTATGACTGGATCGTACAAAACAGCAGGCCCTATATGGTCTTCTCCGGAGATGGGATCACAGTTCGCGTAACGAAAGAAAACGGGGAAACCGAGGAGCGGGCTGTCCCCTGGAGCGATCTGCATCTCTGGCAAAATGACAATGGCATATGGGGGTGGGGCTATCTGCCGCCGGAATCGGACGGAAAGGCCTCTTATGAGATCATCTGTACTACGCTGATCAATTCCAGCGGTGCCCTGGGGAATCTTACTCTGATAAACGGTGCCCAGGTCAATAACTCTTATAATGAAGGTCAGACAACAGTGGGCGTTATAGGCGAAAATGTATTTGGGATCCAGAAAGAAGCTGTTGGCACAACGCCGACGGAATCGGAATGGAAGATCACGGTTACAGTGCCGGGTGCCGGACTGCCGGAGCTCCATATCATCGATGACTGCCCCAAACTCGAAGGACATACAAATATCGATTATTTCATAGAGGATTCAATGGAAGTCGACGGCCTTCTGGATGGAGAAAGCTGGAAGGTTGAGTCTGCCAACGAAGGAAGAACGTTTGTTGTCCGCTTTTATAAAAACGGAGAACAAAACGCTGCCAACAGCGGAGTGCTTCCGACACCGGACGGACAGCCGCGGGATATTGTGATCCGTTTTAAAACACAGGTCGATCAGGAATGGCTGGATATGGCCGCTGAAGACGGATATAATTCTTCCACATTTTACAGACATCGCAACTATGCTCGCGCATGGTCCGGTACTTATGCAACACAGACAGTAAACGCCTCTGTCATTCCCCTTAAGCCGGCATTTGTCAAAAACTTTGCAGAGCGCTCCGAGGTGGAAATTGACGGAGTGACCTACCCGGTGTTCCGTTACTCGCTCTCCTTATCCGGACTTGTGGAGGACGGGACCGTCATACATGACAAATTTGACACACAGTACCTGCGTTTCTATGAAGCAGACGGACTTGATATCCGGGGCGGAAGAAGCGCAAATGCGCTGAACAACACAAACGGAACCGCGACAGCATTCTCAACATCAGAAGGCATTGACATCACTGTAAGCAGCTTTCCGAAAAACAGTGACGGGAACATTTATCCTTATTACAGGATCTCGTATTCGCTGATCGTCAAAGACCAGGAGGCTCTGGCGGCACTGAATCAGGAGGCGGCTGATACACAGGGAGGCAAAAATCTGGATAATACTGCGTCCTGGGATGATCTTGAGTCAAGCAGAACTGTCAACTATACGTATTTCCCCTATGTTGATAAAGAACTGGTTTCGGCAGCTTCTGCGGACAATGATTATGTCGCTGAATTTAAGCTGATCATCAACAGAAACGCACAAGACCTGGATCCGACATCTGATACGCTGAATATTCAGGATACTCTCTCTGCCAATCTCCGGTTTGTTCAGGATTCACTTTCAGTATCGCCCGAGGCAGAGGGAATGACAACCCGGTTTGACAGCGAAACGAACACACTTGTTTTCACGGATGTTCCGGACAATACTCGTTTTGAGATCACATACAGAGCCAGAGTTCTGGGGAAAGGAAATGTTTCTTACTCCAATACAGTTAAATTTGGCAGTTACGAAAAAACGGTCGAAGAGGAAGTACAAATAGATTCCAGCGGCTCCGGAAGCGGCAGTAATCCAAGCATAACCCTGATAAAGAGGGATTCAGAAGACGTATCCGCAGCCCTGTCGGGTGCTACATTCCTGCTGTTTTATGTCAATGGCGATTCACAGGTGCCTGTGACAGACAAAAACGGAAACCAGGTGTCCTTTACAACAGGAGAAAACGGAAGCGTTCTGATTGCAGGAAATCAGAGCACACTTGGATGGACACTATGGGAAGGAAGGACCTATCGTTTAGTGGAAACAGAAGCTCCAACAGGTTACGAGCTGAACGAGACTCCGACAGAGTTTATCCTCTCGGAGACCCCCTCCAGCCAGATGGAGTACGACCTGATTGGTGACAGCGTGACAGCATGGGATACCAAAGTCAAAACGGAAATCCCGGTGAATAAAAGATGGCATGGGCCGGCTGGGCAAAGTGTCACAGTGCTCCTGAAAGCCGGAGATCAAACAATCCAAACCGCCACTCTGAACGAAGAGAATAACTGGCAATATACCTTTACCGGCATTGACAAATATGACTCCGACGGGGAGGTGATTGAATATAAGGTGGAAGAAGAGCCGCTGGATGGATATACTGCGGAGATTTCGGGAAATCCGGAAGGATATACGATTACAAACACAAGCACGGAGACACTGGATATTCCTGTCGAGAAAAAGTGGGTCGGCCCTGCGGCAGATTCTGTAACGATCAGGCTTCTGGCTGACGGACAGGAAAAAGAGAGTATTGTTCTTACCGAAGAGGGTGAATGGAAACACATATTTAATGACCTTCCCAAGTACGACAGAAATGACGGACATGAGATTGAATATACAATTTCAGAGGACGACATTACAGGATATTCTTCAAAAGTGGAAGGCAGTGCGGAAAACGGATATACAGTGACAAATACAGAAGAGAAAACACCGGAGAAAACACCAGAGATTACGCCAGAGAAAACGCCGGAGAAAACACCAGAGATTACGCCAGAGAAAACGCAAAAAAATACAACGAAGAAAACAACGAAGAAAACAACCAGATCTTCCTCATCAACCCGGAAAACAAAAAGCGGAAACTCTCCCGGGACTGGCGATGAAACAAATATTGCAATCTGGCTGGGGATCCTCCTTGTGTCCGCATCGATTTTGTTTTTCATTCTGCGCAGACAGAAAAAGAAGAAGGACACAAAATAAAATACGGTAGACGGTCGGAATGGATAGAATAGCCACTATACGAACAACTATGCTGTTTGTAGTTTGTTACTTGAAAAGTGTTACTATTAATGTGCATTTTCGGAAGGCTGATTTAGCACATAAGCACTGCTACCTGCTTTTCCTGTGAAGGAGTGTTATTTCACAACGCCGTAAGATGCGTGCAACTGCCGCTCTTCCTTCGTGTATTGGATGGGCTGTCAATTTATATATTGACAGCTCATCCGATAATAGTAATCTGTTGTCATGAAGATGACATGTTTTTCGTGCGGGGAAGTATCTGTGTATATTGATCTGCTTGTAGAGAACGAAGAGAATACGTAAGTGTAATTGAGAAAGAGGATTTTTATCCGAACAAAAAATAAAAAAACCGGCAGCCATGATCCATGAGAGCCTGGCTGCCGACTTTTTTATATTATACAGTGCAAAAGCTTGTGTGTGCGGAACACTGTCAGACGGGTATGTCCCTGACATGGCCGCCATCCCGCCGGACAGGACCATCATCCTGCGGACAAGATCACCATCCCGCTGAACGGGGCCAGGGGTCAGAGCCAGCATTGATCTTCTGCAATTTCCTGAACAAATAATCGCCCTGCATCCGCGGGATCTTTTGCCTGATGGTATTTGAAAAGCATATTCTCATGATCTCCATCCAAAGGACCCAGGATCTCAATTTTTCCCGACACATGTGACATCATAAAACGAAAGCTTTTTCCCTGTCCGTTCTGCATCTGTGAAGCATCCTGTACGATACGGTACCCTCGTCTGAGAGGAACCTGAAAATGATTCATTACACCTGTGACAGGCCGGCATTGAAAAACATAGTAGGGGAGCACACCGATCGACGTGAGCTGCCGCAGAAGCCGCCCCAGTACGGAACTGTCATCGTTTACGCCTTTCAGCAGCACTGTTTGATTTCGAACGGGAATTCCGTTTGTCAGCAGTGCCTCGACAGCTGCTGTGGATTCGTAGGTGATTTCTTTGGGGTGATTAAATTGTGTTACAACATAAATCTTTTTCTTTTGGGAATAGATGCGCAGAAGATCGGTAAGTTCGCTGTCGGAGGTGATTCTCTGGGGAAGGACAACCGGTGTTCGTGTCCCGAAGCGGATAAAGTCTAAATGTGGAATAGAGCAGAGCGCGGATAGATAACGGGAGATGGTTTCATTGCTGTTCATAAAGGCGTCCCCGCCGCTGATCAGAACATTGTTGATCTCAGGGTGTTTCAGTATATAGGATGTGATTTCTCCGATCTTGCTGCATATTTCGTCCTCCGTCAGTCCTACCAGTCGTTTTCGGAAACAGTGCCGGCAGTACATGGCGCACTGGTTTGTTGATAAGAGCAGGACGGTTTCATTATATTTGTGCTGCAGCCCGGGAAGGACTGTATTGGACTGTTCTCCGCTTGTATCAAAACTCCCCGTTTTGTTCAGCTCTTCTATGCTGGGGATGCTCATCTTCTGAATGGGGTCATTCGGATCCGTTCTGTCGATCAGATAGAGATAGTAGGGATTCACAAATACCGGATATTGTTCCTGAATGATTTTTAAGGATTGTATTTCCTCCGGCGGGATTGAAAACAGCTTCTGTAAAGATTCAATATCTTTGTATCCTTTTGAAAGAAGGGACTGCCAATATTTCATAGTATCCTCCTGTCCGGAGCGCTTTGCAGGACGGCGGAGACGGGAAATCCGCATTTCAAATTCTATTCCATACAGACTTTGAAATTGTCGGTTTCCCGTCTGCCGTCAGGGCTGTTTGCGGCGCTCCGACACAAACAGCGGTGCGAAAAAAGCAATCGGGATTCTTTATGTACCCCTGTTTCAGGCCTTCTGTTTCTCGCGCAAACGTTCTTTCCACATTTCATCAGCCTTCGGGGTCCATTTTTCTGCATAGGGCTCCGTTTTTGCCGTCAGATGTTCAACACTCTCCGGAGACTGCAGGTCCGTGGAATGAGCGCCCGCTGCATTGACCATTTGTCTGATTTTTTCCGGGTTTTCCAGCATCGGGCATGGCCGGAACATGTTGTCATTGAAGGGCATGTTGTCATGATATGCCATGAACATCGGTGACCGCAGACATTCGAGCAGTGTCTTTTTTCGGATATTTGAGTCAGAGTAATGGATGAATACGCAGGGGTCTACATCACCGTTTGCGTTGATGTGGAGATAATTGTGTCCGCCGGCAATGCATCCGCCGACATATTCTGCATCGTTCTGGAAGTCCATGGCAAAGAGGGGCTTCTCCGCGCGATATTTGCGGACACGCCTGTAGACAAGTTCTCTTTGTTCCGGTGTGGGAAGGAGTTCGGGAGCCGCATCATTGCCTACGGGCATATAGTGGAAATACCAGATAAAGTAGGCGCCCATTTCAATGAGCTTGTCATAGTACTCCTCGGAGGTAATGGAATCATAGTTGACGCTGGTATAGCAGGAGGAAATTCCATAGGGGAGTTTATGTGCGTGCAGGATTTCCATAGCCTGGATAACTTTCTGATAGACGCCCTTCCCGCGGCGGCTGTCGGTTGCTTCTTCAAAGCCCTCCAGAGAGATTGCGGGAATGAAGTTGCCCACCCTGCGCATCTTCTCTGCAAAGGCATCATCAATCAGTGTGCCGTTGGTAAAGCACAGAAAAATACAGTCGTTGTGTTTTTCACACAGGCGGATCAGGTCGTCTTTGCGGACCATGGGCTCCCCTCCGGTGTAGATATACATATAGACGCCCAGCTCCTTGCCCTCTCGAATGATACCGTCAATCTCATTCAGGCTGAGGTTGAGCCTGTTGCCATACGTTGCCGCCCAGCACCCGGTACAGTGCAGGTTACAGGCACTGGTGGGGTCCAGAAGAATTGCCCATGGAATATTGCAGTTATATTTCTTCCTGAGTTTTTCCTGATAATTGTTGGTGGCAAGGTTGGCATTGATAAAGAAATTTGTGACTACCTTTTTGAAAACATCAGGATCAATATCACGGAACATGTGCAGAACAAAGT
>AUXO010167057.1_pt1 | contig 10517 bp, 7 predicted proteins | sample 768731 | NCBI WGS metagenome assembly AUXO01 (sample SAMN02715735, study PRJNA202380) | gut metagenome | biome: sheep rumen | host: Ovis aries | place: New Zealand: Palmerston North
CCACGCTGAGTAATCTGGCTCATTGCATCCCCGACAAATTCAGACGGACTTTCAATATCAACATTCATGACAGGTTCAAGCATCTGAGGAGCTGCAGCACAACAAACCTTATCAAAGGCTTCTGCAGCAGCGGCAGTAAATGCAAACGGAGTTGAAGTAAGTTCATCGTAAACAATATCAGTCATTGTAATTGCAACATCAGCACACGGATATCCCATACGGATTCCACCTGCAAAACAGTTCTCAATAGAATTCTTAACTGCATCAAGAATTTCTTCAGGAATATTTGCAGTCTTTGCAGTACAAGAATAGAAGTTTCCAGTTCCTGTTTCTCTTGGTTCTGCATGAAGTGTAAGACATGCAACATTTTCTTTTCCGCCAAGAACACGACTATATTCTTCTTTATAATCAGCAGAAGAAGTAACAGATTCACGGTATGTAACCTGAGGTGCACCAACACGACACTGAACTTTAAAATCTTCACGAATGCGTGTAACAAGAACATCAAGATGAAGCTCACCCATTCCGCTGATTACAAGCTGGCCTGTTTCTTCATCATTCCTGTGTGTAAATGTAGGATCTTCTCGGCTGAGGATTTCAAGAGTTTCATTGAGCTTGTCGCTATCACTCATAGTCTCAGGTTCAATAGCAATAGAAATAACAGGCTCAGGAAATTTAACGCTTTCAAGAAGAACGGGGAATCCTTCACTGCCGACTGTATCTCCAGTCTGTGCAAGCTTAAGGCCGACAAAAACTGCGATGTCACCAGCACTAACGCTGTCCATCTGTTCCATTCGGTTTGCATTAACGCGAAGAATTCTGTTTACACGCTCACGCTTCTTTTTTGCGACATTATAAATCTGAGTACCGGCAGAAATCTTTCCTGAATACATTCTGACAAAAGCAAGAATACCAGCTTCACGGTCGTACTGAATTTTAAACACAAGACCAACCGGCATTTTTGCATCAGGATCACAAGATACTTCCATTTTGATTTCTTCATTCTTTTTAATCTGAACGCCTTCTGCAGCAGGAATATCAGTTGGACATGGAAGATAAGAAATAATTGCATCCATCAAAGGCTGTACACCCTGATTATGACGGCTTGAACCACAGAAGAAAGGAAGAAGTGTTCTGTTGATTGTAGCTTTTCTTAAGGCTGCAACAATCTGTTCTTTTGTAATTTCTCCGCCTTCAAGATAAATTTCTGCAAGAGCATCATCAGAAGAAGCAACTGCATCAATAAGTTTTTCGCGGTATTCTTCTGCAAGTGCTTTGTAAGTTTCACTGATGTCACTTTCAATAATTTTTTCACCGTCGGTTTCAGGATCGAATCTGAGCTTCTTCATTTCAAGAAGATCAATCACTCCTTCAAAATCCTGCCCTGCTCCCATAGGCACCTGAAGTGCAACACATTCACATCCGAATTTTTCGTGAACATCCTTCATTGCCTCAAAAAAATCAGCACCGACACGATCCATTTTATTTACAAAACAAATGCGTGGAACATTGAATCTGTCTGCCTGTCTCCATACTGTTTCTGTCTGCGGCTGAACATGACCGACTGCACAAATTACGGCAACAGCTCCATCAAGAACTCTAAGGGAGCGTTCAACCTCTGCAGTAAAATCTACGTGGCCTGGTGTATCAATAATATTAATCTTGTAGCCTTTCCATTCAGTAGTGATTGCGGCACTGGCAATTGTGATTCCGCGGTCCTGCTCCTGCTTCATGAAATCCATTGTTGCAGCACCGTCATCTATTTCTCCGATTTTATGAATCTTTCCGCTGTAAAAAAGAATGCGTTCAGTAGTAGTAGTTTTTCCCGCATCAATATGAGCCATGATGCCGATATTTCTCATTTTTTCCAAAGACATAAAGTTCTCTCAATAAAATAAAGTTGAAAAAACCATATCATAAATATTGAGAATTTTCAATTATAAAAGAGAGAACAGATTGAATAAGCCAGCTAATTACAATTTAGTCATTTTCCTCATTCTTTACTTCACGTTCACTCTCAAAAATAATACTTTTTAAAATCAAATATTTTGCCGTCTTTTCGGATGTAACCATCAACTCCATTGTGACCATATTTAAAGGCCGCCATCCCATTATTGAAATCACCAACACCCCAGAAAGACGGTTCTATTATTATCTTTCCTTCATAAGTAATTACGCCAATCTTGTCTTCATCATTTTTATAACAGACGCGATACATTCCTTCTCCCATGTAACTTTTTGAAATTACGTCACAGGATAGTTTCATGTCATCTGGAATCAGACTTAAATCCAATGGAATTACTGGATCTGTATTTTCAAAAATAAATTCATCAACTCTTTTTGATTCATATTTTTTATCATCATCAACAATTTGATTTCTTCTATTTATAAAAAAGTAACCAAATCCCCTGGAAACTTTACAGATTCCATTTTGAAAATCTTCAACAGAAGAATATTCTGGATAAATTTTTATTTGACCGTAATAATTGATAAAGCCCCATTTTCCATCGATTTTGATTCGATACAAAGGTTGAGAATCTTCTAATTTTGCATATCCTTCTCCAAACAGTTCAAGCAGCGGTTCATAATCTTTATCATCACAATGAATATAAGCTGCATAATGATATGTTTTGTCACCGATTTTTTTTATTACATATTCTGATGTACCATCATAAACCGGCATATTAGCATTTTCAATCAGCATTGACTTCTTCGGTTTACTTTTTAATATTTTTAATGCATCTAGATTTTGAATTGTTGTATGATTTTTTATATCTTTATAGCAATCCCAAAATATAAAATGTATTTCATTTTTCAGATTATATAATGCCGATACATCTAATATTCCATTGTTGATATTTACACTAATCGTTACAGAGCAGTAATCAGAATCTTTGATTAATTCATTCAGTTCCTGTTCAACTTTATCAAAAAATTTTTTATTAAAATAAAACGGTTCAAAACCAAATGCATTTGTCACTTTCATTTCTTCTACAAATAGATTCTGACTTTCCTCAAAAGAAAATTTCATTTCAGTTTTTTCTTTTTTACAGCCTACAAATACTGTAGCACTTATAAAAAATAAAACAAAAATTATTTTTATTTTTTTTATCATGACTTTTCTCCAAATACAAAAATTATCCTGATTTTTTTAAAACATAGCAATAGATTTTTTAATGCTGATGATTATAATATCACTCACAGGAGAAAATTTAAAAATGAAAAAAATTATTTTATCAGCAATTACAGCTTTATGTATTACTTTAAGCGTTTCTGCGGAAAACACGCATGCACTTTTTAATAAAAAAGATGTTAATGCTTTTGACCGCCAGTTCATTACCAGCTACAACAAAAAGCTTGATGATATTTCAACTGTATTGTCTATTGCCCAGCTGATGTCACCTTCTCTTCTTGTTATTGTTCCAACTTTTACCGGGGAATACAAATGGGATAAAGACGGCTGGATTAATGCAGGGAAACTCGGCGTTATGTACACTGAATCTTTTGTAACGGGTCTTGCCCTTAAGGAGCTTGCAAAATATCTTATAGAAAGAAAGCGCCCTTATATGTACAAAGACGGCTGGCCTTTAGATGAATACAAAAAAGACGGTGAATGGAACGAATCATTTTTTTCAGGCCATACGACTTACGCATTTACGGCAGCATCTTTTACAAGCTATGCATTCTGCAAAATGTATCCTGAATCAGACTTGAAAATTCCAGTCATTGCTTCTTCTTTTGCACTGGCAACAACTGTAGGAATCATGAGGGTTTCAAGCGGCTGTCATTTTGTTACTGATGTTTTAGTCGGTGCTGCAGTCGGAACTATTTCAGGATTCCTTGTTCCCTTTCTTCAGTATGATTGTCTGATTGGGGATAATGCTTCACTTCATGCAAGTCCAACAAATCTTTCTTTCAGCTTTAAATTTTAATATTTTAATTTTTTGATTTACTACAAAATATGCTTTATAATTATAAGTATAAAACAAATTTTAAAAACTGATTTAATAACAGACTTTTAAAATATCGGAGGAACAAATTATGAAGCATATTACAATTAAATTTGCAGACGGCTCTAAAATGGAGCTTGAAAACGAAATCCGCCCGCTGATGTTCAAGGAAAAACTTCAGACTGAAGGGAAAAAACTTCTTGCAGTAAAAGTAAACAATGAAATTGCATCTCTTGATTCATTCATAAACATTAACGCTACAGTTGAACCAATTTATGCTGATTCAAAGGAAGGTGCTTCTATCTACAGAAGATCACTCTGCTTCCTTTTGGGATGCGCTGCAAATAAGCTTTTCCCTGGCGTAAGACTTCTTGTAGGTCACAGTCTCGGTTACGGCTATTACTACACTCTTGAAACCGGAAGTCCGCTCACAAAGCAGCAAATCGATTCCCTCAAGGAAGAAATGACTCGTCTTGTAAAAGAAGACAAAATAATCAACACAGATTACATTTCTTATGAAGAAGCCTGTACACTCTTTGAAAAACTCGGACTTGCAGAAACACGTAAGCAGTTGAACTACAGATGTCCTGCAAAAATCCAGATCAACAGTCTTGATGATTTCTCTGACCTGTATTTTGCACCTCTTGTTGGAACTACAGGACTTCTTGATGTATTCGATCTTATGCAGTATCAGGACGGCTTCCTCTTAAGATTCCCGACACATACTGACAGCACAAAGCTCCCTGAATTTGAAGATCAGCCTAAGCTCTTTAACATCTACAAGAAATACAAGGAATGGGGAAAAAGGTTGAATGTAACTTCTGCAGCAAGCTTGAATCAGCTTATTCATGACAGAAAAGTTAACGGCTTCATCAATGTTGCTGAAACTTTGCAGACAAAAGCTATTTCTGAAATTGCAGATCAGATTGCCGCAAAGAAAACTGCAAAGGTTGTTTTGATTGCAGGACCTTCTTCTTCAGGAAAAACAACTACAAGTAAAAAGCTTTCACTTCAGCTTGAAGCACTCGGTTACAATCCGAAAGTAATCAGTCTGGACAATTACTATGTAAACAGAGACAGAACTCCTCGTGATGAAAACGGCGAATATGATTACGAATGTCTTGAAGCTCTTGATGTTGAACTTTTGAACCAGAACCTTGTGGATCTTTTTGCTGATAAAGAAATCAAGCTTCCATCATATGACTTTAAGGCCGGTCAGTGTTACTACAAGGGTGACACAATGCGTCTTGAAGAAAACGATATTCTTGTAATGGAAGGAATTCACGGACTTAATGATAAGCTTACGCCTCTTGTACCAAACGAAAAGAAATTCAAGATTTACCTGAGTGCATTAACACAGCTTAATCTTGATGACCACAACAGAATTTCTACAAGTGACAACCGCCTTATCCGAAGAATTGTGCGTGACAGCCAGTTCCGCGGAAAGAGTGCCGCAGATACAATTGCAATGTGGGACAGTGTTCAGCGTGGTGAAAGACTTCACATCTTCCCGTTTCAGAACAATGCAGACGCAATGCTCAACACGGCACTTGATTATGAGCTTGCAGTTCTTAAAGTTTATGCTGATCCGCTTTTAAGGTGCGTAACACCAATGCAGAAAGAATACGGAGAAGCAAGCAGACTTTTGCAGTTCTTAAGCGGTATTTCAACAATTCCTGCAGCGGCTGTTCCAAATCAGTCTATCATCCGCGAATTTATTGGAGGAAGTGCATTTAAGTATTAATCAAAAAATATTTGAAGTACACTTTTAAAAGATTAATCAGTCCGGGTTTCTGTAAATCAGCAATCCGGATTTTTTTTATTCACGGTAGCTTTGTGCAGTTACTACGTCATCCATGACATTTTCTTCCTGCTTCTGGAATTCCTTATGCCATTCTTTTAGTTTATTTTCTTTTAATTTTTCAAGGACTTTTACATTCTGCATGCACTTTCTTACAGCTTCACGTTTTTCTTCTGCAACAAGTTCAAGCTTTGCCATTTCTTCAAGGCACTCTTCTTTTTTTTGATCAAGCATATAAAAATAATTCTGCAGCTGATTCATTACCATTATGTTTGAATCAGTATTGAACTCTTTTGTTGATGAGATTTTTTTTACGGCAATAGCTTCAAGTTTCTGCTGAATCTGAGCAATCTGAGCGTTAACCTTTCCAAGTTCAGCTTCCGCCTGACTCTGCTCAAACCGCCGCAATTCGAGAATTTTTTCCATTGAAAACTTGAACTTTTTCATTTAATTACAACGCAGGCTGTTCTACAAATTCTTCCTGAGGAATTTCAATTCCGCTTAATTCAGAAAGCTTTGTGAGAGTATCTTCAATAGACAAATGATCACTTTCTTCCTGACAAAGGAATTCTTCAACAGGACCGTGATGGTCAATCGCTTCGTCAACCTCAAGAGAATTTCCCTTTTGATAAACGCCGGCAACAATCATTTCTTCCTGTTCTTTATAAGTTGCAATCCATTTTTTTACGCGGGTTGCAGCTTTAAGTGTATTCTTTCCAGAAACTCTTTTTGAAAGACGACTTATGCTTTTTAAAACATCGATTGCAGGATAATGCTGTTTAGATGCAAGGTCTCGACTTAATACGATATGTCCGTCCAGAGTACCGCGAACTTTATCCGTAATAGGCTCATCCATGTCGTCGCCGTCAACAAGAACTGTATAAAAAGCTGTAATGGAACCTTTGTCATTTGTACCAGTACGCTCAAGAAGCTTTGGAAGCATATCAAAAACACTTGGAGGATATCCGCGCTGAGCCGGAGGTTCACCTGTAGCAAGTCCGATTTCACGCTGAGCATGAGCAAATCGTGTAACACTGTCAAACATCAGCATTACGTCTTTTCCCTGATCACGGAAATATTCTGCTATTGCTGTAGTTACATATGCCGCACGCAGACGGGCAATTGAAGGCTGATCTGAAGTTGCAACAACTAAAACAGAGCGCTTAAGTCCTTCTTCTCCAAGGTCGCGGTTTATAAAGTCCAGAACTTCACGTCCACGTTCACCGATAAGTCCAATTACGTTTACATCAGCATCTGTATTTCTTGCAATCATTGAAAGAAGAGTTGATTTTCCTACACCAGAGCCTGCAAAAATTCCAAGACGCTGCCCCTTTCCTACTGTAAGAAGAGAATCAATTGCACGCACACCGGTTTTAATTCTTCTGTTTACCGGAGCTCTTTCCATTGGATTTGGAGGAGATGCAAGAGCCGGATAATAAGTTTCAGGAAGAATGTCTCCCCTGCCGTCATAAGGATGTCCTGTTGCATCAATTACGCGTCCAAGAAGCTGAGGTCCAACAGGGACTTCAAGTACGTGTCCCGAAGCAATTACGCGCGAGCCTACTTCAATTCCTTTTGTTTCACCGTAAGCCATCATGCGGACAACTTTATCCTCAAGGCCTACAACTTCTGCCATGACTGTTATTTTAAGACTAGGTATTTCTATTGTACAGATTTCACCGATTACAGAACGAGGTCCCGTTGATTCAATCATGAGACCTTTTACGGCAACTACAGAGCCTGTGTATTTAATCGGTTCAACACGTTCTACGTTTGTAATGTATTTATCAAAAAAAGATTCCATTTTCCCCCACCCTGAAAATGAAAATATAAATTTAAAAACGCTGACTCAAAAAAGATTTTTAAATCAGCATTCAAATTGATTTTAAATTATTAAATATCCGGATTGATTACTTCAGCTTTACCGACAGTCTTAATTGGAGAAACGCTGAGAACCTGAGTTTCAAGTTCTGTAAGCTGACTTGAAATACGTGCATCAATAGCACCAAAGTCTGTTTCAACAATACAGCCGCCCTTTTCAACAGAACTGTCTTCAATAACAGAAATATTCTTTATGTTTTCAACCTGACGAATAAAATCATCAATGTGTTCAGTTGTAAGTTTTACATCAGAAAGATTTACGCGCAATGTAACATCACCAGAGCCCTTAACTTTTTTAAGAGCCTGTACAACGTTCGACATAATAACACTTTTCTGATTATCACTCATGATTTTAACAACTTTTCTTGCAATAAGGATTACAAGATTTACAATCTGCTGTTCGGTGCCGTCAAGAATCTCCTGTCTTTTTGCCTGGATTCCGTCTATCATTTTGTGAATGCGTTCAACAAGTCTGTTTGCCTCTGCATTTCCTTCCTGATATCCTTCTTCATGACCTGCATTGTATCCGTCATCATGAGCCTTGTTATAAATTTCCTGCTCTTCTACTTTTGCTTTTTCAATTATTTCCTTAGCTTCTGCCCTTGCTTTTTCAATAATCTTTGAAGCTTCTTCCTGAGCTTGAGTTTTTATTACCTGAGACTGATCTGTTTGATGCTTAACCTGAGCAAATGCAGCTTCTTCAGCATTCTTTACAATCTGGTCTGCATCAGCTTGAGCCTTTGCAAGCATCTGGGCTTTTTCTTCTTCCCACTGCTGTTTAAAAGCTTCAGCCTCACGCCTAAGGTCATCTGCAGTAGGCCCTGTGTATTCAGGAGTTTCCTCAACAACTTCCTCAACAACTGGAGTAAAGTCTTTTGTAAACTGAAGAACTACTTTATCGCTCTTTGTGCTGATTTCATTTGGTCTAAATACACTCTGTGCCATATGCTCCTACCTGAAATATTAATTCTGAAAAAATGATTTTCAGAAGCTGATTTTATACAACCATCTCGTCGTCAGAAGAACGTGCAATAACAATTTCACCACTGTCTTCAAGACGTCTGATTACGCTAACAATCTTCTGCTGACTTTCTTCAACATCCTTCAAACGTACAGGTCCCATATATTCCATATCTTCCTTAAGCATTGAAGCTGCACGCTTTGACATGTTGCGGAAAATCTTATCCTGAACTTCCGTATCAACTGACTTAAGAGCCTTTGCAAGTTCCTGAGTATCAACTTCACGGAGAACCTTCTGAATTGCACGGTCATCAAGCATAACAATATCTTCGAAAACGAACATACGCTTCTTGATTTCTTCTGCAAGTTCCGGATCGTCTTCTTCCAATGTTTCGATAATTGCTTTTTCAGAAGAACGATCAACAAGGTTAAGAATTTCAACGATACTGTCAACACCACCGGCTGCAGTATAGTCTTCACTTGACAATGTAGAAAGTTTCTTTTCAAGAACGCGTTCAACTTCACGAAGAACTTCCGGAGATGTACGGTCCATTGTTGCAAGACGCTTTGAAACTTCCGGCTGAATTTCTGCAGGAAGGTTCTGCAAAATTGTAGCAGCCTTTGCAGGTTCAAGATAAGCAAGAATCAAAGAAATTGTCTGAGGATATTCCTGCTGTACGAAGTTCAAAAGATGTGCAGGGTCTGTACGGCGGATAAAGTCAAACGGACGAACCTGAAGGCTCGAAGTAAGACGGTTGATGATATCAATTGCTTTCTGAGAACCCAAAGATTTTTCAAGGAGTTCACGGGCAAAGTCAATACCACCGGTCGTGATGAAGTTCTGAGCCTGCATCAACTCCTGGAATTCTTCAAGAACCTGATCCTTAAAATCTGCATCAATTGTATCAAGACGCGCAATTTCAAAAGTAAGAGTTTCTACTTCATCTTCGCGCAAATGTTTCATGACGTCTGAAGCTACATCGCTTCCAACTGCAACGAGAAAAATAGCGGCTTTCTGGCGACCTGTAAGATTCTTATAGTCTTTGGCGCCACCTTTCTTCTTCTTCTTGCCATCTGCCAAATCTTCTGCCATAAACTATTCCTCCATAAGCCAAGTGCGGATAAGCATTGCAACATCTTCCGGATGCTCTTTTGCCATAGCAATTGCGCTTTCCTGAAGCTCTGCACGCTTTCTCTCTTCAACAGACATTGTAACTTCCATTCCCTGCTGCTGTGCATCAAGGAGAGCCTGCTGACGTTCTGCTTCCTGCTGACGAATTCTTTCTTCTTCTGCAAGACGACGACGGCGTTCAATTTCACGGCTGATAACTCTGAAGAGAATGAATGCAACAAGAACGATTGCTATACCGATGAGGATGTACATTATCATCTGCTTCTTTTCACGTTCAGCCTTGTACTGTTTATCTTCCGCTTTAAATTCTTTTGAATGATCTGTTGCGATATTTGTAACAGTTACGCTGTCTCCACGCTGCTTGCTAAAACCAACCGCATCCTGAACAACTTTTTTTACTTCATTCATTTCTTTTTCAGAAATAGGAGTATATACACGGATGATTCCGCCTGCATCTGCTACAGTACGAACTCCAGTCTGATCATCTATTTTGTTGATAAACTCTTTGGAAATTTTAGGATCACCATTTACATCATTTTCAGTGCGCCAGCTTCCGTCGATATTTACAGAAATTGTAAGACGGTCAATCTTTGGCTTTGTCTCTTCAAAAACGTGTTTTTTGTTGAGGGCATAATTTATTTTTTCACCACTTTCCGTAGATTCACCGATTACGTTTGACATATCAGAATAAACAGCCGGATTTTGTCCTTCAACACCAGCCGCTCCCTCAGGATTAAAACCTGTTCCGGTAAATTTCTTATTTACAGTTTCTTTTGAAAGCTCAAGCTTTTCT
>AUXO015586297.1_pt1 | contig 10517 bp, 12 predicted proteins | sample 768731 | NCBI WGS metagenome assembly AUXO01 (sample SAMN02715735, study PRJNA202380) | gut metagenome | biome: sheep rumen | host: Ovis aries | place: New Zealand: Palmerston North
GGGGGAATTAGACTCATAATAGGGGGAAATACACTCATAATAGGGGGGAGACAGTCCCGTCGAAAAAGTCCGCAATCCCTTATTTTATGCGGGTTTCAGCGTTTTTTCGGTGAGAACGATTTTCCGCAATTAGAATTAATTAGAATTAATTAGAATTAAATGCGCACTGCGAGCGGATTTGCTCCGCATCCGCTCACGTGCTACGATGATGACATCATAGAAGACAGAAGAAGGAAGGGAATAATCACATGACGTTCAATGACTCAACGAAAAAACTGATCCGCTCGAAACTGGGTGAATATGTGAGCATGATCACCAAACCTTCACCGAAGGGCGGACGTGATATGTGGGCGTGTCCGATATGCGGAAGCGGATCAAGCGGAAGACGTGACAGCGACGGAGCTTTTCATGTCACGGGTGAAGAATGGTTTTGTCATGCTCATAACTCAGGGGGAGACATCTTCACACTCTATGCAGAGATCAATAATCTCGATTCAAAGAACGACTTTCCGCAGATCATGGAAGGACTGTCGCAAGAACTGGGAATAACAGCGATCGATTCAGCGAAAAACGACTTCTCAGATCGCAAAGAATTAAAAACGGCTGCGCTTCCGAAAGTCGAGAAGAAAGTCGCTCCAGAGATCAAGAGAGATCCTGAACGTGAGAAACAGATCGAGATCTTCGCTTCAATGATGACAGGATCACGGGCGGAAAAATACATTCACGAAGAGAGAGCGCTGTCAGAAGAAGTGATCGAACACTTCCGTCTCGGATATAATCCAAACAGATATATCAGTCGAAAAGGGAAGAATTATGAGACGCTGGTGATCCCGTATCCGGGGACAGATTACTTCACAGAAAGACTCATTGATCCCGGTGATGCTGATAAATACTTTAATCAACCGGGGAGCGCTCCCGTCTTCATAATCAATGAAAATAAAGACTCAAAATATTTTTACATTACAGAAGGACAGATCGACGCTCTTTCAATGTATCAAGTCGGATGTAGAAATATTATTGCATCTCATTACCCGTCGAAGATTGAAGATCTCATTGACTCGGGGACTGTCGACATTGAAGGTGTCGTGATCGTCGCTGATCGTGATGAGCCAAAAGAAGACGGAACGAAACCGGGAGAAGAGATCGCAAACAAACTGAAAAAGATCTTCGACTCTCACGGGATTAAGTCGATCGTGGTTTATCCGCCTATAGGATATAAAGACGTTAACGACATGTTAGTGAGATACAATGATGAAATATTGGTTCAGTTTCTCTCAGATCCGGCTCGAAAATTGATGAAGATGAAGTCAGAAGATCAGACAGAAGAATCAGAAATCAAATCCTTCAGTGTCAAAGAATACTTCTCTTCGGGAAAGTTTGCGGAAGACATCGAATATTTCAGAAGGTACAAGGGGAGAAAGACAGGATTCACGAACATTGACAACTATCTGACACTTTACCCGGGGCTTGCATGTCTCACGGGAGCAACGTCTCTCGGGAAGACTTCGTTCTGTGTTCAGCTTGCGGATCAGCTCGTTGAACGTGGTGAAACAGTCCTTTACTTCACGCTTGAACAACTCCCGATCGAGATCGCTGTGAAGTCGATCGCTCGTGAATACTATCTGAGAAAGAGTGAAGACGCTCCCTTCTTTACGCTAACCAATACCGATATTAAAAACGGTTTCTCCGATGAAGACGTTCAAGAGATCATTGATCAAAGGGGAATGAGCGAATCAGCTGATCGTTTTCATATCGTTCAATGTGACTTTACATTCACAGCTGATCGGATCATCAAATATGTAGAAGACTTTATCACAAAGAACAGAGTGCTTCCGATCGTGATCATTGATTATCTTCAGATCCTTTCGTCTCCTGAAGATGGTTATTATGATGAACGAGAAAAGATCGATGATGCTGTGAAGAAATTCAAGCTTCTTTCGAGAAACTATGAGATTTTCGTTCTCATGATCTCGAACATGGCTCGAGCTTCTTACAAAGAGCGAATCGGAGAAGATTCTTTTAAAGAGTCAGGTCTGATCGAGTACACTTGCGACTATCTGTGGGGACTTCAGCTCTCAATTCTTGAAAGTGATAATTTCTTCACCGAGGTAGGGAAAATGGGCGGAAAGAAGGAAACGAGCAAGGCGACAAAGCAATTCATGATCGATAATAATTCAGCTATGATCCCGAAAGAAGTTGTCTTCAAGTCCATGAAGAACAGGAACGGAAAGAAGATCTTCAGAGCTTTCTTCAAATACCGTCCAGACTTCGACATCTTCATCGAAGATCACAATTCTCGATATGATGACAGACATTATCCGAAAGTAGTGAACGGAACGCTACTACCGGAGACAGAAGATCCGGGAGAAGAAGACATTCCCTTCGTTGATCCCGAATGAATCCATATTGCGAAGAGCGGACTCATGTTCGCTCTTTTTTTATGGTCTTATTATGGTGTTTATTATGTACACATATAAAACAAATATTTTGACGTTTACTCTGAAATATGGTAAAATAATGGTGACAAAGTATGTAATTATTACTCAGTAATGGGGGTTTTACGGTGAGTATAAACGTTAATTCAGGAGAAAGAGAAGATGTCTATATTCACGAGATTCTTCTCAAAAGCACTCGGAGAATTAAGGAAGCTATTCTCGACGAAGACGCTCCGAGACTACCGGGATTTTTACCGATAAAAAATACAAGGTTTGATGATGACTCAACAGAATATATCGCTCACAGCTCGATCGAGTCCTTCACGATCGGGAAAGAAGAGATGAAGAAAACAGCTCCGTCGTATTATTTCACGCCTGATCTGAAAGTCAAAGTCGAAAGCAGGTGATTATTCATGGGAATTATAGACAGATTATTCAGAAGACAGAGATCCGCCACATCAACGAAGCTGATCGAAGAAAACAAGAGCTTCACAGCTTTCACGGGGGACGGTTACTCGAGCGACGTTTTCAGAGAAGGGATCGACGCAATCGCTAGAAATTGCGCAAAGCTCAAAGGATCTCATGTGATCAAATACAAAGATCACGATCGTGAAGACGGAGACTGTAAGCTCAACCGACTTTTGCAGATCAGACCGAATCCGTATATGTCAGCGTATGATTTTATTTATAAGATGACGACTCGACTCTTTCTCTTCAATAACAGCTTCGCATATATTGACAGGGATCAGCGCGGAAACGTCGTCGGACTTTACCCGATCACAGCTTCTCACGTGGATCTTCTCAGTGATCAGAGCGGTCGTCTTTACTGTGGTTTTCTTCTGCGATCGGGACGTGAGATCACTCTTCCTTACGATGACATTATTCATCTCAGAAGATTCTTCAATGATGACGATATACTCGGAGCTGATAATTCTGCGATCATTCCGGGACTTGAACTCGCTCAGACTCAAAATGAAGGACTGGTGAACGGGATCAGAAGCGGAGCTTCGATCAGGGGGATCTTGAAATTCACTCAGATCATGTCCCCGGAGAAGCTTAAAGCTGAGAAGACAGCTTTCATCGAAGATTATCTCACGATCGGGAACGATGGCGGAGTCGTGGCGACTGATCAGAAGATGGACTATCAACCGATCGAGTCAAAGCCGATCGTCTTGAACGCTGATCAGACGAAAGCGATCAGAGACAAGATCTTCAGCTATCTCGGAGTAACTGAAGCGATCGTCAGCTCTTCGTATACGGAAGATCAGTTTTCCGCTTTCTATGAGAGCACGATCGAGCCGATCGCAACGGCTCTCAGTCAAGAGATGACAGCGAAGATCTTCACCGAGAGAGAACAGTCTTTCGGGAATGAGATCATCTTTGAGAGCGGTCGTCTTCAATTCACCAGTAACTCGACAAAAGTGAATCTGATCGCTCAGCTCGTACCGATGGGACTTTTGAGCATAAATCAGGCGCTTGAGATCTTGTGTCTTCCGAGTGTCCCCGACGGTGATCGGAGACTTCAGGCTCTCAACATGATCGACGCTGATCAGGCGAACAAATATCAGATCGGAGAAGAGAAACATGATGACAACAATGATTGACACTGATTCAGTGAAGACGGAAAAGCTCGATTTCAGGAACATCGATCAATGCAGGGGTGAAACGATCGAAGAGATGAAGCTCTTCGTTGATCCCTTCGGAATCGAGATCCGCACAAATAAAGCCACTTATCAGATATACAAAGACGGTCTGAAGACTGTCGCTGAGAGAACGACGCTCAAGTCTTTCAAGATGGAATCTGACACTCCGTGGTGTAACTATCCTGAAAGATCCGACTGCAAAGGATGCGACATGAGTCTCGCTCCTGAACTCAGCGACGGGGGATGTAAGAATCTGGTGAATCGGGGGGATTCAGTATGAAAGAGATTAGACTCGCAGAAATACGAGCGGAATCACAGAAAGACGCTCTTATTTTAGAAGGTCGTGCGATCGTTTTTGATCAGGCGACAACAATCAATGATCCGGCAGGATCTTTTTCGGAGATCATTAAAAGGGGAGCGCTTGACGACGCTGATCTGTCAGACGTGAGACTTCTTTTCAATCACGATCTGAACAGAGTCCCACTTGCTAGGACTCCGAAAACAATGTCACTCAAAGTTGATCCGGCAGGATTAACGATCAGAGCTTCTCTCCCGGACACAGAAAGCGCTCGTGAGATCTATGAGTCAGTGAAAAGACGTGATCTCACGGGAATGAGCTTCGCTTTCAAAGTCCCGGAAGGGGGCGACAGTTACGATCCGAAAACCAACACTCGAACGATCACAAAGATCGAGAAGGTGTATGAGTGCTCGGTCGTTCAGTTTCCGGCATACAGTCAAACATCGGTAGAAGCGAGATCTGTCATGACGGAAGGTCAGAAACATCTCAAACAGCTCAACAGGATCAGAGAAGTGATCAAGATGATAAAGGCAAGGTGAAAAACATGAGTGATAAATGTTCAATCAATGCTTTCGAGTTTGCAGATGAGATCGAGAGTCTCGCTGAGAAGAAAAATGTCATGTCAGTCGGTTACACGACAAAGAGAACAAAAAACCATACCGGGAAAGAGTGTGATCTTCTCACTCTCAGGTATTTGTTCCCTCGTCCTGATCGGGATGAGCTGAAAGCAAAAAAGAACGCAGATCTGAAGAAAGCTGAGATGAAGGAAACGATCGAGAAGTCGATCGAAAGCGCTATCTCGGAAGCTATCTCTGAAGCAAAAACTGATTCAAGCACTATATCAGCGGACGAAACGTCCGAGAAAGAAGGTTAAATCATGAAATTTAAAACAGTGGCGGAAGCTTTCAACTATTACAAAAACCATACAAACGAACAGCTCGAGAAGAGAGCTGAAGAGATCAACGCTCTGATCGAGAAGGATGAGAACGTTGATATTCAGGCGCTCAACATCGAGCTGACAGGAATCGCAGAAGCGAAGAGAAACAACGATCAGAAGATCGAGCAGCCGGAACAGAGATCAGCTTTCAAGCTTCTCAGCGGACGTGACACAGCTCCGAGATCCTTCAGCGAAGAGAATGTTCTCGACTCTGAAGAATATCGCTCAGCTTTCTTTAAGTCCATGCTCGGACAGAATCTCAGCGAGACAGAACAGAACGCTTTCAACGTGGCTCAGAAGATCGCAGAGAAGAGACAGGACGCTTTCATCACCAGCGCAACGGCTCCGGCTATCCTTCCGACTCAGACTCTCAATGAGATCATCAAGAAAGCTCGCACGATCGGAGGTCTTCTCGGAGAATGTCGTCAATTCTCAATGCCGACGAAGATCGCAATTCCGGTTGCGACTCCGGCGACTCGTGCTTCATGGCATACAGAGACAGCGGCCGTTGAGTCTGACAATGTATCTCTGACGACAGTCACTTTCGACGGATATGAAATCATCAAGATTTTCTCGATCAGCGCAAAGGCTCGGAGAATGTCGATCGGAGCTTTCGAGTCATATCTCGTTGATGAGCTGACAGCGTGTGTCATGGAATGTATCGCTGACTCTCTGATCAACAGCGACGGAACGACAGCCGGAGAAGGAACGGGACTCGAGTCGATCACCTGGTCAACATCGGGAGCGAATAAGAATCACGTTCAGATCGCAAAGACAGGAACTTTCACCTATCAGAAGATCGTTGAGTTTGTGTCTCTCCTGAAGCGTGGTTATGCTCAGGGAGCAAAGATCGCCATGAACAACTTCACACTGTACAATGTTTTTTACGGTATGCTTGACGGCGCTCAGCGTCCGATCTTCATCGCAGATCCGAAAGATGAGTCGATCGGAAAGATTCTCGGCTTCCCGGTAGTCATCGACGACAACATCGCTGATAATACTTGTTACTTTGGTAACTTCGCAAAATATCTCGGTTACAATCTGCCGGAAGGAATCGTGATCGAAGCTTCTCGTGAAAGCTCTTTCAAGAAGGGTCTGATCGATTTTCGAGCGCTTGCGATCGCAGATACAAAGCCGATCGTCGCTGAAGCTTTCGTGAAGCTTTCTCAGGCGACAGCATAAAAGACAATATCTAGGTTTCGAGAATCCCTATTCTCTCATTCCTTTTATCTTTGGGGGCGTCAGGTCTAATCACTTGACGCTCTCATTCAAAGGTGATCATTATGATGAAATTAAGTGAAGCTTGCAATATATTACACGTCGATCAGGGATCAAACGATCTCATGATCAAATCTTTGATCTCAGCTCTTCCGGGTTATATCGAGATGGCGACGGGAATGAACGAAGATCAACAGGATGATGAACCACTGGTGAAGGTTGTCGAAGGTTTCCTTCTCACTCAATGGTATTACTCAGATCATGCGGATGATCAGTCGCTCACACGAACGATCGACTCTCTTCTGAAAGCGATCACACTGAAAGCGAAGTCATGAAGGAATACGACAACTCGAGCTTCTATCATTCTAAGGAATGGCGGAAGATCTCAGCTCTTTACATGGCAAGTCAGAATTATATCTGCGAAAGATGCGGAAGATCTGCGACTATCTGTCATCATCGGAAGCATCTCAACGGTGAGAACGTTCATGATCCTGAAATAGCTCTTTCTTTTTCCAATCTCGAAGCATTATGTCAGCGCTGTCACAATCAAGAGCACTTCTCGGACGATCGGATCGTCTTCAATAGCTCCGGGGACGTGATCGGAGTCAGAAAAACCGACGAAGAGAAGCAATTTGAAGCAGATCAGCGGAAAATTGATGAGCTTCTCGCAAAAATGACCGTTCAGAATGGCTCAGAATCGATTTTTTCGGACACACACGAACAAGACTCCACTGAAGAGTAAAAACGTCTAAAATCGTCAAATACGAGCTTCAGAGAGATTTTCGGCTTTTTCTCCCTTCAGGGGAAGGGGGGATCGATCGAACGATCATCGCTCGGAAACCGGCGGTCACTCTTTTCTTTTTCTCTCTGAAAGATTTTTGACGGGGGTGGGGTTTACTATGTACACACAGAAAGCAAAGGTGATTTTCATGAAGAAGAAAGCAAAATCGACGGACTTTTCCGAGATATTGGAGAAGATCCCGTCTGACAAGAGAATGATCGGAGAAAAACTCATTGAAGAGCTGTCCTTCATGGAAGAGACACTCGCAGATCTCAAACTTCAGATCAGGAAGACAGGAACGATCGAACAGTTTGAGCAAGGTAAACAGAGCTTTCTTCGTGAATCTCCGGCTCTGAAGAGTTACAACGCAACGCTTCAGAGATATTCAATGTTATATCGACAGCTCTGTGATCTAGCCGGAAAAACTCAGGAAGCAGAGAAGTCTAATCCCGTCTATGATTTCATTAAAGAAGGGATCTCGTGAATTATATCGATCAATATCTCGAAGAGATCCGATCGGGGAGATGTATCGTCGGAAAGCGTATCCGGCGCCAATATGAGAAGCTGTCCGATGACATCCATGATCCGAAAGACGGATTCATTTTCGATGAAAAGAAAGCTCAGCGTCCGATCGACTTCATTGAACGATTCTGTCGTCATTCAAAAGGGGAGCTTGCCGGAACGCTGATCAAGCTTGAATTATTTCAGAAAGCTTTCATCTCAGCTCTTTTCGGTTTCGTTGATGCTGAGACGGGTTTCAGGAAATACAGAGAGACTCTCTTCTATGTGGCTCGTAAGAATGGGAAATCAGTCCTTCTCAGCGGAATCGCTCTTTTCTGTTTGATCGCTGATAATGAGCCGGGAGCGGAAGTCTATTCCGTGGCATCGAAGAAGGATCAGTCGAAGATCATCTTCACTGAAGCTTATAACATGATAAGACAGTCCCCGGAGCTGATCGAGATCGTCAAAAAGCGGAAGTCTGATCTATACTTTCCGCTGACTTTCTCAAAAATGCAGCCACTAGGGAAAAACAGTGACACTCTCGACGGACTGAACAGTCATCTCGTGATCGTTGATGAATTGCACTCGATCAAAGATCGGAATCTTTATGAAGTCATGAAACAGAGTCAGTCAGCGAGAAGACAGCCACTCTTTATTATGATTACGACAGCCGGAACGCTCAGAGAAAATATTTTTGACGATTTGTATCGTTACGCCTGCGGAGTTTGCGACGGATCGATCAAAGATGAGCGCTTTCTCCCGATCATTTATGAGCTTGACAAGAAAGAAGAATTTCTCGATCCGCTCAAATGGGAGAAAGCAAATCCCGGTCTTAACAGAATCAAGAAGCTCGACGATCTGATCAGCAAAGTCAGCAGAGCGAAGCAGTCTCCGAGAGATCTCGTCGGAATTTTGGTGAAGGATTTCAACGTCATTCAGTCAGCGTCGACAGCGTGGTTGCAATTTGATGAGATCAACAATGAAGAGACTTTTGATCTCAATGATTTCAGGGGATCTTATGCGATCGGGGGAGCTGATCTCTCGATCACGACCGATCTCACTTGTGCGACGATCCTTCTCATGAACAAAGAAGAGAAGCGCTTCGTCACTCAGATGTATTTTCTCCCGGCTGATAACTTCGAGCAACGGGTCCGGGTCGAAAAGATCCCTTACGACAAATGGAGACAGCTCGGACTTCTGCGTCTCTGTGAAGGAAACACGATCAACTATCACGATGTAACTCAATGGTTTCTTGAAATCGTTGAGAAGTATGAAATCACTCCGGCGTGGATCTACTTCGACAGCTATTCGGCTCGCTACTGGGTCGAAGAGATGGAAAATCACGGATTCAACATGATCAGATGTATTCAGGGAGCGAAGACTCTTTCTCTTCCAATGCAGAAGCTCGGAGCTGATCTCAAGAAGAAGCTGATCAATTACAATAATAATCCGCTCCTGAAATGGTGTCTCACAAATACCGGTGTTCAGACTGATCGGAACGGAAACATTATCCCGGTGAAAGCAACTTCAGCGAAGTATCGGATCGACGGACTCGCAAGTCTTCTCGATGCTTACGTCGGACTGTGTGATCATTACAATGAATATTTAAATGCGATCTGACACTTCAGAGAGATGATGATTTGCATCGGACTTATACGAAGACAAGAAATCTTGTCCACGGAAAGAAATTTCAGTGAGATGATAATTTACATTGGACTTATACCTCTTCACCGGATGGCGAAAAGGTTAAAAATCGACATGGGTCGAAAAACACTATTTCAAAAATGGCGATAGTGCCAATTTTGAAAGAACATTGACAAGAAATCTTGTCAAAGATTTCAGAGAGATGCTACTTCACCAAACAGTGAAAAAGCTACTTCGACACAGGTCGAAAAAGCATGACTTAAACACAAAAATCTCAAGATAACCGTTTACCCGTCCATAAAACGGAGCGGATAAACCGTTATAGAAGGGTGACTCAAGATGAAATATGTCAAGCGTGGAATTTATTTCAAGAAAGACAAGAAAGCTCAGATCTATAAGAAGATCTCAGGTGAAGCGGATCTTGCCGGATTCAAACCTAATGATTATTATGTACCGATCGCAGAGTCGGAGCTGTGGTGTTATACAAAACAGCTCAGTCAAGAACAGCTTTATAATGCACACGCATATTGGAACGATGAGAAGAGACTCTTCGTCTTCAATTACCGATCGGACATCGCTCAATATGATAAACTGTGTTACAACGGTCAATGGTACGAGATCACCAGAGTCGACAGGACTGATGATTATCTCACTGACACTTTCGTTTATGCGAAGGATCTTCCGAGACCGATCAAGGAAGATCAGATCAAGCCGTTCGGATGGACTCCCGATGAAAATCAGTGATCTCAATGAGAGCTGAGTGATCTCTTTCTCGGCTCTCTTATCTTTTTGTTGTATTTTATGTGTACATGGTTTATAATTGCAACTGGGAAATCATGTTAACATAAAACCACACAATATAAGAAGGGGGACAGAAAACAAAGATGAGATCTGTGAAGATCAAGTTTGAGCCGTTCCCGGAGCAATTACGGGGACAGATCAAAGGAATCTCGACAGCTCTCGGAGCTGACAAGTACATGATCATCATTGACAGCACGAGATCACCAATCGAGCAAAGACGCACTCTCGGACATGAACTCGCTCATGTTTACCGGGGACA
>AUXO018285908.1_pt1 | contig 10515 bp, 9 predicted proteins | sample 768731 | NCBI WGS metagenome assembly AUXO01 (sample SAMN02715735, study PRJNA202380) | gut metagenome | biome: sheep rumen | host: Ovis aries | place: New Zealand: Palmerston North
CCTCCACAGGCATAGATTCCCGAAGTTCCTTCGGTACATAATTTTTCAAATTAATTGCAGCATTAACATCACGAATATGAGTTGTTCCACATTTAGGACAAGTCCATTTTCTTTCTGATAGTTTTAATTCGTGATATTGATAACCACAATTAGAACATAACTGGCTTGAAGGAAAATATCTATCAGCTTTAATCACAGAACAATTATAATCTTGTCCTTTCATTTCAAGTCTGTTTACAAAAGTACCCCAAGATGTGTCATTCATATTTTTGGCGTTAGATAAGAATTTTGAAATACCAATAAGATTTAGGTCTTCAACTACAACCTTGTAATAGTTCCGAACTAATCTTAAAGTTTCCTTTTCAATCCAATCTCTTCGACAATTAGCAATATGCTCTTCAATTCTCGCTAACTTGATTCTCGCTTTGCGATAGTTTGAAGAACCTTTAGTTTTTCTTGCTAACTGTCTTTGATATTTTCTCAACTCTTTATACTGTACTTGTTTTTGAGGTTTATAACCAAAATCTTTTCCTGTATTTCCATCAGAATCTACATAGCATTCAGAAGGACTGAAATCTAATCCAATAGATTCTTTTCTATTTTGAGTAGGATATATTTTATTTTCGATTTCAAATAAACATACTGCAAAATATTTTCCTGAAGGTGTTTTTTCAACCGTTATTGAACATAATTTTTGAATTTGAGAATACCATTTTGGTTTGTCTTTATTTCTGAATCTAACAGATTTTAATTTTGGTATTTGAATTTTTTGATTATCAAAATCAAGATGTTCTAATTTAATTTGAACTTCTCGATAAGATTGATAATTGTTTTTCTTTGATTTGAATTTAGGAAATCCTGTTTTCTTTGAAAAGAAATTTCTAAATGCTTTATCGCAATTCATTTTTGATTGTTGTAAAGCAGCTTTTGAAACTTCTGATAAGAATTCGAATTGTTCTTTCCATTCTTTTTCAGTCTTAGGTTTGAAAGATTTCCATTTTTCTTTCTGTTCTTCTTTAGAAAGATTCTTTATAGATTCATAATATTTATTCCATTCATCAATATGCAAGTTATAAATTAATCTACAGCAACCAAAAGTTTTATTTATAAGAATTTCCTGAGATTTATTTGGATATATGCGTAATCTTAAAGATTTGTGTCTAATATTATCATTAGTCATAATCAATTCCTACATAATTGGTTGTGATATTGGCTAGGAATATCTCACATTCCTAGCCTTTATTATAATATATAAACATTGTTTCAGCAATTCGTCAACCAGGCTAAAGTCTCGGTGTTATCTTACTGTTTTTTATATATTTTATATTAAGAGGTCTTTATGGCAACATATTCACGTTCACAAACAACTACTCAAACATCACAGTCCGCAGCAATGCCAAGTATGGACATAAGTTCATTACTTGTCAAAACTATGGAAAATGTTATGAATGATAAGGAAGATGGTGATAAAGATTTTGAAAAAATAATCACCGATGCTATAAATAATTCAGACTTACTTAAAGATAAGACAAAGAATGACACTAATAAAGAACTTACTGATTTACTCAAGGATAAAAAGAATTCAGACAAGGAATTATCAAATCTTCTAAAAGATACTAATAAGAATTCTAAAGATAGCAATAACGAAAAGAAAAAATCTAACGAAAAATCAAGTAGTTTTGGTAAAGTTGTTTCAGGTGGTATTATTGGCTCTACAATCGCCGGTATAATGGGTTCCAAAGGTGCTGGTGGTGCTATAAAAGGTGCTGTGAGTGGTGCGGTAACAGGAACAGGAAAGGTCGCTGGCGGATTAGTTTCAGGTGTTGGAAATATCGGTGGTTCTGCAATTGCCGGTATCGGAAAGTTATTTGGTCCTGTTGGTGCTATTATTGGTAAAGCTGTAGGAACTGCTGTGGCAACTCCATTTAAGATTGTTGGTGGAACTATCACAGCTGCTATAGGTGGTCTTGGAAAATTACTCAGTATGCCGTTAAAAGAACTTATTACTAAAGGTACATTAATTGTTGGTGTTCTTTCTCAACTATTTGTATTTCTTGAAGGTCTTATGGCAAAATTCATCGCAGAAAAAGATATAAAATGGATTGATTTCATGAGTAAATTGAAATCACAAATATCTGTAATACCTGATAAATTAAAATTGAACCTTGAACAACTTCTCTCAAAAGTAAAGATTATGGGTAAACCAATTTTTGGTGCTTTAAGTGAAGATGAGGAAGATGAACTTGGTGAACTTGGCATGAGAGCTAAGGGTATTGGTATGAATAAGAAACAAAGGCAGAATGATATATTATACCAGTACGACCAATTATTGGGTGATATAGCAACAGATGAAAAAGGTGTAAGTTCTAAGAAAGATTGGCTTAAAGAGTTTGCTGATTATAATATGGTTCAGAGTGGCGGTCGTATGGATATAGACCAATTTGATTTAAACAGTGCAGAAGGACGAGAAGCCTATAAGCAGGCATTATTAGCAAATGCCGATTATGCTTATAATACACCAGAAGAATTAGCACAGGAAATAGACCAACATCTCGCAGAGTATCTGGAAGAGGTCTCTGAATTGGAAGGTAAACGAGCACAGGCACTACAAATGGAACAATCTAATGCTGAGGTAGCACGTTATAAGGAACTTTCCGATTTAGCGAATACGCCTAGAACAAAAGAATTCTATGATGAGCAGATGGCAAACATAGAATTGGAAGCTCAGAAAAAACAAGAAGATTATTTTGTAAAAGGATTGTATGATTACTCACAAAAGAAAGGTGGATTAACTGAATATCAACAGGATTATGCCAATAGCTTACATGCTGGTTCTGTTGCAACTGTTAAAGGAATGTATGCACAATCTGGCGAAACACTCACCACTAAAGATGCTACAGGTGCTGAACGATTCCTTAAAAATCAATATAAAGAATGGACTGACGCTTGGGGTAAGATGTTCAAAGACTTCAAACAGGATATTGGAATTAATATTACACAGAAACAGGAAATTCCAAACCCTTCATTTAATAATAGATAGAGGTAAATATTATGGCAATAATGAATGTTCTTAAATCAATAGATATGCCTGTTATAGGCAAAAGTATGTATCGAACTGAAGACCAATTTTTACCCTCAAACTTTGCCATGTCAAACGGTCCTATACAAACAGATGCTACAATTCCTCAAGAGATTATAATTGCTTGTAAAGGCAAACGAAGACGAGTTTGTGGTTATCTGTCTGAAGGTGTAAAATTAACAGGTGTTTCAGAATGGGAAGATATAGCAAGTACAGCTGGTATCAGTACATTGAGTGATGGTATATCTACTGTTAATAGATTAGGTCAACTTGGATTTGCTAATATTGCTCAAAACGGAAGTAATGATACATCGGGTTCTGTACTTCAACAACCTTGGCTTGACCGTAAATTCTGGAAACATAGTAAACCGTTCGACCTCAGTTTTAATTTTAATTTCGTTTCTGAAACATCTTCTAAAGATGAGGTATTCTTACCAGCTATTGCACTTCTTTCATTTTGTTATCCTCGTGAAGTAAATAACGTAGATTTGATTGAAAAAGCACAGGAATTTATGGGTAACGTTTCTGGAAATGGTACTAATACAAAAGGTAAAAAGAATGTAATGAATGCTGCTAAAGGTGTGTTGAAAGCTTTTGCGATTCCTGGTCCAACACTCATGTATGGTGCTACAAAAGATAGTCAAGGTAATGCAACCCAAGGTGATAATGGTGATGCTGTTACTATTGTTGTTGGTAACATGTTTGCCTTTGGAGCATGTTATCTTAAACAAGTTGTTATAGAGTTTTCACCTAATATTGATTATAGTGGATATCCTGTATGGTGCAAATGTTCTATATCAGCAGAAGCTATGGATTCTAATTATTGTAATTCTGATGGTAGCTTTAATGTAAGTCAATGGGGAAATAAAGCTAATGATATTTCTGATTTAGTACAAGCATTGAGTACGACTGTAGAAGATACTGCAAAGAATACAATGAATATTGCTAAAGCAACAGCAAATGCTATTACAGCATTTCCTCAAATATTCAAAGATTAGGAGAATTGACTATGCTTAAACCTGTGAAAATTCCAAGATGTGTTGCAAATCTTTTCAGTATTGGTAATAGTGCAGATATGACAATAACAGAAGTATTTGAATATAGACCAGATAAAATACCTGAGAGTGTAAATGTTCCTTCAATTAATGAAGAGATTATTGATAACTATATTTCGAATAAATCTCCTATTACATTAAGAAAAGGAGATATTTATACAGTAACAGATAAATTATTTAAGGGGTACTTCGGAAATGCCTGATAAAGATGGAAAAGGTTGTCAAGTAAATCTCGATAATGGACAGGGTAAAATTCTTGAAGGATATGTAATTGATGATATTCGTGCGATATCATCCTATCTTGTTATTACATTTGAAGTTCCTGTAAAACTATTATTTGGTGCCGACAATCATTATTATTTTACCTTTCTTAAAATAGATTGGGTTCCGGTTTCTTTTGATGAATGTACAGGATTGAATCATACATGGCATTACAGCATAAGAGCTTTGCCAAAACCTGTATTTGAATATATTACAAAACCATGTAAAGATACTTCAGAATTAGCAAGAGCATTGAAACTAAATCTATCTGATTTAAGTGAAAGTTTACCATTGCCTTGTCCGATTATTAATCAGTATGCTGGTAATATCATTCAAGCAAATCGATTATATTCTCTTGAAAAGGCTTATAATGAAAGACATCTTAATAAAGCTGCTTATATTTATTTGAACAGTAAAGAACTCTATAGTGCCACATGGCGTTCGCTTACATCACAGACAGCAGTAACTCTTACATTCCCTGAAGGTACTGAAGGGACAAATCTTATCACTTATCAAGATTATCAATTTGATAACATTTTCAGTACGGCTCATGGTCCAGCTGTATGGAAACAACAAGATTATATTAGTAAGATGCTTGGTACACAATTTAAGGTAGATACAACCATGCCTGCAATCTGTCTTAATGTTTATACAATCAAATCTGAAGAGATTCCTGAGTTTGATACAGGATTGTCGTTCCTTTGTGTCTATAGTAAACGAGATATAATGAAAGTAAACGCATTTACCCATTGTTTTACTAATATTAATTATATGGAGTAGATTATGGCAGAACAATTTATAGGTGTAGAAGCAACAGGTGTTTACGTTGGTAAACTTGTTGAAGATATGATAGATACAGTTGAACGTGAAAAGAAACTATATTGTAATGTTTATATACCTGAGTTCTTCGCAAAAGATACAAATTATCCACTGACTTATGTTCCATTCTGGGCTATGTCATTACCACTTAAAAAAGACGATAAAGTTCTTGTTGAATTTCATCAGGGTAATTTAATGTATCCTGTACTCTATAAAAATCCAGACGAAATAGATAAAGGATTTTATGAGAAATTTCAGTTAGGAAATATAAAGAAGGGTGAAATGCCAACTCCGGCTGACACTGTTGGTTCTATACGATTAGGTGAAGACAGTTACATAATTAAGACAGATGATTATACTGTTATTCATGAAGAAAACAGTTTTATCTTAATGAATAAAGAAGGAACATGGCTTGCAGGTAAAAATGTTCACATTGTTACAAATGGTGGAAAGTTCACAATTGATAATGGTACAGGACAATCGTTGTATCAGATTCTTTATCAAACATTAAATGTACTGAATACAAGTCTTGCAACTCAAGGTTCTCCTGCAGCACATACTGTCGTACCAGGACAATTTACAACCTATATGACACAATTACAAAATCTCATGGAGTAACTATATGTCATTGTCACCAGAAGTTCTTAAAAATACATTATTATTTTGTTTTAAGAGTATGACAAGTGATACTGACTTCTCTAATGGAATTGCAAGTGCATGTACTGTTTATTGTGCTACAGCAACAATCGACACTGTTGATGCTGGTGCTATTTCTGGCGGTTCTTTTGCAGGAAAAGGAAGTGGCAATGGAATTATTTGTTCACCACCCTTAGCTAGTGCAATTATATCAGCTGCATGTTTACTTATGCCAACATTAGGTGATTTAGCAGATAATTATCTTGCAGAGCAATTAGCAATCGGATTAAACACTATGGTTTCTGCTGGAACAATTACAACAAACGTAACTGGAATTTTAACGCCTCCGCCACCAGCTGTACCTGTACCTACAACCGGAACTGCAACCGGTTCTATTATCTGTAATTATATAACACTTTCTCAAGGATTGAAAGATTGTTTTGAACGAATGAAACATCCACCAGAAGGTGTAGATGGTGATGAACTGTTTGCCGAAGAGTTATCAAATCTATTTACAGATTATCTCACACAAGGACAAGTAATCACAAATGGTCAAGGTAATCTTGTTGGCTCTGTAGGAACAGGTGCAGTTTCTTAAAGAAGAATTATATATTTTTATATGGTTGAATTTGATGAAACATTGTCAAAAAAGTATTATGGCAAAGAAGCTATTATACGCAGAATACAAACTCGAATTAAACATACTACATACGATATTCCTTATTACCAAAGAGGATTAGATGTAGCAGAATTTCAGTATGGTAGTCAGTTAGCTGCGGTTAAACTTGCGTTCAAAGATTTTGGGCCACGAGTTGATTATGATGCCACAAATTCAAGAATACAAATCTATGATATTAATATAGATGTGAATATAGGAGAACAGTAATGGGATTCTTAAATCAATTTGCTACCTATTTCGATTCTCAAGAAAAAGAAACTGAACTTTATGCTTTATGGTCTGCTATTGGCGTAAATATGGAAAAGGCTATTCTTGAAGAACAGAATAAAATTAATGCAGAATTTACAGATATAAATAACTTCTCTGAAGATACAATGCGTTCTTGGCTTGCTTTCTTTTTACAGAAGATTCCTTATAGAACAAGTGCAACAACTCAAGTTACTGTTTCTCTTGTGAGTGAAAATGCTAAAATAACAAGAATTCCAAAATACGACCAACTTTCTACTGATAGTGGTGTTGTATATACTCTTTATGAAGATATATCTCTTATTAAAGGCGATACTCGTACTGTTACCGCAGTTCAAGGTAAACGTATTACTGAAACTGGTGTTTACAATTCAATTATTAAAGTTCAGGCAAATAATCCAGACCTAAGTTATATTGAAGTTTATCTCAATGATGTAGAAATTCCACCTGTAAGCTATGAAACATCTTATGACCAATTATCTTATATTGGACATTGGAAACCACAAAGCGAAGAAGGAAAGGAATTTGGAGGTACTCCGTTTATTCAGAATAATTTCGGTAAGAAAGGTCAATGGTATGATGTTATAGCTGATGGATATGCTAGTTTTGAACAGGAAGGAATACCAATTGAATTCCGTTATGGTGACGTAGTTGTTTATGATGGTAGTAAATGGCAAAAATCATTTAGAACAAATGGTTTGCAACCTATACAGTTTGCGAATACTTTTGCTGTACCACATAACGGATATTTTGCTTATTATTATAATAACTATCTTTATATTAAGATTTATGCTGGTACTGAAGTTAATAATCCAAACGGTCAGAATTATGTTGTAAATTACATTCAATCAGATGGTATTCAAGGTCAAATTGAAGCTAATACTCTTTCGTTTGTTTCTACATACGAAGATGTTGATGAAAACCCTGTTGAGCTTGAAGTAAAGAACACTAAATCAAGTGCGGCTGTAAATGAACCATCTACAGGTAAACTTGGTCTTTATCTTAAACAAAGATTGTATTCAAGTATTAATGTTTCTTCTGTTCCTGAATACACCAATTGGTTTAACGCTCAACCTGAAGTTGGTGATTGTATGGTTCTTTCTGATTATGAAAAATATATACGTGCAGGTAAACCTAACTTCTTTTCACCTACCGGAATTGTAGATGTTTATCTTGTTGGTACAGACGGTCAACCTTTAACTCCAGAACTTCAGGAAGAATTACTTGACCGTATAGAACCATTCAAAGATATTGCTGTTTTACATATTTCCGAATTCAATCGTGTAAAACAGTATCTTAGATTTGAATATACTACTTCAACGAGTGAAAGTCAGTTTGAACAATTTATTCAAGCTACAGCAACTCAGTATTACAATCTAAATTATCTGCAATCTAAGAATTCATCTATATTTGATGATTTAGATTTGGCTGCAATTATCGAAGATATTCAACAGAATAGTCCTTACACATCAACAGGTCTTATCGTAAAAGGATATCACTATAAAGAAATTGAAGTAAATTCAAGAATGATGTCTTTTGATTCTTACAGTAATGAAAGACCTGGTAGAGGTTGGTACGAACTTGTTTGTGACCCTGGCACACCTAATGAAAAAACATATTTGTTCGAAGAAGTAGAAACAGCTGGTTCCACAACATCATGTGCTATATTTGGTGAAAAAGATGTTTCACAAGCTGCAGGTTCTCATATTGAAACTACAGTATCTATTGAAATATCTATGTTATACGAATTTGAAACAGCAATTTTAAAATGTTATTGGGGTATGGAAAATGAAGGTATTCTCTCAATCGGAATGGAAAACGGTTTGAGAGAATTAGCTGGTGTGGATGTTGTTAAGGTGAGTTCATAATGGAATTAGTCAATAAGGTAGATATACAGAAATACGCAAAACGTAATACTTCTCCTAACATGCCAATTGAGGCTAAATATGTACAAGCGTTTATTGACGCTTTAATGAATTCAACCTCACTTCAAGAACTTTATGAAATATTGCAGAGTGAAACACAGAACGGTGATTCGTATCTTATCTATAATTCTTATGGCATAAATGCTCGTAACATTAACAAAGAACCATATCGTTCAATTGTTGCTTATGCTATGCTTAAAAAAGACTTCCGATTATTTCAACTTATTTCTGCATCTATGTTTACAGGAAGTGTTAAAGAATATCACGGTTCTGATTTGTATAATGAGTTTATTCAAACAACAGATGAATCTCCAACTCATTATACAGATGAAGGTACTTTCACTGATATGAATGAAGGTCTTATCCAAATTGGTTTCAAAAATTATTATTGTGATGACCCTTTACCTGATGGAACTGGAAGTGAATATCAGACAACTGAAGAACTTAATAAATCTCTTACTGATTTTGATTATATTATTACACTTACAAAACCGGCACGAGTTGAAGTTTTGTTATTCTTTGTTCCGTATTGTTTTCTTAGTGGAGATGATAAAACTATATTATCATGTGGAATAGAACGTTCAGATGACCCTGTAATTTTTAGTTGTCCGTTTGGTGATGAAACATCAATGAGTATTCTTGATAATATGAGTGACCGTGAACTTATTTCCTCTTATTCTCAAGTTTCAATGTACGATTACAAACATGATATTGACAGAGATGTTTCTGCCGATAAAACTGTTACTATAGGACCTGATTTTATAATGTTTGATTATGATATACGATGTCAGGCATCTTCATCTTCAACTGACCCAAGCACCAGAAAAGACATTATATGGGGGTCCATTAAAATAGTTTCTAATGTTGGTAATAGAACATACGCTGAATCTAAATCGTATAAAAGCGATGAAGAATTCTTTGAAAAGTATATTCCTATAATGTTAAGGATAAGTGATGACCCTAACGCTCCTTGTTTACCTTATGAAATAGACAATCATGTTGGAACAATAGGAGCATTATTTTATACTAGAGAAAGGAGACAATAATGGCTACAGAAATTCAGGAACCAAACGACCTTCCAGTTGGTTCTATAACACCAGATAACGAAAACAATTACGAAGTTCTTGTATATCAGAAAGCAGAAGATGCCGCAGGTATTAAAAGATTAGGTATTGGAGATTGGAGAAGTTATCTTGGTTTTAATTCTCATAAAGTAAATAATGTTGCAAGTTATGTTGGAATGCCTGATAATTATGATTGGGAAAGTAATGCTGATATACCTTATCCAGGAACTACAGTAACACGTCAAATAGATACACTTGCAACAAAATTAGGAATATCTCAAGAACCTGCTACATTTGACCCATTATATCCAAGATTTCAAACTGTTGAAAATGAAGTAAATGGAACAGGCTCTCCTGCGACAGGTGGATTAATGCAGAGAATGACTCAGGCTGAAACTGACATTCAATCTATTGAAGAAGAGATTGGTAGTTCCGGCGGTGGTGGTAGTGGAAGTCTTACAGCTCGTGTCAATGCACTTGAAGGTGTTGTTGGTGATAGTAGTTCAGGGCTTGTAAAAGATGTTGCAGATATCAACACAGAAATTGGAGATGATACTACAGCAAATTCTATTAAAGGTAGAATTAAAACAAACGAAACTAATATTGCAGCAAATACTGCTAATATAAGTAATTTACAAACAATCGTTGGTGATTCTACATCAGGGCTTGTAAAAAATGTTACTACTTTGCAATCAGTAGTTGGTGATGATAATAGTGGACTTGTAAAAGAAGTTCATGACCTTGAATCTAA
>AUXO014142405.1_pt1 | contig 10514 bp, 5 predicted proteins | sample 768731 | NCBI WGS metagenome assembly AUXO01 (sample SAMN02715735, study PRJNA202380) | gut metagenome | biome: sheep rumen | host: Ovis aries | place: New Zealand: Palmerston North
CAATGTAGTATTGTACAATTATTAGGAATAAGTGCTTGTTCTATAGTTGATATATTAATTCCGTTGAATTTTTTAATATTGATTATATTAATTATTATCACCCTTTTGAAGTTCAAATAAGTGATTTTAATTGAGGTAAGAACTTATTCTTTTTAAAAATGTCAACTTTCAAATAATTCAAGAGTTGACATTTTTAGTTTTTGAGTTTAACTTTTAATTATATCATATTTCTCTAGAAAAATCAAGGACTTTTCTTAAAAATAATTGTTGATTTTTCTTTAAAAGTATTATATAATATAAAATTGTATTTCTTTTCGTAAAACGTCAACTTTCAGTCGAGTTAAGAGTTACTATTTTAAAAAATATAAATATAATCAAAAAAGTATACAGGTTTTAACAATGTCAAAAGTTAAACTAACTACATTATATGTAAAAGATAACGACGGTCAAGAGTCAAGTGTTAATATTTCAGAAAGTCAGACAGGTCTTTCTAATGCAGTTTCTGGAATTCAAAATAGAGTTTCCTTATTAGAGTCGAAACTAAAAAATTCAACTGGTAAACAGACGCTTTCACATAGTATTGGTGAAGTTTTTAAATCAAAAATTCCACTTGATGTTTTTGGTTATCATCTTTTAGATGGTTCTTATATCTCAGAATACGGTGATTATACTGATTTTGTTAAGTATATAGCAAGCATCTATGAAAACTCAGAAGACGAAACAAGATATAAAATAACTAAAAATTTTAAAGAGTATTCAGCAGATGTAAAAACAGGAACAAATAAAGCTGAGAGTTCCGTAGATAGTGATGGTATATATCATGGAAGAGTAAGTCAAAATCCTCTTTTATTGGATGGTGAATACGATAAGTTTAAGTATAATGATACATTTGAATTAAATTTTAAATTTACTACTAATAATTCATTTTCTACAAGACAGTGCTTGGTTGATACTATTGACTCTGGATCAAGTCCAATGCATTGTTGCTATATTGATATAGGAACTGATGGATTTCTTAGAACATCATTTAGAGAGACCAGAGCGAGTTCTTCTTGGTTTATAAGTAATTTAAAAGGTTCTAAAAAGTTAGAATTTAATACTACGTATAATTTCAAGATAATTTTCAATGGTTCTTCTTATCAGGGTTGGTTAACTGAAGAAGGTCAAGAAACAATATTATACTTTAATGTTTCGAGTACAGTTCATGCAGGGAGAACGGGTGGGTTATTCAGTGAATTTTCCGGATACAATTGGGGCAATAGTGATCCTTGGTTAGGAACTATAGATCTAAAAGAATGTTACTTTATTGCTGATGGTGTTGAGACTTGGCGAGCATTTGAAAAGAAAGAGTATATTTCGAAAAAAGGATTTATCACTGATGAAGAATACAATGATTGTTTAGAATTAAGTGGTCAATGTAATGGAATTGTTTATGATCATGTAAACAGAAGAGTCCGTTTACCTACTTTAAGACCTAGAGATTTAGTAGAATCTAAAAAACCAACTGATGATGATTATAGATGGTTTAATTTATATTCAGATGGTTGGTGTGAGCAAGGTAGTAAAATTAAATATACTCCTGAAGAAATAACTAGTAATTCAGAAATAATCAAATTTATCATCCCATTTGAAGATGAGAATTACAATGTAATTTTCAGTGAATCAATAAGTACTTCTTCAGAGCCTAATACTTCTCATAATAATCCCTATATTAGAGAGAAGTTTAAAGATCAAATAATGGTTGATTTAAAATCAACTTCAACCGTTCACGACCATTATTGGTATGCTTATGGTTATAGCGATAGACATGTAAATCAAAGTTATTATTATTATATTTGCATTGCTAACGGTGTTGACCATTTAGTAATTGATAAGAATACATCAAGCCAGTTAAATATCCCTTTTACTTTACTTGAAGAAAAAATAAGTTATATTAAACTTAATAATTCAAGTTGGCTTTTATCAGAAGGTCAATTTAATTCTGGAGATGTCTATAGGTCAGTTTACGATTATCTATTAAATAACCAAAATTCTTTGAACAGCGATATCTCTGTTAAAGATATAAATTCTGAATACGGTGATTATGATTTTGTAATTGATACAGTTAATCGTAAATTTAGATTACCTATAAAATCAAAACAGGTCTATAGTCAAGTTGACTTTTTGAACTCTGTTAAACAGAGTGCTACTGATAACGCAAGATTCATTGTAGAGAAAAAAGATCCAACAGATTCTGATAGTTCTTGGTATGTTTTATATAATGATGGTTGGTGTGAACAAGGTGCTAATGACATTCCAACAGGAGCTAATGTTACCGGTCAGGTAGTACAATTATTAAAACCATATAAATCTCCAAAATCATATAATGTTACTATTAGAGTAGATGATACTAATGGAAGTGGAGAATGTGTTGCAGCTGAATGGGCTTGTGGTCAAAAAACAACAACTAGTTTTAAATTTGGATACACTGGTGGTTTTAGTCATAATCAGACAATTGACTGGAGTGCAAAAGGTTACACAGATCAAACATCAGAGAGTACTTTAGAAATTGGTGAGTATCAGAGTCCTCTACACCTTTACTATTACGTAGGTGAAACAAATATTAATTATGGTTTAGTTGATGTAGGTCACTTAACTGAAGAAGTTACAAGTGCGAGATCCGAATTAAATTATTATAGTAAATTATTAAAAGAAATTGATAAAAAATCCAATCAATATAGTTATGATCTAGCAGTTAAGAATAATACTAAAGCATTATTAGATGTTGATTATAGTACATTGTATTCAGAGCATATGAATAAACTATTTGCTATGCCTGATCCAGATAATACAGGTACTATTATTAAGTTAAGAACAAATGTTACTAGAGAGAATATTAATAATACAAATACAATCTGTGCATCTTATTCACCTATGACTCTAGTCGATGAATTTGGGAGAACCTTATATCTTATATGTATTGCTTATGCTAAAGATTATGTTGAAAGTTCCTATGGTGCTAATATTCATATTTTAGGAAATTGTTATCAACAAGATATTGCAAATAGAAACCGTGATGGTAATTACACTTTTGATGTATATTTTAGTTATGATAAATCAAAAGCTAATTTTGGATCGGTAGTTACTTTAAACGATGATCAAATTCCTACATATGATGTTAAAGGGAAATTACAATGTGATGTTTGGCAAAGAGATGGAAGACTTACTGCGGGAATTGATTTTAGTTCGTATTTTGGATCAAGCTTTGTTAGTCCTAGCTGGCGCTTCTTTAGTACTAATTCAGATGACGGTTCGGAATGGCACGGTTATTATTCGAGAATTCTGACAGGTGAATTTAACAGAGGATTAGGCGCAGTTCAAAATTTATTTAATAATATTACTTCAGGTGCATGGGTATACGCTCTGAATAATGTAACTTTAACATTCCTAAATACTAGAATTAAAAAATGCAGCTTTGGTGTAATTAGAAATATATATAATGATTATAATTGTAGAGATAATCATCCATATACTTTTTATAAACCAAATGTTTCAAACTATGATTTCAGTATAGAAACTAAATATGGTGTTGTATCTAAACATTATGATCAGACACAATTTTCAGATAGACAAAATTTTAAGGTAGAACTAGATCTTTCAGAAGCAACTAATAGAGTTAGAAATGCTGATTCTAGAGCTGCTACCTATAATGAATTATCAGCAATTAAATCAGAATTGACAAATAAGATTAATAATGATATATCAGCAAATATAAAAACCGTTAATAACAGCATTAATACAAAATACAATGATCTAAGTTCTCAAATTCAGATAGTTCAAACTAATCTGGATAATTCAGAAAATACTTTACAGAATCAAATTACTAATAATAAAACAGATGTCGATAATAAATATAATGAGTTGAAAGATTTATATTCAAAGACAACCAAAGTTAAAGTAATATCAGAGGAAATTGAAGAGCAATTAGAGTTAGGGACTGAGAAGTACGATGAGGATACATTGTATTTAGTTGATCCATCATACAATTATGAAAAAGAGATTTATGATGCTAAACAAGCAGTTCTTCAAGGTCAATTGAAAGAAGCACTTGGTGAAGAGGATTTTTAAAGAGAAATGGGTAACGTTACTAAAATTATTCATAAAAAGGGTGGAGTTAAGTCAGTAATTGATCTTAACAAAACAACAAATATTACACAGAATATTATTACAAACTCACCATATCAAATTGGCGAGTATAAGGAGAGTGCTTTACCTCTTTCTGATAACGAAACTTTAACTTTAATGGATGGTACGATTCTATCAAATAATTCTTATGAATTATTATTTAACCATATTCGTGAGTTATTAAAGACAAATCCTGAGTTATTCACAGATATTAACACATATAATTCTGAAGTTGAAGAAACTGGCGAATGTCATAAATTTGTATATCAATCCTATCAAGAAAATGATCAAAATTATACTTTAAAATTACCTACTTATGATAATTCAAAGGTATTTCACTATATTTGCACTAGATTAAAAAATACTAATACAGATAAAAATCTAGTCAAAGCTGAAGTAAATGAAAGTTACCAAATTGACCCTGAATTAGCTGATACTTTCTATATTACCTTAACTCAAGCAGATTGTCATATTACTATTAAACAACCTACTAAACCTGATTTTAAATATGACTTAGATGTTTATTTCTATCAGAAAGTTGGAAATGCTAAAGTTACATTTGATCAGAATGTTAGAGGAATTGGAAATGATACGATTGAAATTTCTCATGCAAGAGATTATGTAACTTACATTAAATTAACATCTATTACTCAAGGTAATATTTGGATGTATCGAAAAATTGATACTTGGTATGGAGCTACTCTATCTGATATTAAAGCACCTCAATATAAAGTTACTTTAGCATTATCATTTGTAGGATCTGCTGATTGGGGTGGTGGTGGAGATAATAATGGTTATTGGGGAAGTTCTACCTCTAAAGCAGCAATTCCTATGGAAATTACTTTTACAGATGCTTTTACGCAAGAACCGATGCATCTAAAAACATTCTATGGTAATCAGTTTATTATAGGATCTAGAAATTTAGCGTCTGATAGTAAACCGGATTTCGTTGCTAGAACTGAAAATTCAGGTAATAATCCTGCAATTAGTCAGCTTTCATCACAACAAATGTTTGATCAATTCGAAATGTTAGAGACTGACATTAAAGGATACGTCTCATCATACTCTATTTCAAATTATTCTGATTCATTTATAAAAACACTTTCAAAGAATTTTACAGGTCCTGGTAGCAATTTATATTATCTTTATCCATGTGTCGAAATAAATCAAATTAATATAACTAAACCAAGTACAATTTACTATACTTTATATACTAATAAACCACTGACTAATATTTCATTTTATATAGGAAAGTATATATGGTGTAAAAGAGGTGATAACGCGTTTGGAAAATACACTCGAATGATGTCAAAAGCAATTAAAGCAGATCTTTATTATGATGATGAATTAGTAAAATCACAAATTTTTGATATTCCAAATAATGGAGGAACTACAACTTGCAATCTAGATTGTTCAGATTTAATTTCAGATTGGCAAGCTGAGCAAAATGCAATTGAAGTAGAGAATGCTAAAAAGTTAGCAATTGAAAAAGCAAAATCATTCACCGGAACCTTTAATACAGATTCAGGTTCTAGAGTAGAAATATTTAGAAATGTCTTAAATTCAAATGAATCGGATTCTCTAACAGAATCAGATACTTCTACTGATTCAGATACTTCTACAGAATCTAATGATTATCAATTTACAAAGATATATGATATTGAACCTAATTCAAGTACAGAAGTTGTTCTTAAATACGATGATGTTGTAAGAGTATATAATATCTCTGAAAGAGAAGATGTTAAATTCTCATTTACAAAAGCAGTTTTCAATAACAGTCTAGGAACATTCACCTCAGGAAATGTTCTAACATATAAGACTGGTGATTATTATGAAATGTCAATATTTAGAATTTCTAACAACTTTACTATTACTTCTCAAAGATGTCAAGGTGCTGGAAGTTTAGAGACTGATAATACAACATTTATAAAGATAAGAAGAAATAACTTAATTAATAAATTTGTTTCATTTAATGAATTAACCTACTTTGAAGATATTGAGATTGGTGATGTTATTACACCTTCTCCTGGCAGTACTCTTACATTTGAAAAATGTAATTTAGTCGAAACTGGTGTAGGAACTAATGACTATATTGTTTCTGAGTTACTTTCTAATTACAAGATTAATGCTAAAAATGGAACTCTAGTACAAGCAAGCGGTACAATTTCTACTAAAGATGCGGGTAGTATTAGAATTATTCATCAGGGAAATACTATTCTTGAAAAATCAGGAAATACATCACAAACTATAACTCTATCAGTTGGTGATTTTATTGAGTGTAATGACTCTACATTATCATTTAACAATATTAATTTACTCGATTATGATTCAAATAAGAAGGTTGTAACTGCTGTATTTGCTGACTTTATTCTTATTTCTCAGGATATTGTTTCGAATGTTTCAGATACTTCGAAAGATTTAATGACTGAAAATCTTAGAAATACATTAACAAACGTTGATAATCAAGTTCAGAAATTACAAGATCAAGAGACTATAAAGAGTAAATTACTAGAGGTTAATAGTGATAACTATAATACAAATATAGAAAGTTGTATTAGTCAATTACAAGACTTACAAAATAACTTTGATCAAATCTATACTGATGGTGATCTCTTACAAATTAGCGAAGATGACTTGCAATTATTACAATCTTCAAAGAATGAACTTTCTGATGAGACTTGGAGATTAGAAAATAATAAATCATACATTAATAAGTACAATATAGCTCTTGAAAGAACTTCAAATGACATTTTACTCCTAAATAGTATTCAAGATAAAAATTTAGAAACTATCTATAAAGGAATTGTTGAACAATATAATACTATTATTGAAAAACTTCCTGAAATGAAGAGTACTGATAATTTAAATGATGTTATTACAGATGTTAGTGATTTAATTAATACCTTAAACGGCAACATTTCAAAATATGAACAATCGCATTCTAGTGAATTTACTAGTACCATAAATCAATTAGAAAGTGATCTTCAATTACTATTAAATAATTTAGAAATTGTAAACACTAACTACTCAGTTGTTAATACATCTTCAATTACAATTAATATAGAAAATATTAGAAATAATGTAATGAATTTAAGAATAGAAAAAGATGAATTAACTGCAGAAGAAGAGGAAATGAATGATCAATATACTTCATTAGCTCTTAAACTAACAAGATTAAGAGATCAGATCACAGAAATTTCTGACAATATTAAAGGTACTACTGAACAATTCTATCAGAATATTAGTTATATTGATGAAATGAAAGAAATAGCAAGTTCTCTAAGAACATCAGTATCTGTTTATATTGATAATATTCTAGATATTCGTACTGAAAATAATAATACTAAAGTACTTGTTCAGAGTGTTGGTTCTTATGATTCTCAATATACTGACAAGATTACAACAGAAACCGGCGTAATTGCTCTTGATTTGATATAAATATACTAAAAATACTTAAAGGTTTACAGATGAAATATAGTTCAAGTTCGAAATACAGCGCAATTTACAATAAGTTTGTAAATAAATTTACTGATACACCAAGTATTTCGTTAAATTTCTTTAATTCAAATAATATTAAAGTTCCTGTAACAGAAACAGAAATCAATGTAAATTCTGAAGGATTTACTATTGTTGATTTCGATTATGATGATTCTGATACAAGTAAAATTCCTGCCAGTGTTACATGGACTGCTACTGGTGAATTTTTAGAAAATGTTGAAACTCAAGATACATCTAAAAATTATATCAATCTTGGAAAGAATATGATTATCACTGGAACAGGAAGTGTTACGAGAGCTGGTGAGTTTAAAGTCTATCGTGATGATGTAGAGATTTATGATTTCAAAAACGAAGAGAGAAAAGAACTCGAAATAAGAGTAAATGATGTCTTTGTAATGCCAAAAAATTCTAGTTTTACTGCTAATGGTGTTAATGTAAGTTTAGCGATGACTGATGATTCATTGAGATTTACTGTTGTAGGCGCATCATCTAGATTCTCTTTTACTGTTGATAAAGAGCCTGATATTTCACTTGGAGTTCCTGGAACATATAATTTACCAGAAGATGTAACATTTAAGATTTACAGGAATAATGAAGAGTTCGATGGAACAACCTTATTAAGCGGTGATAAGATCGTATTCACAAATCCAGATAATACTCATAACATTAATATTACAAGTACGGGAGTTAATTTAATTCCTTCAAGTACAGACTCTCCTAACAATTCAGTGGAAGTTAGTGTTTCTTCAGAGGAAATTCAAAGTGGATTTGTTATTAATGTAGTAAAGACGCAAAGAGCTAAGACTATAGATGTTAGAAGTGCAGCTGTTTCAATCCAAAGAGGAACTGAAATTGTTGGAGTTTTAGCAGAAGGTATCAATACATTTGAACTTCAGAGTGGTGATATTCTTATAGTTAATGGTGTTGTTACCGGTACTGATGTAGTTATTTCTCAGGATAATATTAATTATACCGTAACTGATTTAGGATCTAATTATAAGATTCAAATTACCGGTTCTCATGAAGACCAATCTGATATAGAATCTGATATAGAATCTGATGTTGAATCAAGTATAGAATCAGGAATTTAAGGTGAAATAAATGGATTTCGTAGTTGGAAAAATTTTTGAAAAATCATATCCACCAGAGGCAGCTATCTGGTGTAATAACAATAACGCTTATTTAAAAGAAATAGAACCTAAAAATGATGTTAGAAGATTCGAGATTTTTAGACTAGACTCTCCTTCTAAGGAATATAAATTGCGCCATTTAAAAGAAGTATATAAAGAAATCACTGCTAATGATAGTGATTGGTATATTATCTCTGAAGGATATAAAATCAATGGTAATAAGGATAGTCTAGATTCTATTAATATATTAATTAATAATTTCGATAAATTAAAAGCTACAAGTACAAAACTCGCATTTAAATTATATGATAATTCAGATGTACTAGTTACTTTAGATCAACTAAAGAGTTTTAAAGTTGATTTAGAGTTATCTTTTATTGATCTCAAGAAACAATATTGGGAATTTAAAAATTCAGATTTAGACGAATTTGAGTTTAAGCACTTCGGAGAGTGAAATGACAGATAAGTTTAGCAATGCTCAATTCCAATATAAAGGTGCATACTTAGATTTATTATCATCTGATAAAGGTTTTCAAAATAAACTTGCAGAGACAGCTAAAGATGTAGAAGTCTTAAAAGCAAAGTTAAAATACTCAGGAACTTCTTTTGGAAATATTTCTACTGGTTCAAATGTAGTTTTCCATGAAACTTCTGATTTATCTCCTGATTATGAAATAGATTTTTCTCTAGGCTCAGTGTTTTATATTAGTTTAAATACAGACCTCTCTAATATTACATTTAAGCCATTAGATGATTTTAGTATAATTCAAAAAGCTGAGATTTATTTTTATCAGAAAAGAGGAAATTGTATTGTAAATCTCCCTTCTAATATTCATGGACAAAATAGCACTTCATTGAATATAGCAAGAACTAAAGGATTTTGTACTAAATTACAGTTAACTACATTTGATGCTGGTCTAAATTATTTACTGGAGAATTTTGGAAATTGGCAGGTTAATTTTGATAATCTAACAAATTCAGAAGTTAAACCTAAGTCAAGAGTAAAAGTTACATTCACTATCTTAGATGCTCCAAGTACATACTATGGATTAAGTAATGTAAAATTATTTGATAGTACTATTAATGATTACATTTCATTTAATGGAACGTATCACGGAACATATGAATTAGCTAATTTAATTCTTGAAGATAATCAGAGTGTTGCTAATTTCAACGAAATTTCAAGCACTGAGTTTGAAAGTATTGTACTTACAGAAAAACAAATTAAAGGAAAGGTATATACTAATATTGATTCCGTTGGTACTATAGTTGGAACATTTGGAACTATTCAAGATACAAATAAGAATTTCTGCTCAAAGGCTCTTTTATCAAGAAATCCAACATTGATATTAAGTTTAGATACGAATCATTTAATTACTAAAGTTAAATTCAACAATACAGTAAAGAATACAGAGACAGCCAAGTATTTTGCGTCTAAAGTTCAAGTTCAGCTGTATTATGATAATACATTAATAAAATCAGAAATATTTAATCTCCCTGAAGTAAATTCAGAAGATGAATTGTTAGCAGATTAAATCATCTTCCGATTTAAGTAATTCAATGTAATTAAGGGTGAGTTCAATATCACCCTTAAATGTCTTTGGATTAAAAATAAACTCTGTAGATACTTCGCAAAATGATGATTTACTGAAAAATGATGTGAAGTTTGCTCTTACAATCCTGATGAAATTAGATAACCCTCTTTTCGAGATTACTATTCTA